>Ga0101945_1000305_pt1 | contig 96225 bp, 95 predicted proteins | sample DewCreD2012metaG_2_FD_75246 | JGI IMG/M metagenome (GOLD analysis project Ga0101945, IMG submission 75246) | Hot spring sediment bacterial and archeal communities from British Columbia, Canada, to study Microbial Dark Matter (Phase II) - Dewar... ... | reverse complement strand
GGATGCTCTCTGTATATAAAGAACTCTCAGAAAGGGCAGCAAAGGGCAACCTACAATATGAGGAGTATTTAGCCCTATTACTTGAGGAAGAGCTAAGGAGAAAGACAGATGGTTCAATAAAAAATAAAAAAATAGGGACAACCCCCATATTTTTATTTCCCATGTGTCAAATGTCAAGACCTGACACCTTTCTTTTGCCATTGAGAGGAGTTCCATCCATCGTGCCTAAATCAGCGGTGGCTATTTGCCATCCGCTGGATTTTCTTGTTATCCATGTTTTTATATCCTATTTGGATAATTTACGAGGCTTTGGAGGGGGGATACCATATATCATGCCTTCAGCACTAATATCCTCATCTATATCTGGCCAATGTACGCCCTGACCATCCCCAATAATTTTGTAATTGCCTCGCTGTTTAGGTGTCGCCTCTGACAACCGCCAAGACCAAGCAAGAGGGACACTAATTATCCGTCCATCAATAAGATAGGCAGTAATTGTATCCTCAGTGATACTTATATCCTTAATTCTCACTTCCTGAAGCTTCACCGCAGGGCAATTCGCAGATTTGACAAAATGTCATAGAATATTATATATTTTGGGAAATAAAAGGCACATGAGAAAAATTCATTACACAATAAAGAGAAGGAGGTAAAAATGCGCAGGGTGTTTTATTTTTTACTTACAAACATAGCAATCCTCATGGTATTGAGTGTAAGCCTGAGGGTCCTTGGGATAGAATCATATTTAACCCAGTATGGATTAAATTACCAGTCAGTGCTTATCTTTGCTGCCGTATTCGGTATGGGCGGGGCCTTCATAAGCCTTGCGCTATCCAAATGGACAGCTAAGAGACTCACAGGTGCAAGGGTAATAACTTCACCCGGTAATGAGGTAGAGGCATGGCTTATAAAGACAGTATCGGATCAGGCAAGACAGTCCCATATTGGAATGCCAGAGGTCGCTATATATCCGTCTGATGATATGAATGCCTTTGCCACAGGCATGCGCAGGAATAATGCATTGGTTGCAGTATCTTCAGGGTTATTACGCCGTATGGACAGGGATGAGGCCCGTGCTGTATTAGCCCATGAGGTATCTCATGTAGCCAATGGAGATATGGTAACACTTGCACTCATTCAGGGTGTTGTGAATACCTTTGTGATCTTCCTCTCCCGTATTGTCGGGTATGTTGTTGACAGGATGGTATTTAAAAACGAGAGAGGTCATGGGGCTGGTTTCTGGATGACCACAATTGTTATGGAAATGATACTGGCAATACTGGCATCTATTATTGTCTTCTGGTTTTCACGGAGGCGAGAATACAGGGCTGATGCAGGTGCAGCAGGATTGGTTGGCAAAAAACCCATGATCAGTGCCTTAGAGGCCTTAAAGGCATCAATATGGCAGCCTCATCTCCCTGAGGAGATGTCTGCCTTCGGGATTTCAGGCTCTAAGAGGCGCGGTATAGCAGCACTCTTTTCAACACACCCTGACCTTGATGACAGAATCAGGGCATTAGAGGAATCAAAATATCCTGACTACAGGCCATAAGGATACATTTTTCTTCAACACCGAATGAATCCTTTAGGCCTCATTCATGAGTGATAAAGCCAGAACCCTTGCCTCAATTGACATCGGCACAAATACCTTCCGGCTATTAATTGCCAATGTAAGCGGTAATAACTTTAAGGAAATTTATTCAGAAAGGGTAATAACAAGGATAGGGCAGGGGGTATCTGGGAATGGTTTCCTTAGAAAAGAGGCGATTCAGAGGGGTATATTTACGCTTAAAAGGTTTTCTGATATTATCTCAAGATACGATGTAAAAGGAATAATAGCTACTGGAACATCTGCCCTGCGGGATGCCCGTAACAGTGATGAATTCTTAAAACAGGCAAAGGCTGAGGCAGGAATTGATATTGAAATACTGAGTGGTGAAGAAGAGGCAAGAAAAACCCTTTCCGGTATTTTTATCGGTATTCCTGTGCCTGAGTCATCACTGATAGTTGATATAGGTGGTGGAAGTACTGAGCTTATAGTCTCCAGAGACACCAAGCCTTTATTTATAGAAAGCTTAAGCCTTGGGGTTGTATATCTCTCAGATAGATATATGAGATACGACCCTCCAAGAAAAGAGGATATTAAGCGGATGGGGGCTGAGATTTCTCAAAGGCTCGCACCAGTGGTCAATCCTATCACCAAACTCTTTACTGAAAACACAGTCTTTATAGGCACCGCCGGAACAATCACAACACTTGCAGCCATGACTCAAGGGCTCAGGGGTTTTGACCATCGTAAGGTCCATAATTTTAGAATATCACTTAGCTCGGTAAGAGAGATTTTTTCTGACATATCCACTATAAGTGCAAAAGAGAGGGCAAAATATCCTGCACTTGAACCCGAGAGATTTGATATTATAGTGCCGGGGACCTTGATACTCCTTAAAATAATGGAGACCTTTGGATTTAAAGAGGTTATTATAAGTGATTATGGTTTGAGGGAAGGAATACTCTTAGAGCTTTATAATACGTTACGCTGAATTTTAATGATGAGGAAAATATCTAAAAGACCTGAGAGTTTAAAGCCTGTGCCTTTCAGGTTCTGTCCTGGATGCGGGCATGGATTGCTTCATAAAATGATTGCTGAGATAATTGATGAGCTCGGTGTGCGGGAGAAGACAATAGGCTTTGCACCTGTTGGCTGTGCTGTCTTTGCCTATGACTATTTTAATTTTGATATTATTGAGGTAGCTCATGGGAGGTCTCCTGCAGTGGCTACTGCCATGAAGAGGCTTTTGCCTGACCGCCTGATCTTTAGTTATCAGGGAGATGGCGACCTCGCAGCCATAGGCATAGCAGAGATAATACATGCAGCAGGTAGAGGAGAAAACCTGAGCGTGGTCTTTGTTAATAACGCTACATATGGCATGACCGGAGGGCAGATGGCTCCTACAACGCTCTTAGGACAGAAGACAACCACAACCCGTAAAGGAAGGGAGGGGAAAACAGAAGGTTATCCCCTCAAGGTATCAGAGATGCTTGCAACACTTGATGGGGCAAGTTTTATCTGCAGGACATCTCTTGATTCACTAAAGAATGTGATAGAGACTAAAAAGGCTATTAAAAAGTCATTTCAATATCAACTTGATGCCCTTGGCTTCAGCCTCATAGAGGTGCTTTCTCCATGCCCAACAGATTGGTGGATGAGTCCTGAGGATGCAATCCTCTGGATGAGAGAAAAGATGATGTCTGTTTTTCCGCCAGTGGTGATAAAGGATAAATATGAAAAGTCAACAGACAGCACTCAATCAAGTTCAGGGCTAAATGATATCAAATGAAGAATGATTCATTAGAGCTAATCATTGCAGGATTTGGAGGGCAGGGGGTACTTTTTGCAGGAAAACTCCTTGCACATGCTGCCATGCTTGAAGGCAAAGAGGTGACATGGTTTCCATCGTATGGAGCAGAGATAAGAGGTGGCACTGCAAACTGCACAGTAATAATATCTTCTGAGATGATAGGTTCTCCTGTTGTCAATAACCCTGATACCCTTTTGATTATGAATAATGCATCAATGGAGAGATTTGCCCCAAGATTAAAGGAGGGCGGTTTCCTGATAATGAACTCGTCATTAATCAAAAATCCTCCACAGCGCAAAGACATAGGGATAATTCAAATAAATGCTACGGATATAGCAGAGGAGCTCGGCAGTAGCCAGGTTGCAAATATGGTAATGATTGGAGCACTTATCGGCAGGACAGGTATCATAAGTCTTGATACTGCCATAGGTGCCCTGAGGGAAATAATCCCTGAGCATAAAAGAGAGATTATATTGATTAATGAAACTGCACTGAGAAGGGGTTTAAAAGAGATTGCGGGTTAGAAAGGCTAAGGTAATTGAATTCTTATATAAGCCTTCTCTCTTAATTCCTTTATATGCTCAAGTAATCTCCTGTTTAATTCTTTCTCTATGAGATATGTCTCTATCTCATCCCTTACATCATAAAACTCTTTGTTACCAAAGGTCTTCCTGTTATTTTTATAGAATAATTCAATTTCTTCAAATGGTATGCGGACAAATGCCCTTAGCCTGTTTTCTATATACTCATTAATAAGTGTATTGTCATCTTTTTTATCCAATCTGAATTTTTTAGCCTCTTTGAGGAGTAAAATTCTGTTTACCATCCCGTCTAGGACTTCTTCCTCTGTGGTTTTCGCCTTAGAATTTATTGCAGACTGCATTGCCTCATTAAGTTCGCTAAATAGAATTACCTCATCATCTACAATAGCAACCACGCGCTCTAAAACCTCAGCCTTAACAACAGCAAACAGTAGCAAAATGAACGATGCAAGATACAGGATGCAAGATGCAGGATTTATTTTTTTCTGAATCCTCTCTTTAAAACGCATGCCCAAGACTGAAGTGCAATTCACCTCTACTCTCACCTCTTTCCCTATTCAATTTATGTCCATAGTCAAGCCTGAATGGTCCAACAGGTGTATTGTATCTTAATCCTATACCTGTAGTATATTTCAGGGCTAACTCTATATCGCTACTTTTCTTCCACACATTCCCAGCATCAACAAAGGTAACTAACCCTATTCCCTTTCCTAAAGAAACCCTGAGCTCTCCGTTTACCAGCACAAAGGCATTACCACCTGTTGGTGTATCATCAGCTCCTTTAGGTCCCAGGGTATCCTGATTGTATCCCCTTACAGTGGTCCTGCCTCCAAGGAAGAATCTTTCAATGAGGGGAAGCTCAACTGTATCACCCAAACCATAGGCGCTGCCTCCTTTCAGGGAAGATGCGAAGATGAGACCTCTCTGTATTTTAAAGAACCAGCTGCTTTGAAGAATCACCTTGACAAATTCTGTCTCAGAGAGAAATGACCTTGAGGCAAATTTAAGCACAATCCCTTTAAGCGATCCTGCAGTAGGGTCAAATGGATTGTCCCTTGTATCATAAAACAGAGATGGTGAAATACTGCTTATACCGAGTGTCCCTGTATCTTCCTTACTCAGGATTACCCCTGGTTTCACATCCTTTGTCTCAATAATGGAGTACTCATAATTCAGATTTGCCTTCAATCTCTCTGTTATCTCTTTCTCAACACCCAGAAGTAAGGATGTCCTGTCTATTTTATACATTGTCTCTCTGGTATCAAGATTTATTGACTTCTTATATTCCTTCATAAGAAGGGCACTTGATGATAGCAACGGTTTATTTAAAAACCATGGTTCTCTGAAACTTAGTATATATCTTCTTTCTACTGAGCTCATCTCTGTCCTCAATCCAACCTGTCTGTGGTAGCCACCCAGGTTACGGTAGCTTATATCAAAAAATCCCCTGAATTTTTCATACTCGCCATATCCCACACCAACCTCAACTGCCCCTGCCTTTCCCTCTTTTAATGAGATGAGTATATCTTTTACCATGCCTTTGTCAATCTGCGTTTCAGTAGCTGTTATCGGCTCAATAGAGATATCGGTGAAGAGTCCGAGCTTATAAAGGTTTTGTCGGGTCCTTGAGAGTTTTTCATAATTGTAAGGGTCTCCTTCTCTAATGGCGAATTCCCTCCTTATAATTTTATCTTTTGTCTTTTCTTTGCCCCTAACAACAACCTTCCCTATATAAGAAGGCATCCCTTCTATTATTTTAAATGTAACAAATGCCCTGCCATCCTCAATTATACTTTCTACATCAATATATGCATCAATATAACCAAGCCGACTATATTGGGATAAAATCCTGTATCTTGCATCCTCTATATCAACTGCGTTATATGGAACTGATTCCTTTAACATAAGGGCACCTCTTAGCTCTTCGCTACTGAGTACATGATTGCCCGTGATATTGAGTTTTTCAATTTTTGTCTGATGTCCTTCATGAACTGTAAATATGAGATTTATTGCCTTACCTTCTTCTACAAACTCCTTTCTTACATCTTTCACCTCTGCCTCAAGATAGCCAAGTGCATTATAAAAACCAGTTATGGATTCTTTAGCAGTATCTAAAAGGGTCTCATCAAATGGTTTTTGTCTCCTTAAAGGGATAAGTGCCTCTAAGGTTTGAGGAGAAACAGTGATGCCTTCAAATCTTATATCCCTGAGGATGACCCTTTTACCTTCAGATATAAAAAAAGTCACCTTTATAATATCTTCTTTTGTTTCAAACTCACTGACTACCTCAGCATGATTGTATCCCTTCTGCCAGTAAAGTCTCTGGATGCGATTTATTGTATCTTTTACTAACTCTTCTGTGACCTCCTCATCCTCCATGAAGGGCATTTCCTTTAAGAGTTTTTTTGAACTAAGGATAGTATTTCCTTTAAATTCTATCTCAAGTCTTGCCCCTAAGTAGGCCGGTATTATGAGCTCTCCATCTCTGAATTCATAGGGACCGATTGTCGGTTTGATATAGCCATGTTCTTTGTAATACCTTCTTATCCTGTCAATGTCCTTATCCACCTGTTCTCTGTCAAAGATGTCACCTTCCTTAAGCTTCATCAATCCCTTGATATTCAACGGTGTAGATACACTTTTAATAATTAATGGCTTACCCTCCTGTATCGCAATATGAAGGTTAATCATATCTCTGTGTTTTTCTTTCTCAATTCTGACCCTGACATCAGGAAAACCCTTTTTAACATAAAAATTGAGAAGTTCCCTTTCAGCGATTTTGAGGAGCTCTTCCTTAAAATCTCCTCCCTCTTTCAATATAAGCGCCTTTTTAACCTTTCTCTCACTGATGAGCTCATTCCCTTTAATACTTATATGATTGATAAGAGGTATCTCTCTGACGATATACTTTAACCTTACTCCGTCCTCAAAAGGCTCTACCACTACCTTTATATCAGAAAAAATGCCCTTTTTAAATGCCCTTTTTACACCTCTCCTTAAGGCATCTCTGTCTATAATATCTCCAGGCCTCAAGGAGATTAGGTCTTTCAACTCCTCTTCCTTTATGCGTGAGAGACCTTCAACCTCAATTGCCTTGATTACTCCTGAAGAGCTGAAGGCAGGGATAATGTAAGATAGTAGGTGTAAGAAAATCAAAATGCAAAAAGCAAAAATTAACTTTTTAAATTTTGATTTGTCATTTTGCATTTTTATATTTGGTTTTGAAGTCTATTTGAACTCAAATCTGAATTTGATGTCGCCCCCTACGCTTCCCCTCTCATCCCTTGAGCCCACAAGGGCGATATTCTTATCAAGGTTATATTCAAGCCTTACAACATGCTCTTCTGTTGTGCCTATTGCTGTGGAATAGGTCACAGATACCTTTTCTTTCAGTAATCGCTTACCAACTGTGACCCTGGGGCTTACCATACCCTTTGCAGTTGTGTGTGGATTAATCTCAAAACGATCAAAACCTGTGATATACTTGAATCTCTCTTCCATTACATCCTGCAGCCTTCCGGTAAGAAAGGCAGTTGCCTCAGCAGCACCAATACCGCTTTCAACACCTTTTGCACCTCTGGCAATCTGACCAACAGTAAGGAGTGAAAATATATCCGTATCCGTCAAGGGAGGGTTTGAAGATAGTGTTAGGGCAAATTTCTCTGGAGGTCCATCAAGGTTAACCCTTACACGATAGCCTTTTGTAAATGTCTCAGCCTGAATATGAAATACTGGGGCAATCCTCTGGTGTTCAACAAAATCTACACTTCCATCAATAATCTTAAATTCATTTCCCCTGAAAAAGACACTACCGCCTTTTGAGGTAACCCTACCCAAGAGTCCATACTGTGAGGGTGTTCCTTTCAGAGTGAGGTCTATTTTTACAGGTGCCCTTGCAATGTTATTGTCTATGGATATGTTGTCCTGTCCGACTATATGGATATTTAGCCTGGTTTCACCAAGATACTTTGCCTCCGCAAGAAAAGGCCTTTCCATTATCTTTGCTCTTTTTAGCTCCCTCAGTGCAAGCACCCCGCTACCCCATTCAACCCTCTTTTCATATCTTGCCTTTTTTATATGTATGTCACCTGTAAGGGTTTTTCCTTTTTGTGAAAAATCATAAAAAAGTCTTCCATCAAAGGCAACACTTACCCCCTCTTGAGGTCTGAGTTTTATCCTGCTTAAATTAGATGAAAGAGATAGCCTCTTTATAGATAGCCCCTTCATATAAGCAATACCTGACATCGTAACATTGCCACCTCCGAAATCGGCGTTAAGGGAGTCAAGAGTAATCCTGTCCTTATTTAAAAATATATCTCCGCTTAGAGGTCCTATTTTGTGAGGGAACCCTGCAAACATTACTGTGCTTCCTCTTATATTTATCTTTCCACTTAGCTCAGGCTCCCCCCATACCCCTGAAATTTGAATAAGAAAATCCCCATGTCCCTTCAGTGATTCAATGCCCTTGCTCACCGCCCTGAGGGGCTCAAGATTTGTCTTTCCTTCAATGGTTATGTTATAAGTCTTACCGATTCTTACGGTTCCACCCACAGATATATCAGTGTCCCTGCCAGTAAGTGAGAATGGTTTTATCATAAATTCCTTCTCATCCAATTTAAATACAACATTTCCTTTATTCGTGAAATTATACCCGTAGAGGCTAAAGTTCATAAAACTAAAAATGGACTCCATGGAGATTTTATCTCCCTGCCCCTTGACCCTTATGCTACCTTCCAGGGATGCGGAGGTGTCCTTAGGTGCATCTTTCAAAAGACCTCTAAGAAGAAAGTCATAACTGCCTTTTTTGAGATCCATATTTATATCCCACAATAAAGGCTTAGAAAATATACCATTGACCTGAGCAGTGAGTAGCCCTTCAAGGAAACTTCCTTTTACAGAGAACTTTTTCTCTTTTAATTCTCCACTCACAATACCCCTGCCTATTTCTGCGCCTCTGAGATTGCTCTCAAGAACCTTCATGGAAAATTTTACATCCGGCTCTCTGAGCGTTCCTTCACCTTTGATATTTACAGTAAGCCTTGCATTTAAAGGGAGGTCTCTGAGGTATGTTATATCCTTTAGCTCAATGTTATCGGATGTAACTATTGCATCAAACCTCCTGTCAAGATACAAAGACCCCCTTGCGTTAAGTCTTGATTGAGCTTTAAAAACCTCTATTGATGTGAAGTCTATCTTCTGTGGAGAAAGCGTTGCCTTGAAGATGCTGTGGTCAACACTCTGGCCAAAAACTGTGCCATTACTTAGCGTAACATCTCCATTTCCACTGAATTCCTTTGCATCACCTTTAAAGGATAGCACTCCATTGAGAGAGCCTGTTATGGGAAGCTTTCTGTATGTTGCCCTGATTAGTGAGGAGGCATCGCCGTTTTTAATTATAGCAGTGGCATCATAGTATGGACTGTCAAATGAGAAGAGTTTATCTGCCTTTTTAAATTTAATATTACCTGAGATATCATAAATTGCCTTTTCCTCCCTTTGGCAGTCCTCAGACAGCCCAAAGGGACAGGCTTCAATTCTTAATGTTCCAACTGAAAGGATTTTCATGCTGTAGGTTAAATCTCCTGATGCCTTTGTGAATGGCACACCATTGATACTGCCTTGTTCTATATCTATATCTCCCGAAATCTCAGGGTCCACAAAAGAACCCTTAGCCACACCTTTAAATTTAACCACTGCCCTTAAGCCATCATAATGGGGCATGGTTAAATCCATAGCATCCTGTGTCTTCAGCCCTAAGTTAAGATTGAGTTTTTCACCTTTAAGGTCTATATTGCCATTAAGGAAGAGGGTAGAGTTAGATGTAGAAAGTCGTGAATCAGTAATTGTAAGGACACCTTCTCTTAAATCAATCCTTCCCTCTATGTTTTTTAATCTATCCTTTAGTTCTGTGCCTTCATTTGAGGTATTTATGTAATTTATCACTGCACCAACATCAAACTCTCTGCCGGGTATCTTCTTCAGCTCAAAGTTTCCACTTAGCCTGCCTTCTGGAAACGGCGGTTCCCAGTTAATAAACTTAAGAAATTCAGGGCTTCTGATGTCTCTCACATCAGCAATTACAGAGTAACTGCCATGTGGTATAAAGAGATATGCCTTGCCTTTGAGCTCACCCCCATAAGTATGCGCAATAAAATCCTCAAGGCTGAATTTCTTATTTTCATATCTTATGGTTCCTGCTACATCATTTAGAGGTAGTGTATCCAGCATACCATTTTTAAGTGTTACCTTAGCCTCTCCGACTAAGTCAGGGTAAACCCCATGGATCTTTCCATCCATAGAGATAAGTCCCAAGATGTCTTCCTTTACCTTGAGCATCTCCATCAGTGTCTCAAGATAAAACCAGCCCTTTGTCTTTAGATTTAAGCTGACGCCGACCCCTAAGTCAACTGAGCCATAAAAAGAAAGCTCGCCATCTTTCTTTTTTTTCAGGTTAAAGACCTTTCTCAGTGTCTCTGCAAGTATATTAGCCTCACCTGAAAATTTTCCCCATTCTCCTCTGTCTCTAACAGAAGGATGTATCCTGCCTTTTGCATTCAGGGTAGAACCTGAGGAATAAACCTTAGCCTCCAGTACCTCAAACTGTTTACCATCTGTCCTGACTGCTCCTTCAAGGCTACCGCTTAGCTCCGGAAGCTCAGGCAATTTTAATCCACCGTCCTTAAGTAATAGTCTCATCGCAATGGTATCTTTCACCACCATCTCTGAGTAAAATCCTGTGCCATAAAACCTTGACTGTGTCTCTCCGTCTGATAGGACAAATTTTCCATCCATCATCCTGGCGCTCCTCACGCTAATATTGATATCTTCACCTTTTTTCTCCGAGAGATAACTTTTGATGGAGTTTATTATTCTCTGTAGCTCCTGCTTTTCTATAGTCAGATCAGGCTCCTTTATTGTTAGTCTTCTTATCCTTATTTCTTTAAAGAACAGTCCTGAGAAATCTATATATGCCCTCGCCTTTGTGACTCCCAATAACTTGTTGCCATCCTTATCAAATACCTTAAGTCCCTTTGCCTGTAAATAGAATGGGAATAAATTAATAGCTGCTTTATCTATAATTACCTTCTCACCTGTTGCCTGCTCAAGGACTGGAAGTATTGCCCTTTTAATAGAATTTGATAGATATGGACCCCTTAATAAGAAAAACAGAAGACCGATAAAGAGTATGACAGCAATGGTTGAAAACAACCACTTTGTTAGTCTTTTTTTCAATTCAAAGCCCTCGCTCACTTTTTATTCATACCTGAGTGTAATAATAGGGTCAGTTCTATAGAGTATTGGTATTAACCCTCCTTAATTTTTATAGTATATTATAAAAAAACAATGCGTCAATTTAAGCCTTTTAGTATTTGATGCCTGCAATTTTCATGGCAATAACGAAAAAGCGGACATTACTTACGCAGTTTTCAATAATTGACTACAGAGATATTTTTGTTTTACTATCCTTTTAAAGGGCGGTTAGCTCAGCGGGAGAGAAAGCCCCGCACATCTCTAATGGGGGTGTAGCTCAGGTGGGAGAGCGTCTCGTTCGCAACGAGAAGGTCACCGGTTCGAATCCGGTCATCTCCATAACCTATTAACCTACAAAGGAAGGAGGGTTTATGATTAATAAAAGGCTTAAAGAATTCCTGGATAAAAAAGGCATCAGTTATACAATGCTACAGCATGAAGAGGCATTTACAGCTCAGGAAATTGCTGCCTTATCGCATACCCCGGGCAAGGAGAGGGTTAAAGTGGTCATCCTTATCAGTGATGAAAGATATTTTATGGTTGCCCTTCCTGCAAGCTACAGGATAGATTTAGAAAAACTAAAAGGCATCCTGAAGGTAGAAAACCTGAGATTATCTACAGAAGAAGAATTCGGAAAACTCTTCCCTGATTGTGAAATAGGTGCTATGCCTCCTTTTGGAAATCTCTATGATATAGATACCTATGTTGATGAGACACTATCTGAATGCGAGACAATAGTCTTCTTGGCTGGCAGCCACAAGGAGTCAATAAAAATGGGATATAAGGACTATACCGAGGCTGTAAGACCCAAAATGGCTCAGTTTGCAGTTAAACTGCACTAGATAATGAATAATACCCAATCTAATTGATGGAGGCACTATTAGGACATACATCCTGAAAAGGCTCTTTTTATTAATCCCTGTCCTCTTAGGAATCACTTTTATAACATTTGCCTTGATAAAGGCACTTCCCGGAGACCCTGTCTTAAGCCTCAAAGAAGCCCCCTATGTTGATTCGGCAAGGGCAATTGGATGTTCAGACACGAGGATTATCATAGGACACATACTTCCCAATTGTTTGCCCCTCAGTTTTGTCATGCTGGGACTTAAATTAGGTGGTTATATTCTTACAGAATCAGCCCTGAGCTTTCTCGGGCTTGGGGCACAGCCTCCACTGCCGACATGGGGTTCAATGATAAGCATTAACAGGGCGTATATATTATCAGCACCGTGGATGGTAATATTTGCAGGGGTTGCGATACTCATCACAGCCTTCTGCCTTAATATCATGGGTGATGCATTGAGGGATAAAACGGATTATACAGGTAAGTGATGGTTACACCTTATACAGCCTCTTCCATCTTCTCTTCTTCTTCCTGATGGATCTTGCATTCTATGCATAGTGCAGTAACAGGTCTTGCCTCAAGGCGTTTGATGTTAATCTCATTACCGCATCTATCACAGATGCCATAAGTGCCATTATCAATCCGTTCAATTGTTTCATCAATTTTTTTTAGGAGCATCCGCTCTCTGTCCCTCAGCCTTAGCATGAAATTCCTGTCGGTCTCTGCAGTAGCCTGGTCTCCCATGTCAGGGAAATTTATTTCTCCCGGAAGGGTATTTAAAGCCTCTTCAGCCTCTTTAAGCAGCCTTTCTCTTTGAGACAACAGGCTTTTCCTAATCTCAAGAATCTTCTTCTCCCTTAACACGGACTTCTCTGTTTTTTTACCTTCCGGTTTTTTGGGTTTTGAGACTCTGCCGGTCCTTTCCACCTGTTTTTTGAGTGTTTTTTGGGACTGCTCCCTAACTTCTCTAGATGTTTTCTTAGTTTTCTTTCTCATACAGACCTACTTTAAAACTTAGAATGGTTTATACCTTAACAAATTTTTATAAGTCAAGTCAAATTTTTTATTCATAAAGGGTTGCCTTCTTAAAAACAAAATTATATAATAGACTCTCAGAATTTAGTGAAATCTAATTTAACCCAAATGAGACTTAAAGACAATACTGTCTTTATTACAGGTGCTGCTCAGGGAATTGGCAGGGCAATTGCCATTGGAATGGCAAAAGAGGGGGCGCATATTGGCATAGCTGATATAAATATTGAAAAGGCGGAGGCTACTGCAGAGGAGATTAGGGCACTGGGTGTAAAAAGCCTTGCTATTAAACTTGATGTCTCAAAATCCGGAGAGGTCAGGGCGGCATTTGATAGATTCATTCAGGAATTTCAGAGGCTTGATATTCTTATAAATAATGCTGGCATTTCAAAGGATGCCCTTATACTTAGAATGAGAGAGGAGGATTGGGATTCGGTCTTAAATATAAATCTGAAAGGTGCATTCCTGTGCAGTAAAGAGGCAATAAAGATAATGACAAGGCAACAATACGGGAAGATTATAAGCATATCATCAGTAGTTGCCTTTATCGGCAATCCTGGTCAGGCAAATTACACCGCCTCAAAGGCAGGCATTATAGGTCTTACAAAGACTATAGCAAAGGAATATGCAAGCCGTGGTATAAGAGCCAATGCCATTGCACCCGGATTTATTCAAACAGCCATGACAGATACCCTTCCCGAAAAGATTAAAGAAGAGATGAAGAAGGCTATCCCCCTCGGTCATTTTGGATTGCCCGAAGATGTAGCCCATGTATCTACATTTCTCGCATCAAGAGAGGCTGATTATATCACAGGTCAGATAATTCATGTAAATGGAGGGATGTATATGTAAAACAGTGAACAGTGGACGGTGAACAGTGAACAGTTTTACTGACATAAAATGACTTAATGACCAACGACTTATTGACTCAATAACTTAAAGATGGAGGTGCTATATGGCGGTAGAAGAAAAAGTAAAGGAGATAATATCAAAACAGTTAGGTGTTGACATAGAGAAGGTTACCCCGGATGCATCTTTTATGGATGACCTTGGAGCGGATTCCCTTGATACTGTAGAGCTTGTTATGGCATTTGAAGAGGCATTTAACATTGAGATTCCTGATGAGGATGCAGAAAAAATCTCCAAGGTTCAAGACGCTATAAACTATATAAGAGAAAAATCAGGGGTAAGTAGTTAAGTTATATTTTAAAGTCAAGAAATATGGCTATGGATAAAAGGGTTGTGGTAACAGGAGTGGGAATGGTTACACCCCTGGGCACAGGGGTAGAAAAATCGTGGAGAGCTCTGTTAGAAGGACGCTCAGGGATAAGGCGAATTACACATTTTGACTCTGCTGGCATACCATGTCAGATAGCAGGGGAGGTCCCTGATTTTGAGGTAGAGCGGTTTATAGAAACAAAAGAGCAGAAAAAGATGGACAGGTTCATCCATCTTGCCGTTGCTGCAGCTAAAATGGCTATAGATGACTCAGGCATTAAAATTACAGAGGATAACTCTCACAGGGTAGGGGTGATAGTTGGTAGTGGAATAGGGGGTCTGCCTGCGATTGAGTATTATAGTGAGGTCCTTCGTGAAAAAGGTTATAAAAGAATCACGCCCTTCTTTATCCCGATGACAATAATAAATCTTGCCGCAGGACAGATCTCTATTCACTTTGGTGCTAAGGGTCCAAACTCAGCACCTGCCACAGCCTGTGCCAGCGGTGCTAATGCTATAGGTGATGCCTTCAAATTGATTCAGCAGGGTATTACAGATGTGATGATTGCCGGGGGGACTGAGTCTGTGATAACCCCTTTAAGTGTTGCAGGTTTTGCTATGATGAAGGCACTCTCTACAAGAAACGATGAACCCGAGCGGGCAAGCAGACCGTTTGACAAGGACAGGGATGGTTTTGTCATGGGTGAAGGAGCGGGTATCTTAATTCTTGAAGAGATGGAACATGCCTTACAGAGGGGGGCAAAGATTTATGCGGAGATTATTGGTTATGGTATGAGCGGAGATGCCTATCACATTACATCCCCATCACCCAATGGAGAGGGTGCAGCCAGATGTATGGCTGCTGCATTGAGGGACGCTAATATACCACATGAGGATGTGAGCTACATCAATGCCCACGGGACCTCAACAAAATATGGTGATGAGCTGGAGACAGCAGCTATTAAGAAGGTATTTGGTGAGCACGCATACAAGGTTGCTATAAGCTCCACAAAATCAATGACAGGACATCTCTTAGGAGCTGGCGGTGGTGTTGAAGCAGTTATAAGCGTTTTAAGCATAAATCACAGCATTGTGCCACCGACTATAAATCTTGAAAATCCTGACCCTGAATGCGACCTTGACTATGTGCCAAATAAGGCAAGGCAGATGAATGTGAATGTTGTGATGTCTAATTCGTTTGGCTTTGGCGGGACAAATGCATGCCTCGTCTTTAGAAAATATAGCAGAACTTGAGTCCTCCATCGGGTACAGCTTTAAAGACAAAGCCCTGATAAAGGAGGCAATTACTCACAAGTCTTTTGTCCATGAAAATCCTGAGTCCGTCTCTTTTTTTAACGAACGACTAGAGTTTTTAGGTGATGCAGTCTTAGGATTAATTATTAGCGATTACCTTTTTTATTCCTATCCTGAATACAGCGAGGCTCAGCTCTCAAAGGTGAAGGCTTATGCTGTTCAGGAAAATACACTATCAGAGATTGCCATGAAACTCAATATCGGTTCTTATCTCCTTCTTGGTAAAGGGGAAAAGGCAACGGGTGGCAGAGAAAAACCCTCTCTGCTTGCCAATGCATTTGAGGCAGTTTTAGGGGCTATTTATTTAGATGGTGGATTAAAAGAGGCAAAGACCTTTACACTTAAGTTTTTGAAGGATGATATAAAAAGGGTTATCTCTCAAGACCTGCTCTTTGATTTTAAGAGCCGATTCCAGGAAATCGTACAGGGGCGATATGGCGTATTGCCAAAATACATAGTCCATAAAGAGGCAGGACCTGAACATCAGAAGATTTTTGAAGTAAAGGTCTTCGTAGGGAAAGAGCTATACGGGGCAGGTAAAGGTAGAAGCAAGAAAGAAGCAGCTCAGAAGGCAGCAGAGGAAGGGCTGAAAAAACTGCATGCCAATTACTTATAAAATTGCAGGTGTAGACATCAGCAAGGGCAATAGATTGGTGGATATCATAAGAGAAATAGCCCGTCCAACTTTCAGGAGGGGCGTTCTTCAGGATATTGGTTCTTTTGGCGCCTTTTTTAGATTATCTAAATATAAAAATCCTGTTCTTGTAAGTAGCGCTGATGGCGTTGGGACTAAATTAAAGATTGCCTTCATGCTTGATAAACATGATACAGTGGGTATAGACCTTGTTGCCATGTGTGTTAATGATGTCCTCACAGGTGGTGCTGAGCCTTTGTTTTTCCTTGATTATTTTGCTACTAAAAGACTTTCCACTAAAAAGGCAGCTGGGGTGATTAAAGGCATTGCAGAAGGATGTAAAATTGCAGGATGCTCCCTTATTGGCGGGGAGACAGCAGAGATGCCTGGATTTTACAAAGAAAATGAATATGACCTTGCTGGCTTCTGCGTGGGAGTTGTTGAGGAAGATAAAATTATAGATGGCTCAAAGATTAAGGCTGGCGACATTGTTATTGGACTTGCATCAAATGGACTGCACAGTAACGGCTATTCCCTTGTAAGAAAACTCTTTTTTGATATAAAAAAATATAAGCCAACAAAGTTTATTAAGGAACTTAACTGTACAATAGGTGAAGAGCTCCTAAAACCTACAAGGATTTATGTGGGAAGTATCCTTAAGTTATTAAAAACTGTAGAGATTAAAGGAATGGCACATGTAACAGGAGGTGGTATCACAGAAAATCTCCCCCGCATTATCCCCGAAGCATCGGGGCTAAGGGCAGTCATAAAAAAAGGCGGCTGGGCTTCCCAGAGTATATTTGAAATTATTCAGACCGAGGGGAAGGTTTCAAATAAAGAGATGTATAGGACATTTAATATGGGCATTGGCTTTATCATAATAGTCAGGGAAGTAGAGTTAGAGAATGCCATGAGAAAACTCCATCGCCTCGGTGAAAAGGCGTTTGTGATTGGGTTTATTGAAAAGGGGGAGAGAGGGGTGGTATATGTGTGAGAAGAAGCTTAACCGTTATCTGCTAATTGTTGGCAAGTGAGGAAGAGGCGGACAATGAGGTTACTTCGGTAGACAGGTCAGATTCAAAATAAAAGCCTTTTTCATCATTTGCAAAACAGCTCAACCATCAAATCTAACTCACCCCTTGCAGGTATATCACTTAATGCCCCATATCCCTTAACAACAATAGATGCACCGATGGCACCGCGAATATGAGCCTTCTCAATTGCCTCACCCTCTATCAAGCCAAGCAAAACCCCTGCTGCAAAGGCATCACCTGCACCTGTGGTATCCACAACCTCACTTGCCAATGACCTGAGATGATGGATATTCCCTCCATCACTCAGATAACTGCCATCTTTACCACATGTAACTGCTATAATTTCTGGACCTCCCTCATGGAGGAATCTCAGTGCATCCTCAAGAGTCCTGTCTCTGCCTTCTAAAAGGATATTAAGTTCATCTATATTTAAGAATAAGACAGTTGTTTTTTTTAAGATATCCCTGAGTCCCTCAAAGCCCTTTCTTGCATAAATCATCCCTGGTGAAAGGCTTATCTTAACTCTTTCTGGTAGATGGGTTAGCCACCTCATCTGTGCATCAAAGGATTCCTCACCAACCAATGAGCTACAGTGCACCCATTTTATGCCTTCAGGCAGTCTCCGGGGAAACATATCAATCCTCAGGGAAAGATTTGCCCCTGAAGCCACATAACTTGACCTTCTTCCACTTTTATCAACATATATAAATGCCCTTCCTGTGTGTGCATCGGTTCTCTTTATCCACTGAATCACATTGTATCTTCTTAGATGCTCTATCAAGAGGTCTCCGTCATCATCGTTTCCAATACAGCCAATTACCCCTGAAGGCACACCCCATCTTGAAAGGGCAGAGATGGTATTTGAGGCACTCCCACCAGGGGACTTCCTAAAATCATTGATGAAGGTCTCACCATCAAAGACTAATTCATCAACAAAGAATAAATAATCCACATTCAATGCACCACTACCAATAATAACTGGCTTAGCCAAGCTGTGCAGCCCTTCCACGGAGCCTCCTCCTGAAGAGTTTATGAACAGAGATTACATCATCAAGGCTTAGGTAATCCTCAAGCCATTGATATTGTATCTCTTCTGCGGGCACTGTATCCTTTATGGATTCCTTTACTGATAGGATGCCACCTTGAAAGAACCTCTCTATTAATGGTATGACTGCCTCAAGTTTCATTGATGCAACTCCTGCCACGGCATAGGGAATGGCATATTCATTCCCATTAAAGACAATTGAGAGGCCTCCGTTTTCTTTCACATACTTAAGCATCCTGAAGTCTGTGATACTATCTCCAATGCATACAACCTCTAAAGGCTCAAATCCTCCTCTTGAGACAAAAGACCTGAGGGCATCAACCTTCCTCCTCCCGCCCATAACCTTAATATCTGAGAACATTTTATGAAGATGAAGTTTTGGGAGTATCTTAAGATAGAACTCATTCAGTAGCCCTTTAAGGGCAGATTCATCCTCTATGGGAATACCGAGAATCCTCTTTTTGTAATCCTCTATTGTCTCTTTTTCATGTGAGAGGATTTTGTCTTTTAGGTTTTCTTCAAAAGGGTAGGGTGTACATGCAATATCAATGTCTTCAACACCGAGTGCATTTCCGATATAATGGGCATGCGGGACATAGCTTGTTGAGATTATTACAACCTTATATCTTTCTTTAAGCCTTTGTATCGTCTCTTTTGCACCAGGTGTGAAGGGAGCCTTTTTTGAGACTTCCTCAATTTCTCTTTTTCCTACCTCATTGAGTATCAAAAATGGAAGGATTAGATAAAGTGTATCGCCTGGCTCATAATCCTCCCTTTCTTCAAGAGTGAGTATGTCATCATATCTACTTAGCCTCTCAAAGAGCTCATATCCATCCTCCATCAGCCCCATTAATTCATATGCATTGTCCTGTGGTGAGAGGGGTCCTTCAAGGTCAAACGCAACGAGTCCCTTTTTGGCAGGTGGGAGATTATATCCCACCCCATGAACCCCTCTTGATATATTTCTCCACACTCTCACTTATATCAAGTCCTCCTTTTAAGGGTCTTCCTTCCTTTGAGTAGACCTCACCATCTCTTATTGTAATCTCTCCTTCTCCGAGTAATCTCAATGTAAGCAATATCAATGGTATCTCTCTCTTGAATTCTTCTTCCCTTATCTTTTTAAAAAGTAGATTGTTCTCAGAACGCTCCTTAACTTTATCCTTCCATTCATCCCACAAAGTCTGATACTCTGGGGTTTTTATATTAAACTTACAGAATGCCAAAGGAGGTCCTTCATCAAGCACAGGTGTAACTATATGTATTTGTGCACCTGCCTCCTCGGCATCACTTTCTATCAAAGACCACATAACATCCTGCCAGGCGCCTTTTGGACCCCCTAACATGGCAGGATGGAGATTAAGCATTGTGTGCCTCTCAATGAGGTAATTACCTACTATGAGCATATATCCTGCAAGCATTGAAAAAGAGACATTATATGACGAGATAAGCTCCCATACCTTCTGGTGATATAGCTCACGCCATCTGTCTCTATTATTTTTCCATAATTCAGGAAGGAACTTGGAGGATGAAAATGTTATAAGCTCAAGTCCCTTTTCCCTGACAAGCCCTATAAACATGTCAGATTCTACTGATTCACCTTCTTCCCTGTTACAGAAGACAAAGGCAATATCAAGTCTTATAAGACCTGAATCTATCTCCCGGAGGGTCTCTGTTAAAAGCCTTCTTGCCTCTTCATCCCTTCCAGTTGAAAACCATCCTATCTTTTTGGGTGTCCTGGATTTGCCTAACATATCTCTGTTCCATTATCAAATGCCCTTCTGAGGGCAATTACATTTTCTATTTCTATATAAATTCCAGGGCAGTAGTCCTCTACACAGATCCAGTCCCATATATTTCCTCCCCCTCCATAATGCCCATAATTATTAGATGGTCTTACTATCACAACTGGTAAGTCATAAGTAACAAAATACACCCTCCTACTCAAATCATAGGTTCTCTCTATTCCCAGCATAAGCCACTGCATCTAAGCTCATTATTTTGCGATTAGATTTTTTAATCAAATATCTGCCTCCTAAATATCTACCTCAGAATAATCTCCGGTCATAAGCCTTAATGCCTTGTGTTTACTCTGATTTTGGGTTATTTTTACATTCCCACCAATAAAGGCATCCCTCCCTATAATTTTGCCCTTCTTGAGTTTACATTTTATTTCTTTATTTGATATATTCAACTTTCAATTCACTATGTATCAGGCATAAAATCTCTAGGAGGTCTTATCCGCTGAATTGCTTCATGTATTTTGGGAGAAAAGATATAAATACCTACCAGGGCAAGATTTGAAGGGGGTGTATCAGGCTTCTCTATAAGCCTCATGACCCTTCCTTCTTCTGATAGCAGGGCAACACCAAATTGCCTGGGGTTTTCCACTTCCTTGAGGAGAATAAGTGCCTGCTGGGAATTTCTCTTAAATTCATCCACAAATTTATTTATCCCTGTTCCAATGAGGTTATCACCTAAATACATAACAAAGGGTGAGTCGGTAAGAAAATTCTGAGCAACCTTAATAGCGTGTGCCAGACCTCCAGGTAAATCCTGTGTTATATACTGGATATTAATGCCCCAATGATTCCCATCACCAATCGCATTTTTTATCTCCTGCCCTGTCTCAGGCGAGATGACAATTCCTATTTCTTTTATACCTGCTTCAACAATATTATCTATGCAATAAAAAAGGATAGGTTTGTTAGCCACCGGCACGAGTTGTTTTGCACCTGAATATGTAAGTGGTCTTAAGCGTGTGCCTTTACCTCCGCTTAATATAAGAGCCTTCATAAGTCTTATGATAACTGAAAAAACCAATGAGTTCAAATAAAATAGTATTCCAAAATCTCTGACATATATTGTATAATTAAAAAACGCAGCAAATACAGGTAGTTTTTATAAACAGGAGGATTAGATGCCGAGGGTAAAAGGTGGATTTAAGACAACAAGACGGAGGAAAAAAATCCTTAAGATGGCAAAAGGTTATTATGGAGCTAAAAGCCGTCTTTACAAGATTGCGACCGAGGCGGTTAATAAGGCTTTGAGATACGCCTACAGGGACAGGAGGGCAAAGAAAAGGGAATTCAGGTCCTTATGGATAGTAAGGATTAATGCTGCCGTTAGGGCAGTTGGCATGACATACAGTCAGTTTATGAATGGTTTGATAAAGGCAAATATAAGACTCAACAGGAAAGTGCTTGCAGATATGGCAGTGAGGGATCCGAAGACATTTAATGAACTTTGCGAAACCATAAAAGGTAAAGCAATAAGCGGTTAGTTTACTAACTGCTAATCGCTAACTATGATAGAAGATATCCTCTCTATAAAGGACCTTGCAGGGGAAGAGATAAAAAAAGCCAATGACCTAAAAACCATTCAGTCTCTGAGGATAAAATACTCAGGGAAAAAAGGTATTCTTACCACTAAGATTAAGTCCTTAGCTTTACTTCCAAAGAAGAGCAGACCTCAGTACGGGCGCATACTCAATGAGGTAAAAAACTATATAGAGACCCTTCTTACTGAGCAGGAAAGGTTTTTCAGAAACTCTGAGCTTAGTGATCTCCTTAAAACGGAGCGTATTGATGTAACCCTGCCTGGCAACTTTATTCCATACGGTCACCAGCATCCTCTGAATATGGTTCTTGATAAAATCATAGATGTCTTTTTGTCCTTAGGGTTTAGGATAGAAGAAGGACCTGAGGTAGAGTTAGATTATTATAATTTTGAAGCCCTTAATATTCCAAGAGACCACCCTGCCAGGGATATGCAGGACACATTTTATATTACCGATGATATTGTCTTAAGAACACACACATCTCCTGTGCAGGTGCGGGTTATGGAAAAACAGAGACCACCCATGAGGGTCATCGTCCCTGGCAAGGTATATAGATGCGATGCGGATGTGAGTCATACACCGATGTTTCATCAGATAGAGGGTTTTATGGTTGACAGGCATATCTCAATGGGTGACCTCAAGGGTGTATTGGAAGTATTTGCCCATGCAATCTTTGGAGCTGAAACAGTGGTAAGATTCAGACCGAGTTTTTTCCCTTTTACTGAACCCTCTGCAGAGGTTGATATTGCCTGTCTTATATGCAGGGGCAGAGGATGTAAGATATGTAAGAATAGCGGATGGGTTGAGATATTAGGGGCAGGCATGATTAATCCCAGGGTATTTGAGGTGGTTGGATATGACCCTGACTTATATACAGGGTTTGCCTTTGGCATGGGGATAGAAAGAATTACAATGCTCAAATATGGTATTGATGACATAAGAGTATTTTTTGAAAGTGACAGGAGATTTTTAGAGCAGTTCTAAAAAAAATCCACAAATGAAAGCCTCCTTAAAATGGTTAAAGGAATTTGTTGATTTCTCTCTCACCCCAAAAGAAATAGCAGACACCCTGACAATGGCTGGATTAGAAGTGGAGGGTATGGAGGAGTTTGAGGATGATACTATACTTGAGATCAATGTTACCCCTAACAGGGCAGATTGTCTGAGTATAAAAGGTGTTGCCCGCGAAATCTCTGCTATTTTAGGTCTCCCCTTAAAAGAGCCTTCTATACCTGTCTTTGAGAAAGAGAGAGAGCACCTGACAGTTGAGATAAAAGAACCTCAATTATGCAGGCGATATGCAGGAAGAATAATTCGTGATGTTAAGATTGCCCCTCCTCCTCAGTGGCTTTCAAGGCACCTTGAATTACACGGTATCAGGTCATTAAATAACATAGTTGATATTACAAATTATGTGCTTTTAGAAATGGGGCAGCCACTTCATGCCTTTGATATGGATAAACTGAGGGGTAGCCATATTGTTATTAAGAAGGCTCACCCTGTAAATAAATTCCTCACCCTTGATAATGAAGAGAGGATATTAAGCAAAGACATGCTCTTAATATGGGATAGGGATGTGCCTATTGCAATAGCAGGTGTGATGGGAGGTTTAAACACAGAGGTTACCTCCTCAACAGTGAATATACTCCTTGAGAGCGCCTATTTCCACCCTATATCTATTAGAAGAACCTCAAGGGCGCTTAATCTAAGCACCGAGTCTTCCTACCGATTTGAGAGAGGCACAGACATAGAGGGGATTATGCTAGCACTAAACAGGGCAACACAAATGATCTTAGAAATTGCCGGTGGAGATGTTACTGCCACAGCTGATAACTATTTAGAGCCCTTTGAACCTCTACCTATATCAATCAAGTTTAAAAAAATAAATGACATCTTAGGGATTGATATAGAGCCTTCCCTGATTGAGGAGTTGCTAAGACGGCTTGGATTTGAAGTGAGAAGGGAAGGGGAGGGGATTGTTGTTATCCCACCGAGTTTCAGACAGGACATTCAAAGAGATATAGATGTAATAGAAGAAATAGGAAGGCTTTATGGTTATGATAAGATTCCTCCTACCCTGCCAGCTGTGAGAATACAGCCTCATACAGAAGATACAAAAAGGAATCTCATTAAGACAATAAGGAATTCCATGAGGAGCGCAGGATATTCAGAGGTGATAAATTACAGTTTTTTAAATCCTTCAGTCTTAGATAAATTAAGGCTTTCTCCGGATGACCCAAGAAGAAATGTGGTTAAGATAAGGAATCCATTAAAAAAAGAAGAGGATGCACTCAGGACTACACTTATTCCTGCTATACTTGATAATGTTGTCTTGAATATCAGGCGGGGGGAAAGGTCAGTCAGGTTATTTGAGCTCTCAAGGGTATTTTTGCCATCAGCACAAGGGCTTCCTAAAGAACCTTTGCAGATGGCAGCAGTCTATTTAAAAGAAAGGGAGCCATCTTTATGGCATAGCAGACATGAGGGATTCTATGATTTAAAAGGTACACTTGAGAATATCTTTCTTGAGCTCAGGATAAAGGATTACTCTTTTTTAGCTACGGAGTTACAGGAGCCATATCTACATCCCGGTAAGTCCTGTGCCATTAAGATTAATAATCAGATTGTCGGCTCATTAGGCACACTGCATCCTGCTGTAATGGAGGCTCTGGATATAAAGGGGGATATAAGTCTGTTTGGATTAGACATAGATAGGCTTTTTCTTAACATACCCTCAGGACTCACTTATACTCCCCTGCCTAAGCACCCTTATGTGGAAAGAGACATATCCATAATTGTCTCTCAAGATACCCCCGCAGGGGATGTGAGGGCTACTATTTTAAGTATTGATTCTCAGATGATTGAATCAGTTAATTTATTTGATGTTTATACAGGGGCACCGATTCCTGAAGGGAAAAAGAGCCTTGCCTTCTCCATCCGCTACAGGGCAGGAGATAGAACACTCACCAATTTTGAAGTAAATGCCATGCATTCAAGAATAATTAAGGCCCTTGAGGACTCCCTAAAAGCTGAATTACGCACCTGATGGAAATTACAAAGAGAATCCTTTCTGACCCTGTTAACAGATGGGTCTTTTCTATTGCAGACACCGATGTCTTTCTTGTTGGAGGCTATATCCGTGATATCCTGAGAGGAGTCTTATCAAAAGATAAGGATTACATACTTAAAGATAATGTCATGGATATTGCCAAGGAGTCTGCAAAAAGGTTTAAAGGCACATTTATTCCATTAAAACCCCCTACAGCATATCGCGTTGTGTTAAGAAGCAAGGAAGTCCTTGATTTTTCAGCCCTTGTTGGCTCAATTACTGAAGACTTAAAGAGGCGTGATTTTACAATAAATGCAATAGCATGGTCTCCAAAAACAGGTATTATAGACCCCTTTGAAGGCATATCCGACCTGAATAATCATATCCTCAGGGTGGTCAGGATGAGAAACCTATCAGCTGACCCACTGAGGATCATCAGGGCATACAGGTTTGCTGTGGAGCTGGGCTTAAGGATTGAAGAAAACACTAAGAAAGGTTTAGGGCGATACGCTAAAGGTTTAGGCCGCGTATCAGAAGAAAGGATAACAGAGGAGCTATTTAAGATTCTGAGTAATAAAGATGCTGCTACCCCTCTTAATGAATGCTATAAAGACAGTGTCTTAGGGAGGATCTTCCTTATAAACAGAGATGAACTGGTATCAAATCTGAAGTTAATCAATAAATTTGGATTACTTCTTAAGGCATTACCTAAAAAACTTGATAAAATTCTTGAAGAAAATGTAAGCCAGGGGCTTAATAGGGCTGGCATTGTCCGCCTTGCCTTGCTTTTAATGAATGCAGGTAACTTTAAAAATACCCGTCTTAAGGTCAGCAGAAGTATCAAAAAGGCATTAAGAGATATTCATACTGGCTATTCAATAGGTAAGGCAGGGGCATCATTATCAGCAAGGCTTTTCAAAATCTTTAATGTAGCAGAAGAGAGCATCTTTGAGATGGCAGTAGTCCTATCTATCACAAAAGGTTATGACATAAAGAGCCTCCTTAATAAGGCAGAAGAATATCTAAAGGTTAAAAATAAAATCCTCTTAAATGGTAATGACATTCAGAAGATCTTAAACATACCACCCGGGGAGAGAATAGGCAAGATACTTCTTTCCCTGCAGGAAGAACAGTTTAAGGGTCTTATAAAAACAAAGGCTCAAGCAAGGCAATGGCTCATGCTCAATTTAACATAATATAACTTATCGGACATAATCTGTGTCAAACCGATGTTTAAAATATGTTATTATTTTGCGTCCTATTTTTTTCTGAGTGGCTTTCTACTTAAGATTTCAAGGTTTGCACAACTTTTAGGCAGACAGAAAACACAAAGAAACCAAGAGGTTGGATGCCTTGAATTACCTATTAAAGGGGCTCTCCGATAAGTCCTTCATTAATAAAGGAAACTACCCTTACCCGTAATCTCTGCCGCGGAATTAAATCATCTGCCCGTATTAATAGCCTTAAATAATTATCAGAGGTTGCCCTATAAAACCCATTAATTTTGTTTTCAACTATTACATCAAGTATTTTTCCTAAGTGCCTTATTATATAAGCATTTTTTTTCATTTTAGAAATTTCCAATATTATCTTTGCCCTTTTTCTTTTGATTTCACCACTTATTTGCTCAGGCATTGTCTCTGCCATTGTCTTTGGTCTTTTTGAATAAGGGAATACATGAATATAACTAAGCGGTAACCCCTCTAGAAGCCTTCGGGTCTCTTCAAAGTCCTTGTCACTTTCACCTGGAAAACCTACGATTACATCTGTCCCAATTGATATAAGAGGAGAGGTTGAGACTATATCATTAATAAGTTCCTTAAAGAATGATGCATTATATCCCCTATTCATTGCCTTAAGTATATTATCAGAGCCGCTCTGAAGGGGTATATGAAGATGTGGGCAAATAGCATTTTGTCTTATTAACCATAAAAATTCTTCCCTGAGCTCCTGAGGCTCAATTGAGCTCAATCTGATACGGATTGTTGGATGCCTTTTTGTAATGTTATCCACAATTTCCACCAATGAGGTTTTTGGGGTAAGGTCAAAACCATAACATCCGATATGCACACCTGTTAAGACTATCTCTTTAAACCCAGCTTCATTTAGTTTATCCACTGCTATTAAGACCTCATTAAAACTGAGGCTCCTGCTTTTCCCCCTTGCCATTGGAACAGCACAGTAAGAGCAGGAAAAATTACATCCATCCTGTATCTTAAGAAGTGCCCGCGCCCTCTCTGAAAAATATGGCTTTAATGAAAGCGGTGCCTCTAAAGCGGAGACAACCTGAGAAGGCACATCACTGTTTAATTTATTAAGATATTCGGGCAATCTATCCTTCTCCGAATTTCCAAGAATCATACTGATGCCAGGAAGCCTTGATAACTCATATGGCCTAAGCTGCGCATAACAGCCCGTGGCAATAACCTTTGCCCCTGCCCTCACAGCCCTGCGTATAAGCTGTCTTGACTGATAGTCGCTTTTTGCTGTTACTGTGCATGTATTAATGACACAAACCTGAGGATTGTCTTTATCCCCAAGCATCGGGATAACCTCATGCCCCTGCCCTCTCAATATACCTTCTATTGAGGCACTCTCTGCCTGATTTACCTTACAACCCAATGTAGCAATAGCTACCTTCACAAAATCTCTCCATAAAGTGAGTGCTGTTTTGCCTTCAGAATCTTAACCATAACAAGATTGCCTGCAAGAGCCATCTGGTCTCCGATATATTTCTGGCCCCCATAAAAATTCACTATCTTATTGGACCTCGTCCGCCCTGTTAGCTTATCCCTGTCTGTTTCACTTACACCCTCAACCAGGACCTCAACCGTCCTTCCCTCCAGTGCCTTATTCTTTTTATAAGTAATATCTGCCTGTAAATTCAGGACCTTAGAGAGCCTCTCTGCTTTGGTTTTTTCATCTATATGCCCTGAAAGGCTTACAGCTGCTGTCATAGGTCTGGGGGAATATTTAAATGCAAAAATCCCATCATATTCTATCTCCCTTAAGGCAGTTAAGGTATCCTCAAAGTCTTCCTCGCTTTCTCCCGGAAAACCAACGATTATATCTGTTGTTATGGCTATATCAGGTATTGCACTCCTCAGCATGTCAATCTTCTCTTTATATTGTCTGTATGTATATCCCCTGTTCATGCAGGATAAAATCCTGTCAGAGCCTGATTGTATGGGTAGATGTATGTGTTCGCATATCTTTGGTAAATCCCTCAGCGTTTTTATAAGTTTTTCTGAAAGATCCCTTGGGTGTGATGTAACAAATCTAATCCTATGAATTCCATCCACCTCATTTACCATTTTAAGGATGTCAGAAAAATCTATATCCTCAGGAAGACCCTTGCCATAAGAATTAACATTCTGCCCAAGCAGAGTAACCTCCTTAAAGCCCTGCGCTGCTATTTCTTTGATTTCATTAAGTATATCACTTGGGGGCCTGCTTCTTTCCCTGCCGCGGGTATAAGGCACAATACAGTATGAACAAAAGTTATCACAGCCATACATTACCTCTACCCATGCCCTTACCTGCCCTACCCTTTTTATGGGGATGGTTTTAAGATATGTCCTGTTATTTACCCTTGCACTATTAGATAGTGAGGAGTTTATCCAGGTTTCAAGGGCATCAATATTTTGTGGTCCAAAGACAAAATCCACATAAGGGAATCTATCAAACAGTGCATTACCCTTTTGTTGGGCTACACAGCCTGCAATTAAGACCTTGAGCTCTGAGTTTTTGGCTTTTAAGTTCTTAAGCCTTCCGAGTTCACTAAGGAATTTCTGCTCAGCCTTTTGCCTCACACTGCAGGTATTAATAATTATTACCTGAGCCTCTTCAACATTCTGAGTCTCCTCATAGCCATATTCTGAAAAGACACCAGCTATCTTTTCAGAGTCATGGAAATTCATCTGACATCCAAATGTCCTGATAAAGACCTTAGGAGTTTTATCTATTTTATTCTCAAACATTGGGCTACTTCCTATGGGGTTCAATTATTACCTTAAGGGATTCTCCTGCCTCTGCTGCAAGTTGAAAGCCAAGCCCTGCCTTATTGAGACTTAATCTGTGTGTAATCATCTCATTTACTGAAATCCTGCCACTGCGCATAAGCCTCATTGTAGTCTCAATATCCAATGGGCTTGCGCCATAAGAGGTCATTAATGTTATCTCATTCCGCCAGAATTCATTTAATGGTATTGGAACCATTACCTCTGGCTCAGGCACAGCAAAAAATAGTATAGTACCGCCACGGTCCACACATCTTAATGCCTGTGTGATGCCTGATAAGGCACCTGTGCACACAATAACAAGTTCTGCAAGTCTATCTTCATTAAACCGTAGTAGGGACTCTTTGATGTTATCCTTAGCATTTATCACAGCATCCGCCCCATATTGCCTTGCCTTATTAAGGCGATATTCATTAATATCAGCAGCGATAATCCGCCCTGCACCTGCAGCACGGATAAGCTTTATATAAAGAAGTCCTGCGATACCACTGCCGATTATCAAAACACTCTGCCCCGGCTTAAGCCGGGCTAACCTCTGCCCCCGCACCACACAGGCAAGAGGCTCTATGAATGTGCCATCTTCAAAGGATATTTCATCAGGCAGGAGATACACTCCCAGCTCTACATTTATTTTTGGAATCCTGATGTATTCGGAGAAACCTCCAGGGTCATAGTTTGTCTTATGTAATGTCTCACATGCAGTATGATGTCCATTAAGGCAGTAATGGCATGTATTACATGGTACATGATGGGAGGCAAAAACCCTGTCTCCTATTTTATAGTCCTTTACACCTTTTCCAACATCCTGAACTATACCTGTAATTTCGTGTCCTAAGACCAGAGGTGCCTTTTTAACCCGATACCATTCCATCACATCGCTTCCACATATCCCACTTGCCATAACTTTAACCAAAAGCTCTCCGTCACCGATTTGAGGAACAGGTATTTCTTCTACCCTTACATCTCTGTTGTTGTAATACATTGCCACACGCATAGTAGTTTACTCTATTTAAGTTTCTTTCAACCTTTGTAATTATTACTCTCTAATCTTTTTAAGGACCTCCTTAGAAATTATATTAAGGAGGTCTGAAGGATCTACTATTTTAAATGGGTAACCTCTCTTCACCTTAAGTTTTTCAAAATCCTTTTTATCCCCTATCACAAGAAAGTCTGCTTTACCTTTGATGGCTGAAACAAGGACTGGAACATCCCTAGGAGAGATATGTCCGAAAAACTTTTTTACCTCTGCAGATGAAGGCATTGGAATAATCTCAAGATTTATATAAGGAAGGTATTTTCTGTATACAGGAAGCAAAGCAGGCATTTTCTTTGCTAAATTCCGTTCAATTTCAATAATGTTATATTGCCCTGTTATACCAGTAAGAAATGGAGGTTTCAGGCAAAGCATATCAAGAATAATGCGTGGTGCACCTTTATCAGAGAAAAGTCCAGACAGGATAACAGCCAAAATCAGCGGCGGCTATCAGCCATCCGCTGGATTTGATTGTTATGCTTTATTTTATTCTCTTTTTCCAATTATTATGACTTCATCTTCAATAATTTGATAAATCACGCCGTATGGGAAACGGTTGATTAAACATCTTCTCGTATTTTCTGAAAATTTAGACCATCTAATCCAAGCCCTGATCGGCATTCTTCAAAATAATTTATCGCTTCAAACAATTCCTCCTTTGCTTCAGGATGGAAGGAGTATTTCATTTATAAAATTTATCCTGAATTTCCTTAAAGACTTTACCGCCCGCAATGGTTTTGACCTTCCCGGTTTTAATTTCCTTAACTCTCTTTTCAGCTTCTTTTGCCCATAATGCATCTATTTCTTTTTGTGATGGATGTAAACTATTAAGAATCTTTTCAACCAATGTAGTTTTTATATCTACAGATAAAGACTCAACTATTGAAATTAGCTCTTTTATTTTCATAGCCATAAGGTCACCTCTCTTTCTTTATATATTTTAGCATAACGACTGAAATCAACGGCGGCTATCAGCCGTCCGCACGATTGATTTGTTAGCCGCCCCTTGCTCACCTTATACCCATCCCATCCTTTCAATCTGCCGAGCAAAATGGAGCTAACGCTCCATTTTGCTCATCCACTTCATATCCGCATTGCACATATACTCCCAATTTGGTCTACGACTCGTAGAGCAGGATAGATGCATTGTATATATAGCATTTTTAGGATTCAGAAGGAACTCCTACCTTTTTACCTTTTGCTTTGACTTCATTATATAGCTCATATGCCTCTTTTGGTGTTGCCTTTTTGTGGATGATAGACCTTAAGGACTTAATCATTGCTACGGGATGTTCATTCTGCCAGATGTTTCTGCCAAGATTCACACCTATAGCACCTTTCTGGATTCCATCATAAACAAATTCCAATACCTCAAGCTCTGTATCCAGCTTTGGTCCACCTGCTATAACCACAGGAACAGGACAACCATTCACCACCTTCTCAAAATTCTCACACCAGTAAGTTTTAACCACCTTCGCCCCGAGTTCAGCGGCAATGCGACAGCACATGGCAAGGTAACGGGCATCACGCTTTTCTAATTCCTTGCCAACAGCAGTAACTGCCATCACCGGAATGCCGTAATCTTCCGCTTCATCCACAAGCCTTGAGAGATTCATTAGTGTTTGATGCTCATAATCGCTACCTACAAATATAGAAATGCCTACAGCGGATGCATTAAGCCTCAGTGCCTCCTTTATGGAGGTGGTTATGCCTTCATTAGATAGGTCTTTCCCTACAATGCTTGTGCCTCCGGATACACGGAGAATAATTGGGACACCGCTGTTAGGCTCTATGCATGAGCGTAATACTCCTCTGGTAACAAATATTGCATCGCAGTAAGGGAGAAGCGGTTTTATTGTCTCCCACGGTTTTTCCAGTTTTGTTGTGGGACCAAGAAAATATCCATGATCTATAGGCAGGAATAAACAGTGACCATCAGGTTTAATTAATTGTGATAAACGATTCTTCATTCCCCAATCCATTTTAAAACCTCCTTTTTGAAATATGGCTAATATTGCCTGTCATTCCGAACGAAGTGAAGAATCTCGTTCTTTATTTCTTTTCTATTTTATCTTTAATTACGGCATCTTTAACCTTGAGCGTCTGCTCCAACATCATGATATACTTTATGTATTTAAAGCCGAATTTCATTAACTCTATTTCATCTGTCTTTATCTTCTCTATCTCCTCCTTATCAAGGTCAACAATATCTAAAAGCCTGCTTCCAAATACAAACCTCTTGAATCTGTCTATATCGTAACATGCCATGTAGAATAGGGCCTGCCTCTTCTCATCAAGCCCTGTCTGTCCAGGGATATTCCTCCTTAATTGAATATCCCTCCACCCTCTGTTCATTTCATCATATAAACTGCCCCCTTGGTCAATTCTCCATGATTCAACTGTCCATCCTTTATCTTCCTCAAAGCCAAGGCAATGAGGCACTCTTACAAAGAAATAGAATTCCTCTATCTCGGTCTCATCATTTTTTAGTCCTTCCCTTATTAAGGCCCCCTGCCCTATAGGATAATACCTGCACTGTGCAGGTCTGTCTGTGTAAATTATGCAGCCCTGAGGTGTGACAAAGGGACATTTCTTCTCTTCATCATCCATCATCTTAAGCATCGTATAGGGGTAAGAGGATTTTTTATCAACCTTTATGTATGTATATTGTGATAGAAATTCTTCTGAAGACAGTCCTAACCTTTGCTTTAACCTCAGAATATCATAGGGGGTTAACAGGATGTCTATATTATTACAGCATCGGGTAAAACACTTAATATCTTTATGACACCTGAACTTAAATTTTGTATTCAGGGTGAGTTTGACTGGAACCACTGCATCCATACTTAACATATATGTCTCCCTCTTTGTAATCAGTGTAATCAGTTCCTATTTTACTATTATCCCTGCATATCCTACTACATAGGAATAATCGCCGCTAACATCACCTGAGGTCATATATTTCACAAGCTGAGCATCTTTAGCACCCAAATGCTTAGCTGCATAAAGCATTACAGTTGTAGGAGCAATACCACACATGCTTATCTTTTCTCTCGTAACAATTTTGTAGAGACCTTCTGGGTCAAGCCCCAGGATTTTATCAATCGCCTTTCTATCCTTAGCCCTTGCCTGAGAATCACTCTCATAGTGAGTCATATCAGAACTCGCCACAATTATGACAGAATATTCTGTATCCTTGATGGCATCCGCTATGCTTAAGCCAACCTCTCTGCAGGTATCCAATGAGTCCAACATCATTGTGATTGGCACAATCATCGTGTCTCTGGAAAAATACAGTATAAATGGAAGCTGAACCTCAAGGGAGTGCTCCATTGAATGGGCGATGTTGTCCTCCTCAATAAGTCTGGAGCTGTAGATGATTTTTTTTGCAAGTGTGGAATCTATTTTTACGGTGCCTGTGGGAATCTCCCATTCTCCATGTGTCATTATAGATATAGCCCTGCCCATGCCTGTATGGTTGGGTCCGATAAGTATAATTGTATGAGGTAATTTAATCCTTGAGTATATCGCACCTGCAACTGCGCCTGAATACATGAGTCCTGCATGTGGAGAGACCGCACCAATGACCTCTTCTTTTATTGCAGATGCTTCAACATATCTTTGAACTTCTCTTAGGAGACCCGAAGCTGAGGCTAAGTAAAATTGCCCGGCTACTGCAGGCCTGCGTTTCAAATTTTAAAAGACCTCTCGGGCTGTATAGGTTTTGAACTTTGTAAATTTATCCAAAAAGGTAAGTTTTCTCCTCCCCACTGGACCATTCCTCTGCTTTGCGACATCCAAGTCAGCAACCCCTTTTTCAGTGCTCTTATCTTTCTTATAATACTCATCTCTGTATAGAAACAAAATTGTATCTGCATCCTGCTCTATTGCACCTGATTCTCTCAGATCTGCAAGTATGGGGTGTTTGTCCTCACCTCTCTGTTCACAACTTCTGTTAAGCTGACTGATTACAATTACAGGCACTGAGAGGTCCTTTGCGAGGGCTTTTAATGAGCGAGATATCTCAGAGATTGCCTGTTCCCTCTGGGTATATGTCCCTTCACTCCTCATAAGCTGTAGATAGTCTATAATTATAAGTCCAAGTCCATGTTCTGCCTTAAGCCTTCGTGCCTTAGCCCTTATCTCAAGGACAGAATTAAAGGAGTCATCTATATATATAGGTGCCTCTGCAAGCCTGCCTGCTGCATTTACGAGTTTTCTATAATCTTCCTTGCTGTGATATCCTGAGCGAATACTCTTGGCGTCTACCTCTGCCTCAGAACACAGCATCCTGAGGACAATAAGCTCTTTTGTCATTTCAAGACTGAATATAGCTACAGGGACCTTAACCTCTATTGCAACATAAGAGGCAATATTCAGGCAGAAAGAGGTCTTGCCCATTCCTGGTCTTGCCCCAACCACTATCAATTCTCCAGGATGGAGCCCTGTTGTGAGAAGGTCAAGGTCTATAAAACCTGTTGGAAGCCCTGTTATAGATTCCCTTTTATCATAGAGTTTATCTACAAGGTCTATAGTGCCTTTTAGAACTTCTTTTACATGAACAAAAGAACTCTTTACCATCTTTTCAGATATGGAAAAAATCTTTGTCTCAGCCCTGTCTAAAAGTTCATTGACCTCAAGACCTTCATCATAACTCATAGAGACAATCTCTGTAGCAGTTCTGATGAGATTTCTTAAGAGGGCTTTCTCTTTTACTATTTTTGAGTGATATTTGATATTTGCAGAGGTTGGCACAAGGCTTATAATGGAACTTATATAAGATGCTCCCCCTACCTCTTCAAGCTGCCCTTTTCTGCTTAATTGTTCTGTGAGGGTAATCAGGTCAATTGGTTCATTTTTCTCATATAAATCAAACATTCCACGGAATATCCTTCTGTGGGCATCTCTATAAAAGTCATCAGGTGAAAGGATCTCTATAGCTTCTGCTATAGCCTCATTTTCAAGCAGGATTGCACCCAGGACAGACTGCTCTGCCTCAATATTCTGTGGCGGTAAACGGTCAAGGGCGATGTCAATCTCTCTCATGTTTTTTGCGAAGCAATTACTTTATTTTAAAAATTAGACTTCTTAACTTCCACATTTACACTAATAGTCATCTCTGGGTGGAGTTTAATTGAGACGATATAAGTGCCGAGTCTTTTTATAGGCTCCTCAATAAGTATCTTACGTTTGTCAATCTTTATTCCATGTTTTGAAAGGGCCTCTGCAATGTCCATACTGGTGACGGAGCCAAATAGTTTATCCTCCTCGCCTGCCTGTGCCTCTATAGTGACCTTTATACCTGACAATTGACTTGCTAATTCTTCAACCTCTCTTTTTGCCTTTCTTGCCTTCTCAAGAATCACATCTTTTTCATGCTCAAATCTTCTGATGTTTTTAGTGCTTGCCTCTATAGCCAGACCTTTAGGGATAAGATAATTTCTTGCGTAACCAGGGGCTACACTTACCACGCTACCCATTGTGCCAAGGTTTTTAATGTCTTCTTTTAAAATAATCTTCATTATGAATCCCCGATACCAAAATACCAACCATAACTTTACATGATAAAAATACTACCAATATTCACTTGCCCTTGTCAATCAGATAGGTAGGTGTTTTTATTTTCAGTCGAAAAGTTTTAGAGAGGCTGGTATTTTAAAGAAAAGAGAGAAGTAGGCTACGAATAGAGATAAAGCATTTCATAGAAACCCATATACCCCAGATGAATAGCCCAGAAAAGGTCTATCAGCTTTTTCAAGGATTGGGTTACAAAACTTTAGACCCAAGTTACAAGGGCATAGAGGCATGGCGTTAAAAAGGCAAAAACTTAATACAAACGCATTAAGTAAAGTGTCATGCTGAACCCTGAAAGTGTCATTCTGAACTTGGTTCAGAATGAATAAACCTGCACCTCGGAGGTGCAGGTTTATTCACGAGCCTTAAAATGAGGAGGTCCTGAACCCCTGAGATACTTCCTTACGGTGTTCTTTGAGACATTTAACCTCTTTGCGATACTCTTGATCCCCATCCCTTTGCCCCTTAACGCCTTTATCTGCTGCCACTTATACATAGTTATCATCCCCCTTTACCTCCTTCCTGTTTTTAGAAGGAGATTATATCCTTATTAGGGGGTCAATTCTATTTTACGATCTACACACACAATAAAAGATATAATCCCTAATATTAAACCTCAACCTCAGAAAATTATTGAAGCTATCAAATCTCAATCTCCAAGGCAATTGCATGGCTAATCCTTTACTTAATACCTTTGTTGACCAAATCCTCACAGCCAAGCAAAAAGACTCCACCATGGTTCATGGGATTATCACTCATATTTTCTCAAATCCCTCTCTGAAAGTCCAAAATAATGGCCGACCTCATGGATAAAGGTTTCCTGAATCTGTTCAATAAGCTCCTTTTCCGTAGAACATATATTTTCGATGTTTTTCTGAAAGAGGATTATCTTATCGGGCAGGGGATAGGGGATATCAAAAAACCCTCCTTTCTTAGGATAGGGCACGCCGCTGAAAAGCCCAAGCAAGAGTTCTTTTTTTGAGTTTAATCGTCTTGCATCTCCACTGCCTGGATAATCTTCTATGATAATTGTGATGTTTGTAAGATATCTTCTGTATTCTTCAGGCAATGTTTCCAATGCCTTTTCAACAAGCCTTTCAAAATGCCATCTGCTTACCCTGAAGGTCATGCTCTTATTTTACAACACCTCAGAAGACATTAGGGGACACTTCTCTGTTTTGGAACTTAACCGCCTTCGGCGGGATTTTTTAGAAAGGAAATTCCTATCGTTAAATTTAAAAAAGACAGATAGGGTTTACAGGATTCTGCGTCAAAGATACAAAGTGAGTTAAATAAATATCTTCCAGGGATTCATTATACCTCTTGGGTCAAAGACCTTCTTAATCGCCTTCATTATCCCGATGCTTACAGGTGAAAGCTCCATCCCTACATATCTTGCTTTAGTCAGTCCTATTCCGTGTTCTCCTGAGATAGTTCCACCCAGCCTAAGTGTAGCCTCAAAAATATCCCTTACAGAATCTTTCGCCCTCTGATATTCATCTGGATTATTTTTATCGGTCATTATGTTTACATGGATATTTCCATCACCAGCATGTCCAAAATTCACTATCTTTATACGATATTTATTCCCTATATCCTTTAATGCACTTATCATCTCTGGAATTCTGCTTCTCGGGACAACAATATCCTCATTTATCTTTGAAGGGCTTGTCCTGTAAAGTGCAGGTGATACTGCCCGCCTTGCCTCCCAGAGACGCTGGCTTGAGTAGGTATCTTCTGCCACACGGACCTCTGCGCCCAAAGATGTGCAGATTCCTGCTATCCTCTCTGCCTCTACACTTACGGACTGTGCCAAACCGTCCACCTCTATTAGAAGCAATGCCTCTGCACTGTCTGGAAGCCCAATAGGTTTGTAATCTTCAACAGCCTTCAGTGCCTCATGGTCCATAAATTCAAGGGTCCTGGGGATTATTTTTGACGAGGTGATTCTCGGGACTGCCATTACCGCTGAATCAATACTTGAGAATATACACAGGAGCGTAATTACTTCCTGCGGTAGGGGCAGGACCTTCAAGAATATCTTTGTTATGACTGCCAGTGTCCCTTCAGAGCCTATGATAAGTCTTGTAAGGTCATAACCAACTACCCCTTTATGTGTCTTCACCCCTGTTGTGAGTACCTTACCATCTGGAAGAACAATCTCAAGACCGAGGACATAATCTCTGGTAACGCCATATTTAAGTGCCCTTGGACCTCCTGCATTTTCCGCAACATTTCCGCCAAGGGTGCAGAATTCCATGCTTGCTGGGTCAGGTGGGTAAAAAAGTCCCATTGACTCTAACTTTCTCTGGAGATGGGCATTTATAACCCCAGGCTCCACAACAACCACAAGATTCTTTTCATCAACATCAAGAATCCTGTTCATCCCCTCAAGAGAGAGTATAATTGAGTCCCTCAGCGGGACAGAAGCACCTGTCATACCTGTCCCGGCACCACGGGGAATCAGAGGAATCTTATACTCAAATGCGAATGCAGTAACCCTCCCCACTTCCTCTGTATTGATAGGTTTTACTACAGCAGAAGGAAGTCCCTCCAGAGAAGAGGCATCAAAACTATAACAGAAGAGGTCCTCGGGTTCTGTTAGTACGCGCTCGGGTAATATATCTTTGATGTGCTTCATTTTTAAGCCGTAACCCGTAACGCCTTACGCGTAAGGGGTCATGGGTTTATATTGCCTCAACTAACTGCATTGAAACAACCTTTGAAATGCCGGGCTCCTCCATTGTGATTCCGTATATATAATCCACTACCTCCATTGTCCTCCGGTTATGGGTGATGGTAATAAACTGGATATTTTTCGCAAGCTCTTTTAATAATGCAGTGAATCTATCGGTGTTTGACTCATCCAAGGGTGCATCTACCTCGTCTAAGATACACAGCGGAGTGGGTCTTATCATAAAGCCAGCAAAAAGCAATGAGAGTGCTGTCATCGCCTTCTCACCACCTGAAAGTAACATCAGGTTCTGCAGTCTCTTTCCGGGAGGCTGTGCCACTACCTCAATGCCTGCTGTAAGGATGTCATCCGAGGTAAGAATAAGCTCCGCCCTTCCCTTCCCGAAGAGTATTGTAAAGACCTCTTTGAACCTTTCATTCAGAGCCTCAAACGCCTCTGTCAGCCTGTTTCGTGTGGTCCCGTCTATCGTTGAGATTACATCCTGGAGTAACTTTATAGACTGGAGGATGTCGTCCTGCTGTTTTGTCAGAAATTCATATCTCATTTTAAGCTCCTCAAACTCCTCCAGTGCCCCAAGGTTAACAGGTCCTATTTCCTGAAGTCTCTCTCTAAGGGATGGTAACCTTTCTTCGTCATCTTTGAGGGATTCATCAGTCAAGCTCTCCTCCAGAGGACTGAGTTCAACGCCATAGGACTTTTTGATATCCTCATTTATATGTTTAAGTTTCAAAGAAGCCTCTGTCTTTTTTATTTCTACCTGGGTGAGTTCTTTACGGACTGACTCTATCTCAGCCATATAAGACTTATATTCCTTCTCTGCTATAGAGAGTTCTGCCTTTTTAGCCTCAAGTATTTCCTTTAGATTTGAACCCTCTACCTGTAGCCTTTCAACCATAGCAACATATGATTTGAGAGCCTCCTTCATTTCTTTTATCTCGCTTTCTTTCTGGATAAGCTGGCGTTCAATCTCAGAGCGCTCCTCTGACAGCTCAGACCTTTTCCTTTCTACCTCTAAAAGTGCGGTATTGACCCTCACCTTTTCCCTTGTCATAGAGTCCATTTTTTCTTTAAGTGTCCCCAGAGAGAGTCTGGTCTCTGTAACCTGAGCCCGTAGCACCTCAAGCATATCCTTTTTCTTAGCAATTACATTCTGAGTATTTTTTATCTCATCCTCTATTTTATACCTCTCATCCTCCTGTAACTTATAGGTTTTATTTTTTTCTTTTAGGGTCTGCCATACCATCTCTCTTTCTTTTTTATCTTCATCCAATTCAAAACATAGATATTTAAGCCTTTTCTCCTGTCTTGAATCTTCTTCTTCAAGGCTGACTATTTTTAATTGTAGCTCATGGCTATCTTTTTGCAGGCGGGATATCTCATCATTCAGAGAGACAATATCCCTATCGGTAGATGCGATGTCATCCTTGAGGGATGCCACTGTATTTTTGCCCTGTAAGATGTTGTTCCTTTTGTTATTGATATCTCTTTCAAGCCCTTTGATTTCTCGCTTTATCCTGAGGATGCCCTTCTCAACACCACCATATACCATCCCCGACGGCTCAATTACATCACCTTCAAGTGTAACAAGAAATCCTAAAAGCCATTCTGCCGATGCCATATTGAGAGATTCATACCACAGCTCAAATGCTGTATTTAAATTATCCACTATAACTACATCTCCAAGTAAAGATAAGGCAATATTTTCAAACCCTTCTCTGACCTTAACAAGATCTATAGCCTTACCAATAATCCTGTCTGAGGAATAGGAAATTTGAGTCTTTAGTGGTATCTGGAAATTGTGAGGCATCCTAAGTGGTATAAAGGCACTCCTATGTATCTTATGCTCTTTTATAAAACCCAAAGCCTTTTTGACCTCCTCATGGTCATTCAACACCGCCGCAGCCAGTTTCTCTCCAAGGGCTGCTTCTATTGCTATCTCATACTCCGGTGGACTCTCAAATATATCCGCCACCTGACAGAGTATTTTTATGCCCTTCTCTATACCTTCCTTTTTCTCCCTGTGTAACTCAATCAGGGACTCAAGTCTGGAACTCATAGCAGCGAGCTCTTCTCTGTCTTTATAGAGGTCTCCTTCTATCTTTGTGAGCTCTTCCTTTTTCTTATTTATGCCATCAATAAGTCTTTCCCTAAACTCTATCTTCTCTTTAAGAGCTGACTCTAAATCTGAATACCTGTCCTTTGCTTCTTTTATTGAAATGCTGAGTAGAGAGAGGCCCTCTTTCAGAGAACTAATATCCTCAATATTTTTCTTTTCTTTTTTCTCAAGATTCTCTATCAGTGATGTAAGGTTACTTATCTCGTTTTTCAAGGTGCTAAGGGCCTCTGCCTTATCAAAGAGCTGTCCTCTCTCACTTTCAAGGGCTTGCTCTAAGTCAAAAATCTCATTCTCTAAATCCGAGAACGCAATGCCTTTTACCCTGATGGTCTCATTAAGATTTGATAGCTCAAGATTCATCTTTACATTGTTGTCCTCTATCTCCTTAAGCTGGATATTAAGGTTTTCTACCTGAGACAGGAGTTCGCCTTCTGTCATAGTGAGCCTCTGGAGTCTTTCCTTTAGGTTTTCAGAGTCATTTTTAAGAAGTGCTACCTTGGCATCACCTTCTATAATCTCTCTCTGGAGGGAGTGAAGCCTTGTCTGAATTTCCTGAAGACCCTTCTCATTCTCCAAAGATATGAGCCTTTTTTGCTCTATTAATGCCTCTGTCCTGTGGATGAAGGCTTCAAGTTGTGCCTCTTTAGATTTAAGTGTGTTTTCTAACGAAGTAAGTTCTAAGAGTTCATTATTAAGCAGGGTTATATCTCTTGTAGCTACCCTCACTTCAAGGTCTTTAGCCTCCTCAAAGAGCTGTTTATATCTTTCAGCTCGCCTTGCATACCTGTCAATGGAATTAAGCTGTCGTTTAACCTCTGCGATTATGTCCTGCAATCTCTGAAGATTTATCTGTGAGGCTTCAAGTTTCTGAAGCGCCTCAGCCTTACGCACCTTGTATTTCATAACCCCTGCAACCTCTTCTATCAGGAACCTCCTGTCTTCTGGTTTGGAATTCAGGATTTCATCCATCCTGCCCTGCTCTAATATTGAATAAGTCTTTAGCTCAAGCCCTGTGTCAAGAAAGAGGTCTTTAATATCTTTTAGCCTGCACGGCACTTTATTTATGAGGTAATCACTCTCGCCTGACCTGTAGAGACGCCTTGTGACCGAGATTTCTCCATTCTCTGATGAGGCACCGCTGTCACCCCCTGATATTATAAGGGTTACCTCAGCCATACCTTTTGGTTTTTTTGAGGTAGAACCTGAAAAGATTACATCTTCCATGCTCCTTCCTCTGAGGCTCTTAGCGCTTTGCTCACCAAGGACCCATCTGAATGCGTCAACTATATTGCTTTTACCGCAGCCGTTAGGTCCAACAATTGCAGTAATTCCGGGATGAAAATTGAAGACCGTTTTTTCATAAAAGGACTTAAAACCTATCAGCTCTATCCTCTTAATTCGCATTGTTTATAACCATCTAAAAAAGGCGATTCACCTTTTCTCTGTGCACTCATTAAGTGTAAGAGTGTGGGTCATTTTGCTCTATTTCCCCTCTTTGGCAATAATTATAATCCGCTCCATATCTTTTCCAAAACCGCATCAAGATTCCCAAATACCTCTCTATCTGAAAACCTGAGAACAGTTATTCCCTCTCTCGTCATATAATAATCTATTTTCTTGTCTTTTTCTTTCCCTTCCGCACTATAATGCTGCCCGCCGTCAACCTCAATAACCCTCAGACCTGCACCTCCGAGGTGCAGGTATAGGCTTTATAATTTATTTATTCCCCCTTTTCCCCGGCCTTGCTTCGCAAAGCGGGGCAGGCTAAAGGGGGGACTATCAACAAGTATACCGTTTTAGGAGAATTTTACCCACTCACATCCACGAAGAGCCTTAATAAAAAATCCTGTACCCTATTGCACCCTGTATCTTGTATCATGTATCTTGCATCCAGTTTGACGAATTTATGTGGCAGATACAGAGGGCAAGGGCGTCGGCTGCATCTAAGGAAAGTTTTGGGTTCATAGTTCGTCCTGAACCTAAAATTCTTATTACCATTTCCTTCACCTGCGACTTTTCTGCCCTTCCATATCCGGTAAGTGCCCGTTTTAATTCTGTGGGGTTGTATTCAAAGACAGGAATGGCAAACTCACCGGCTAAAAGCATGGCAATACCCCATGCCCCTCCAAGGGTAAAAGCAGAACGGATACTTTTGTGATAAAAGATTTTTTCAATACACAGATGAGAAGGTCTATATTCATCAATGATTTTTTTAAGGGATGAGTAAAGTAATTTCAATCTCAGAGGGAGGGCATCTTTCTTGTTCATCTCTATCATACCTGATGCAATATAGGTTAAATGGTTAAAAGGTTTAAAGGTTGAATGGTTATTAAACTTTTTCGCCTCTTTAAATCTCTGATGAACCCTTGAACTATTAAACCCTTGAACCTCTATAATGCCATAGCCACAATGTATAGTTCCAATGTCAATGCCGATTACACGCATCTCAGTTTCCTTTTCAGAAGGGATCTCCTTCACCCTCGCCATTACCTCATCTCAATGCGAGTCTTCGCGTAGAGTCGCTCCGACAGGTATGTCAAAATTTGCATAAACATTCTGCACATCATCTAACTCCTCAAAGGCATCTATTAAGGAAAGCATCTGCTCCACCTCTTTTGCGGAAAGCTTTATATAATTTTTTGGAAGCATTGTTACTTCCGCAAGGGTAATCCTTATTCCTGCCTTTTCAAGTGATTCTTTTATCCTCCTGAGGTCCTCAGGGGCTGTGATAATCTCATAGTTTTCCTCCTCAGGGTCGTGCCTCATATCCACTGCGCCTGCCTCAAGTGCAAGAGACATCAGTGTCTCCTCATCGGAGTCTTTTTTATCAACAAGTATATAGCCCAATTTATCAAACATCCATGAGACACAGCCTGCCTCACCCATACTGCCGCCATATTTAGCCATCACATGCCTTATTTCTGAAACAGTCCTTTTCTTATTATCAGTAAGGGTCTCAATCATCAGGGCAACACCTCCTGGACCATAACCCTCATAGATAGCCTCTTCATAAGATACACCGGGGAGCTCTCCTGTGCCCCTCATTATTGCCCGCTTGATGTTTTCTCCCGGCATGTTTGCCTCCTTTGCCTTCTCAATTGCAAGTCTTAATCTTGGATTCGTCTCAGGGTCTCCACCTAGCACCCGAGCAGCCACAATTATCTCCTTTGAAATCCTAGAGAAGAGCTTTCCCCTTTTTGAGTCAATAATGGCTTTTTTGTGTTTTATCTGCGCCCACTTAGAATGTCCTGACATCTGCTATACCCTCCCTATGAATTATACTATAGAAATTATAGTAGATGGATGTGGGAAAGGCAATAAGAGGGGTGAGAGCCTCCAATTTATGGTTATTAAAAGATTAGCAAAGGAAACTTAAAAATTGCAAATAAAAAAGGCGTCTCAAAGAGTCAGGACGCCTTTTGAGTCTTTAACGCATCACGCTTTTAAATCCCCCATCCCACCTTTACAAAAGGGGGAGGAGTAACGCCCCCTCTTAAGTTAAGAGGAGGAGTTAATTTAGAAGCTGAGTACGAGTCCATATCTTACTGCAAAGGCATTATCTACGGAAAAATATCTGTAAAATAGCTATTAAGGAAGCCAATTGCCCTATCCAGAAAAGAAACATCCATTTGATGATGTCAGCCTTCATTTTCTGCATCTCAGTTCTCACTTTTTCTATTTCAACCATTAGTTCTGTTTTAACATTTGCGAGGTCTTCCTTCGTAACAAGAAGATACTTTTTATCTTCAAACTTCTTTTCAACCTTTGCCTCAATATACTCAACTAAAGTCTTTGCTTCTTTGTCACCAATCTTTTCTTTTAGAATCTCGTAAAGCTCGATTTCAGCAACCTGCATAGAAACCACCTTCAGTATTGTTAGCTTAAGTTTAGCAAAAGCAATCTTGAAAATCAAATAAAAAAAGGCGTCCCGACTTTTCAGGACGCCTTTTGAGATTCAGATGTTTTGCTTCCTTAGAAGCTTAGGACGAGCCCGTGCTGGAACACAACTGCATTCTTTGGGTCACTTGTTACGCCAGTTGCAGCTGCCTTATAGAAGTCACCAGCAAAGAGGATACCTGAGTTGATTGAGTATGTGAGATTTCTTGCCACTTTGTATGCTATCTTCAGGTCAAGCTCAGAGCCTACATTCTTGCTATAACCAAAGGTATCTGGAGCTGCTGTAAGCGCCTTTGATGCCCTGAGTAAGAAGTAGTCAAGGTGTGCAGTCATATCCTTCATTGGGCTAAATGTTAGACCCAGATTGTAAGCTGTGGTGTTTTGGATGCCGGCATTTCTGGAGTCTGCTGCGGTAACTACTCTCCAGTCATAAACCACTGTGTAGTTAATGCCATTTGGCATAGGCAGTACCTGGAATGCCTTATTCTTGTTATCAGTCGCATCAGCATCACCTGAAGCGAATGCATAGGAGGCCCTTACTGTTCCAAGAGGCTCAACCTTCCTGTCAAGACCTGCTGTGAAGGCATAGCCACTGAACTTTACATCTGTCACGGCTAAACCAGTTATATCTTTAACCTTACCGCCCTGGAAATCAGCAGATGCCCTGTAGCCAAAATCTCCAATTTTACCCCTTGCCAAAAGCCCCAAGTTTCTGAGCTTGAGGTCTGCATTCGCATAGTTGGCAGCACCGCCAGGCATCCTGAAGAGGAAATGACTACCATCCATATCACTCACTGTGACAAGTGAGTAGTTGACACCAATTGTATTGTCCTTATCAAGCTGATGTGTGAGCATTAAGCTATAAAGGTCAATATCATCGGAGCCTATAGCAGCTGAAGCACCTTCACCCAGTTTTGCTGTCAAGAGGTTTATCTCTGTGCCTTTTTGAGGCTCAATGAAGAGGAGGATTGCATCATCTCCGAATTTCGTGCGGTTCACAAAGTGCCCTGCACCAATAAGGAATAGCTGATGCCCTGCCTTTATGCCTGCAGGAACACCAAGAAGCCCTGTTCCTGTATACGCAATCCATGCCTCAAGGAGGCTGAGTCTGTCACCTCTCTTAATGCCCCCATCACCACCAACTGTGCCAACAGGTGTGAGGGGATTCTCAGTAACACCTCCACCTACAGTTCTAATACCCCATGTGTAGTTATCAGGGTCTGTCTCAAGGTGAACCCTTCCAGTTACATTTGGTGCTACCCTTGCATCAATCAGAAGCCTCACCCTCTGGTCATACCATGCTGTTCCAGAACCTTTATAGGGCCTACCAGCAAGAGCAGCTTTCCCATCCTTATCGGTAATATTGTCCTGAAAGAATCCCCTTATCCTTATCTCACCACCAAGCCTTATGTCTGTTCCTTTTGGTGCAACAACAGGGGATGTCTCCTTTGGAATTGGGGCATGAAAGGCATAGGCAGATGCTGTAATGCCAAGGACAAACAACGCCCCTAAAAATAGTATCAAGTATCGTTTCACTTCCTACCTCCTTAGGTAGTTCAGTTTATCTCCGCCAAGGCAGAGATTTCATAGCTCAGCAGGCTAAAGCCTGCGGCTCTAACTATGCATCACCTCCTTTTTTTGGGATTCTGCCTCCTTAAGAGGAAGCCATACCCTTTATGCCTTAAAGGGTAAATAAGGTAAGCCTATCATCCACTTACTTCTCACTTCTGATTTTACTTCTGCCATATCATGCTCAAGTATGTCAAGCCTTCCTAGAACCTCTTGCCATTCTTTCTTTGTAACACCTGTATTACACAGGCTCTTCAGCCTCCCTTAATCCATCAAGCCCTATCACTTCAACTAATGCTGGCATTTTAAAAACACTTGCTACCTTTGAATCTTCTTAATATAGGGAGTTTCCCTTCAAGATTGTAGTTTTATAGCATTGACATGGCGTCTTTGTCAAGCATTTTTTTTCAAAGAACAAGATTACCCTAAAGTAGAGATAACTATCTCTTTAGCAATAAATATGCCAGATTTTAACTCATTGAAAATAAAGAATTCTATAATATTTAGAATCTTGGGCTGTATCTATTCTACAACAATGGTGTTTACCCTGCACCACGCTTTTGGCAGTTTTTAGCCATGAGGTGTAATATAGGGATGAGATCTTTATGAAGAAGAGATGGAAATATGACCTTGGCATTCGGAGATACAATACTGCCATAGAGGCAAACCCCACAGACTACAGGGCTTACAACAACAGGGGGATTTATTATATGAAGAAGGGTCGTTATGACTTTGCAATTTCTGACTTCAATAAGGCTATAGAACTTAATCCTTCATTTGACATAGTCCATGTAAACAGGGGAACAGCCTATCAGGAGATGGGGCACTATGAGCATTCCATTTCTGACTTCAGCGAGGCCATAAGGCTTAACCCGAAAAACAGCATGGCATATAACAATCGTGGTTTTAGTTTACTCCTGATGGGAAGACTGAGAGAGGCTGAGATGGACATCAGAAAGGCACTTGAGCTAAGCCCAAGAAATATCTATGCACTAAACAGTATGGCTGAACTTTATGCAATAAAGAATGAGCCTGAGGAGGCATGTAGGTGGCTAAGAAAGGCAATAGAGAATGGATTCAATGACTGGCGATATATCATGAGAGCAAAGACATATGATAATATTCGGCATTCGGGCTGCTTCAAGGAAATCTTAAGGGCAATGAGGCAGTAAGTAGAGCCCTCTTGTGGTTTTATGCCATTTATTAATAACATAGGTTATACTTAGGAGTAAAGGATGATTAAGGTTGAAGAGGCACTAAGGAGCATCCTTAGTTACATATCGCTTTTAAGCACTGAGGAGGTTCCTCTTACATTATCCCTTGGAAGGGTATTGGCTCAGGATATATTCAGTGATTTAGATATCCCTTTATTGAATAATTCTGCCATGGATGGATATGCCATTAATTCTATGGATAGTAGAGGTGCCTCCCCTCAAACCCCAAAGACATTAAAGGTCATAGAAGAACTAAAGGCAGGGATGATAAGCTCCCTGAGGATAAAAGGTGGTGAAGCCATAAAGGTTATGACAGGTGTTCCAATACCTCATGGGGCTAATGCCGTAGTAATGGTTGAAGACACTAAGAGGCAGGGTGGAGAGGTTAAAATCTTTAAAGAGGTAGCCCCAAATGAAAACATAAGGATGGCAGGAGAGGATATAAAGAAGGGCGAACTTGTAATTGAGAATGGGACACTTCTTAAGCCAGCACACATTGGAATGCTTGCAGCACTTGGTATTCCTCAAGTAAAGGTTAGAAGAAAACCAGGTATTGCAATTCTCACTACAGGTGATGAGCTCTGCGATGTAGAAGAAAAGAGCACACCCGGGAAGATACGCACCTCAAATACATATACATTGTATAGTCAGGTCTTAAGTTGCGGAGGGATTCCTCACAATATAGGTATTGCCAGGGATGAAATGGATGATATAGAGGAAAAGATAAAATCTGGACTCTCCTTAGATGCAATAATTACATCAGGAGGGGTCTCCATGGGAGATTATGACTTAATCAGAGAAGTCCTCCTCAGGATGGGAGCGGAGATAAAGTTCTGGAAGGTTGCAATGAGACCGGGGAAACCTGTTTTATTTGGAGTGCTTGAGGGAAAACCGGTATTTGCACTCCCAGGTAATCCTGTCTCAAGCATGATTTGTTTTGAGATGTTTGTGAGGCCTGCAATCTTGAGGATGTTAGGTCAGAAAGATGATATGAGACATGAAGTGGAAGCTGTCTTAGAAGAAGATATAGAAAAGAAAAAAGGTTTGAGATTTTTCCTTAGGGCACAGACGCGATGGAAGGATGGTGTTTATTTTACAAAGACCACAGGTCTTCAGGGCTCTGCTATATTGAGGTCAATGATGCTTGCCAATAGCCTGATAATCCTTCCTGAGGATGAGGAATACATAAGAAGAGGCACAAAGGTCAGTGTGAGGTTTTTAAATTGAGGCTTAACCCCGAGGGTGATGTTCTTTATGGATCCTCTTGAGCCGCTCGGGTGTAACCCGGGTATATATCTGGGTTGTTGATATGTCTGAATGCCCTAACATCTTCTGAAGTGCTCTGAGGTCTGCCCCGGCATCAAGGAGATGGCTTGCAAAGGAGTGCCTGAGTGTATGAGGAGAGACATTCCTCTTGAGCCCCTTAGCATATAGCTTAATAATCTGCCATAATCTCTGCCTTGTTAGTGGCTTCCCAGGCCTGCCAATGAATAAAGTGCCATCTAGCTTTTTTTTAAGGAGAATCGGTCTTAATTCCTGTATGTATCTTTTTATTGTCTCCATTGCCCGCTCATTTAAAGGGACAACCCTCTCTTTTGAGCCCTTACCAACCACCCTCAGAAAACCTGCTTCAAAATTTATGTCGTCTATTTTTAGATTGATAATCTCACTTGCCCTCAAACCTGAAGAATAAAGAAGCTCAAGTATTGCCTTATCCCGTAATGAGAGTGTTTTGCCTTCTGGCTTTTCCATTAAGGAGAAGACCTCTTCTAATGAAAGGACATCTATAAGATGTCTTAAGCCTCTGGGTGCGCTCAGGTTTTCCACAGGGTCCTCCGCTATGATGCCTTCTAAGAGCATAAATCTGCATAGCCCCCTGATTGTAGAGAGACTCCTCGCTATTGTTTGGGTTTGATTACCAATGTCTCTCATGTGATTCAAATATGATATAAGGTCCAGCTTATTGAAGTCTGTTATGCCTTTGGCATTTTCTTTAAGGTAATCTTCAAATTTCCTGATATCGTTTCTATATGCCTGGAGGGTATTTGAGGAAAGTCCTCTCTCCACTACTATGTAATTGAGAAACCTCTCTATCAGGTCAACCATCTTTTTCCTCCGCACCACCTGCGGTGTGGGCTACCTCTTAATTAAGGATATATGATGCAAGATACATGATGCAAAAACAATGAGAGATTGATTGTGCTTACCCTATAAGTAGTATTCACTAATATCATAAAACACAAAATATATGGTGTATCATTTTTTACTTGACAACCGCTTACAAAGTCCTCATACTGTGGTAAATAGTGGAAGAAGGTAGAATGAAGTGCCAGGGTTTTCTGGAAAATATTATTACACATTAGACTTAAAGGGCAGGATCATAATCCCTGCTCCTTTCCGTGAGATACTTTCTTCAAATTATAGCCTCAGATTGATATTTACCAACGATGCATTTGACCGCTGTCTCTGCGCTTACCCTGTTGATGAATGGAACAAGCTCATGGAAAAGGTAAAGGAAAAGCCACAAGCCTCAGATGCACTGAGATACTTTATGCGACGGGTCATCGGCTCAGCAATAGAAGGTGAGATAGATAAGCAGGGAAGGGTGCTTATACCTTCAGCCCTGAGGGTTGATGCAGGATTAAATGGCGAGGTAGTCATGGTAGGGCAGGGAAACAGGATAGAGGTATGGGACAGGAAAGAGTTTGAGAGTGTTGCAGACCCATCAAAGATAGATAGAAGGGCTATTATGGCAGAGCTTTCAGGCCTTGGTCTCTGATGAAGACAATCCAGATATTGCATGTCCCTGTTATGCTGCAGGAGGTAATAGAGATGTTAAGTCCAAAAGAAGGTGGGATATATGTTGATGCAACAGTGGGGACAGGAGGACATGCAGAAGGCATTCTCAGAAGTGTCAGAAGATGCACACTTATCGGTATTGACCGTGATGAAGAGGCACTAAAGATAGTTAGGGAAAGATTGAAAGACTACAATATACATCTCTTTAGAGACAACTTTTCCAATATGAAGGCTATAGTTATGGGAGATTCATTCCGAAAAGGTTCAGGTTATAAAGGGGTGGATGGAATCCTTCTTGACCTGGGGGTCTCATCCTTACAACTGAAGATAGAAAGGAGGGGTTTCAGTTTCCTAAAGGATGAGCCCCTGAATATGAGAATGGATACAAGACAGAGGCTTTCCGCAGAAGATGTAGTGAATAAATATCCTGAGGAAGAACTTGCCCGTATCTTATGGGAGTATGGTGAAGAAAGACTGAGCAGAAAGATAGCAAGGGCGATTGTTGATGCCCGCAAGAGAAAACCCATTAGCTCCTGCAGAGAGCTTGCAGGGATAGTTGAAAGGGCAGTGAGGCCGCACCGCTTTGCGGAGCGAAACAGGGGCAGGATTCACCCTGCAACAAAGACATTTCAGGCCCTGAGGATTGAAGTAAACAAGGAGCTTGAAGAGCTTGAGATGGCGATTAATGCAGGGGTGAGCATCCTGAGAGAAGGTGGAAGGTTCTGTGTGCTTTCCTATCATTCACTTGAGGACAGGATTGTGAAGAACTCTTTTAGAAGAATGGCAAGGGAAGGGCTTCTTAATATTATTACAAAAAAACCCTTACTGCCAACGAGGGAGGAGGTATTATCCAATCCATCCTCAAGGAGTGCCAGGCTAAGGGTGGCGGAGAAACTATGAGCAGTAGAAGGTCAAAAAAGAATAGGAGATTTGGTCTTATTATAAAATTTTGCTTTTTCCTTTACATGGTTATTGGTATCTTCGCACTTGTGTGGCTTAAGACAGCAGTTTTAGAACTTGAATACAGGGTTGGTGAGCTTCAGAAAGAGAGGAGCAGTGTTATGAGGGAAAGGAAATTAATCCTGGCAGAGAGGGCAAGCCTTCATTCGTCAAAAAAGATAGAGGAGTTTGCAATAAAGAGTCTGGGCATGAGCCTTCCCGAGAGGGAAAAGGTCTTTTTTGTCAGAAGGATACCACCTGCAGGACCTCATAATGTATCCATGAATTTTTCTCAAATGTCATCAGAGGAACACAGAAAGAGGCAGAAGTGAGGAGAAATAAGGGAAATATCAGAAAACTCTGGGACGAAGACCCTAAAAGGTTACAATGTAGAGACAGGAAAAGGGCTATAGTCCTTACTACAATAATACTTTTCAGTTTTTTTGTAATATTTCTCAGGCTCTTAAATCTTATGGTCTTCAAACATGCAGCACTACATGAAAAGGCAAAACAGCAATACTCAAAAACCGTAACACTTATACCACAGAGGGGATTGATATTGGACAGGACAATGAAGGAGATGGCTATAAATATAGAGACAGACTCTCTTTATGCTGTTCCGTCACAGGTAAGGGATATATATAGCTTATCCAGGGAGCTTGCTCCTCTTATTAAAGTCTCTGCAGAAAGTATTAATAGTAAACTCTCTACAGAAAAAGGCAGGGGTTTTGTATGGCTAATGAGAAAGATGCCTCAGGAGACATCAAGGGAGGTTTCTGCCTTAAAAGAGAGATTGAGGCTTAAAGGGATAGGACTTATGATAGAGCCAAAACGGTATTATCCTAAGGGGCAATTGGCATCGCATATCCTCGGTTTTACAGATATTGATAATAAAGGGCTTGAAGGTATTGAACTCAAATATGACGATTATATGAAGGGTGAAAGAAAAAAGGTCTCTATCAGTAGAGATGCTCGTGGGGTTGATCTTTACCAGGGGATTGAAGATGGAATCTCTGGCAACAGCCTTTTGCTTACCATTGATGAGGGTTTACAGTATATTGTTGAAAGGGAGATAGAGAAGGCAATGCTGAGGTGGAAGGCAGAGGCAGTGGTGGCAGTAATGATGAATCCAAAAACAGGTGAAATCTTAGCAATGGCTAACAGACCTGGCTATGACCCGAACCTCCCGGCTGAGGCACATCCAGATGAAAGGCGTAACAGGGCAATTACTGACCTTTATGAACCTGGTTCAACATTTAAGGCAATCACTGCTGCAGCAGCACTTGAGGAGGGAATGGTCTCACCTGAAGAAAGATTTGATTGTTCTAAAGGGTTTATAAATGTCCCGGGAAGTAAACCAATCCGTGATGCCCTGAGGCATGGTGTCCTTACATTTAAGGAATGCATCCAGAAGTCGTCAAATGTCTGTCTGGTGCAGGTAGGAAGACGCCTTGGGGAAGATAAATTTTATAAATATATGAAGAGATTCGGATTCGGTGAAAAAACAGAGATAGACCTTCCCGGAGAGGTTAGAGGACTTTTAAGGGATACAAAGAATTGGTCGGAAAGGTCACGAGCATCTCTATCAATAGGGCAGGAGATTGGGGTTACCCCTTTACAGCTTCTCAGGGCGTATGCAGCAATTGCTAACGGTGGTAAATTGATGAGACCTTATATTGTCTCCGAGATAATTGCGCCCGGAGGCGAGGTCTTAGAGAGGTTTTATCCTAAGATAGAGAGAAGGGTCATCTCTGAGGAAACTGCAAATATTATGAGGGAAATACTGAAGACAGTTACAGAAGAAGGAGGCACAGCACAGAAGGCGTCCATCAAAGGAAATTTGGTTGCAGGCAAAACAGGCACAGCCCAGATGATTGACCCAAAAACAGGCAGGTATTCTCTGACTGACTATGTGAGTTCCTTCGTCGGATTTGTCCCTGCTCAGGACCCTGAGATTGCCCTTATAGTGGTTGTCTATAAGCCCAGGGGTGCAACATATGGAGGCACGGTGGCTGCTCCTGTGTTTAATGGCATTGTTGAACATACACTTACATATCTCAATATCCCCCATGAAAGGGATGAGAATCATGTTATCCTTGTCAGCAAGTCCCGTTAGAAGAATTTTTTCTAACGGGGCTATATATATTTTATTTTCTTTCTAACAGGATAAATGACACTCGCAGAACTTTTAAGGGGTATAAAGGTAAGGAGGGTCATCGGCACACTCAACCGTGAGATAAAGGGAATTGCATATGACTCACGACTCATAAAAGATGGTTTTCTTTTTGTTGCAATCAAGGGTCTCAGGACAGATGGTCACCTTTACATAAAAGATGCAATCCTGAGGGGTGCTACTGCAGTGGTAGCATCGGAGACTCCTTCAGAGGGGAATGATACCACTATAGTAGAGGTTGACCATAGCAGAGAGGCACTGGCCATCCTTTCTTCCAACTTTTATGGAGAACCTTGCAGGAGCTTATCCCTTATCGGTATCACAGGGACAAACGGAAAGACCTCCACAAGCTATATCACAAAAGGCATACTTACTGCCTGGGGTAAGAAGGTTGGTCTTTTAGGAACAATTCAATATATAATAAGAGATAGAGTTACTGCAGCACCCCATACAACCCCTGAGTCTTTAGAGCTTCAAAAATATCTGAGGGAGATGCTAAAGCAGGAAGTAGAGTATGCTGTGCTTGAGGTATCCTCACACGCACTATCACTTAAGAGGGTTGAGGGGTGTTCTTTTAAGGTGGCAGTGTTTACAAATTTTTCTCAGGACCATCTGGACTTTCATGGCACGATGGATGCCTATTTCGCTGCCAAGGCAAGGCTATTTGATTATCTTAAGAAGGATGGTTATGCAGTCCTGAACTGGGATGACACAAGGGTCAGGAGTCTTGCACAAAAAATAGACTGTAATGTAATAACCTGCGGCCTTCAGAGAGGGGCAATGCTAAGGGCAACCCCATCCCTAACCCTCCCCCCTGCAGGGGAAGGGCTTTCTTTTAAAATTCAGACGCCAAAAGGAGAACTATTTGTTAGTTCTCCACTTGTAGGTAGAAATAATGTTTACAATATTCTCATGTCTATTGGAGTTGCTTATGCCATTGGTGTAAGTGAAGAGGCAATAATAAAGGGCATAAAAGGGGTAAGATATATTGAAGGCAGGTTTGAGAGGATTGATATGGGTCAGAGGTTTCTCTGTATCGTGGATTACGCCCATACAGAAGATGCCCTGAAAAGGCTTATTGAGGAGGCAAGATTAATAACAAAAGGAAAGATCATAACGGTTTTTGGATGTGGCGGAGACAGGGACAGAGGCAAAAGACCAAAAATGGGCAAGGTTGCTACTGAATTAAGCGATTTTGTGATTATCACATCTGACAATCCAAGGTCAGAGGAACCCATGGAGATAATAAGGGAGGTAATTAAAGGCGTAAGAAAGGACAATTATATGGTCTTGCCTAACAGGGAAGAGGCTATAAGAGAAGCGGTATCTATGGCTAAGGAAGGTGATACTGTTTTGGTTGCAGGAAAGGGTCATGAGGATTATCAAGATATTAAGGGCGTTAGATATCCATTCAGTGATAGGGAGGTGCTTAAGGAGGCAATAAAGAAAGTAGTAAAGGGGTAAGTAGTAAGTAGTTAAGGGAGAAACTTAGAATAATTTTTATCCTGACTACTAACTACTTGCTACTAACTACTGCATTTAGGTTATGGGAATTTTAACAGTAGAAGACATTATTAAGGCAACAGGTGGAAAGGTTGTTTATGGCAACGGCAATTCACCTGTCTTTAAAGGTGTATCAATTGATTCAAGGACAATCCTGCAAAACGAGATATTCTTTGCCTTGAGGGGTCAGAGATTTGATGGGCATGACTTTCTTAATGAGGTAATATCAAAGGGTGCCGGAGGGGCTTTAGTAGAAACACGATTAAGGATTCCCCCTCAGTTAATCAGGGGTTCACGATTCACGATAATTAAAGTTCCTGATACCCTAAGGGCACTACAGGATTTAGCTCATTTCTTAAGGGTAAGGCAGAAGATACCCATAATCGCAATCACAGGAAGCAATGGTAAGACAACGACAAAGGAGATGAGTTACGCCATCCTCTCAAGGAGATTTAGGGTTCATAAGAATGAGGGTAATTTAAATAACCATATCGGTGTGCCGCTTAGTCTTCTAAAGATCAAGCCGGAGGATGAGGTGGCTGTCTTTGAATTAGGGATGAATGCAAGTGGTGAGATAAGGAGGTTATGCGAGATATTGGCTCCAACACATGGGGTAATCACAAATATAGGCACTGCCCACATAGGCAAACTCGGCAGTCTTGAGGCTATCAGAGATGCAAAACTTGAAGTCCTTCAGGGTCTTGATACTGCCATAGTGAATGCGGATGATGATTTCCTGATGCAGGGAATAAAGGGCTTTAAGGGTAAAATAATTACCTTCTCAATTAATAGCAACTCTGATGTTAAGGCAGAAGATGTGGTTATAACGGAAAATGGAAGCAGATTTATATTGAGATTTTCAGACTCCTTGGGAGGCAAAAAAGATGATGTTAGTATAAATGTTAACCTCAATGTCCACGGGATATTCAATATATACAATGCCCTCGCAGCCAGTGCTGTTTGCTATTCTCTGGGTATTCCTATTGATGAGATAAAGGGCAGTCTTGAGGCTTATACTGCATTTCCCATGAGATTTGAGGTCATAAGAAAAAAGGGAATAATATTGATAAATGATTCTTACAATGCAAATCCCTCATCAATGAGGGAGGCACTGAATGGGCTCATCCGCTTCGTTAGAGGCTCCTCCCCAGAGGGAAAAGGCAGATTGATTGCAGTGCTGGGTGACATGGCTGAGCTCGGTGAATTCTCAGAGGAACTACACCGCTCAGTGGGGAGGATGGTTAAAGAATTTGGCATGGATGTATTTATTGCAGTTGGCGAGATGATGAGGCATGCTGTAGAAGAGGCTAAAGGTGGTTCAGGGATTGCAATTTATACCTTCAGGGATGCATCTCAGGCTGCTGAGAATATTGTAGGTATCCTCAGAGAAGGCGATACCATACTTGTAAAAGGTTCACGCTTAATGGCTATGGAAAGGATAGTAGAAAGGATAAGCAGGGTAGAAGGATAAATGCTTGGCGATATTCTTTATAGTCTGCAGGAGTGGTTTTCACCATTCAATGTATTTCGCTACATTACCTTCAGGACCGCCCTTGCTGTAATCACCGCACTTCTTACGAGTTTTCTCCTTGCCCCCTATCTCATAGAGAAGTTGAGGAAATTAAGCCTCACACAGTATGTAAGAGATGATGGTCCGGGAACACACCTCAACAAGGGCGGAACCCCAACAATGGGAGGAATTCTGATTATATCCTCAATAGTGGTGAGTGTTCTGATGTGGGGCGATTTAGGAAGTAAATATATCTGGATAATGCTCCTTGCCTTAGTGGGATTTGGCGCTATCGGTTTTGTAGACGATTATCTTAAGGTCAGAAGGCGTAATTCAAAAGGGCTCAGAGCCTGTCATAAATTCGGCGCTCAGATAGCCCTCGCACTGATAATCGGTCTTATACTTTATTATGACCCTAAAGACCCGTATCCTGCAATGCTGAGCATACCATTTTTTAAAAAATGGTTGATAGATATGGGCTGGTTTTACATCCCTTTTTCTGTTCTCGTGATTGTCGGTGCCTCCAATGCAGTTAATCTTACCGATGGTATAGATGGACTTGCCATCGGACTTGTGGTAATTGCAACACTTGCCAATAGTGCACTTGTATATATATCAGGGCACTCAAGGTTTGCCCAGTATCTTTATGTCCTTTATCTACCGGGGGTAGGTGAACTTACTGTATTCTGCGGTGCCATGTTTGGTGCTGCATTAGGGTTCCTCTGGTATAACAGTTATCCTGCTGAGCTCTTTATGGGAGATGTTGGGTCTCTGGGTCTTGGCGGTGCCTTAGGCACACTTGCAGTGCTAACAAAACACGAGATAGTTCTGGCATTGGTCGGCGGTATATTTGTCATTGAGGCTATCTCAGTGATACTTCAGGTCGCATCATATAAATTAACAGGCAGGCGCATACTCAAGATGGCTCCTATACACCATCACTTTGAACTGAAGGGCTGGCCTGAGCCAAAGGTCATAGTGAGGTTCTGGATAATCGGTATCATACTTGCGCTTCTGAGTCTCATGACATTAAAACTGAGGTGAGCAATGAAAAGACAGTCATCAGAAGAAGGGGGTCATGGAGGAAGGTGCAAGGAATGCTGAGCGGTAAGAAGGTCCTTGTGGTTGGCTTAGCCAGAAGCGGAATAGGTGCAACAAATCTCCTTGCCTTCTTAGGTGCGGAGGTATGGGTGACAGATATAAAGCCTGCTTATTCCTTAAAAGATAATATAGAGAGATTGTCTCCTGTAGTTAAGGTTTTTGCAGGTGGATATCCGGAGGAACTTTTTAGTAAGGCAGAAATTATAATTTTAAGCCCGGGCGTGCCACTTGATATTGCGCCTGTTGTGCATGCAAAAGCAAGGGGTGTGCCTGTTATAGGAGAGCTTGAATTGGCTTACCAGGTGATACAGGATGAAAAAGGTCATGTCCCTTTCATAGCAGTCACAGGGACAAATGGAAAATCAACGGTAACTACACTTGTGGATTTAATGCTTAAAAAGGCAGGTTTTAAGACACTTTTGGGTGGAAACATCGGCAATGCACTGACAGAGGAGATACTAATCAGCTTCTTAACTTCTCAACTTCCTGATTTTATCGTGACAGAGGTTTCCAGTTTCCAGCTTGAGTCAATAATGAATTTTAGGCCTAAGGTTTCCTCCATACTCAATATAACCCCTGACCATCTTGATAGATACCATACGATGGAAGAATACATTAATGCAAAGGCAAGGATTTTTGAGAATCAGGGGGCTAAAGACTCTCTGATTCTTAACGCCGATGACCCGATAATAAAAAAGGTTGAAGGTGAAAAGTTGAAGGTAAAAAATGAAAAACCAAACATCCTTTATTTCAGCCGTAGAAGGGAAGTTGAAGGTATTTATCTCAAAGATGGAATGATTTACTGTAATTTCCCTAAATCTGAACTCCCCGGCCTCGCTCTGCGAAGCAAGGCGGGCCAAACTCAAAACTCCGAACTTATCAAGCCGGCTGATATAAGGATTAAGGGTGTCCATAATCTGGAAAACGCAATGGCGGCCTCTCTGGTAGCACTGCTTTGTGGATGCCCGGAGGATGCTGTAAGGGATGTCCTTAAGGATTTTAGGGGTCTTGAGCACAGACTTGAATATGTCTGTGAAATTCAGGGGGTTACCTTCATTAACGATTCAAAGGGGACAAATATAGGTGCTGTTACTAAATCCCTTGAGAGCTTTCAAAGGATAATATTGATTATGGGTGGAAGGGACAAGGGTGGTGATTTCCTGAGTTTAAAGGACTTGATTAAAGAAAGGGTCAAGGCACTTATCCTCCTTGGAGAGGCAAAGGAAAAGATTGCGAAGGCAATGAACAGAGTGGTAGATATAGTCTTTGTGGATGACCTTGAAGAGGCTGTTAGTGTATCTCTGTCAAAGGCCTCCCCCGGTGATGTCGTTCTACTTTCTCCTGGGTGTGTTAGCTTTGATATGTTTCAGGATTTTGAAGATAGGGGAAGACGGTTTAAAGAGATTGTTCAAAGGTTCAAAGTCAGAGCGACTCTCCGAAAAGACTCGCTTAAAGGTTCAAGGGTTCAATGCCAATGAAGAATACACACGGCATCATAATCCCTGTCCTCCTGCTTATTGTTATAGGAATCATTATGGTTTACAGTTCAACAGCCCTTATGTCTTTGGAAAGATACGGTCATGGCTTTCATTATCTTATGAGGCACCTTTTCGCTATTATAATTGGATTGGGAGCAATGCTCCTGTTAATGAGAATGGATTATAATAAACTGAGGGTTTTTATCATACCCTTGCTTGTGCTCTCCGGAGTCTTGCTCATCCTTGTTTTTATACCTAACATCGGAGTCTCTGCAGGCAGTGGAAGTAATGTAAAGAGGTGGCTTAGGTTATGGCCATCAACATTTCAGCCATCAGAACTCCTAAAGATTGCAATAGTCTTATTCTTAGCTCATTATATAGACAGAAATGCATGGAGGATGAAGGACCTGCGGTATGGAATCATAATCCCCTTATGTGTCCTACTTCCATTCCAGATGCTTATATTGCTTCAGCCTGATTTTGGTGCAGTCATTACTCTGGGCATCCTTACAGTGATCCTGCTGTTTCTTGGGGGGGTTAGGTGGACATACCTCGCAGGGCTTGCCCTCCTTTCATTACCACTGATTTATAAACTCATTCTCTCCACACCATATAGGAGGGACAGGTTATTGAGCTTTCTTGACCCCTGGCAGGACCCCTTGGATAAGGGATTTCAGCTTGTGCAATCGTTTCTTGCATTTGGAAGGGGAGGGCTTACAGGTGTGGGTATCGGCGATGGGAGGCAGAAACTTTTCTTCCTGCCCGAGCTACATACAGATTTTATATTTTCTCAGATAGGGGAAGAGCTGGGGTTAATAGGGGCATCAATTGTCCTTGGACTTTTCATCTGGCTTTTCATAAAAGGGGTCAATATTGCTATGCAAACAGAGGATTCATTCAGTTACTATTTAGCCATGGGGCTTACAATAATGATAGCAAGCCAGGCGGTTATGAATTTTTCTGTGTGTTTAGGCTTAATGCCTCCAAAGGGGCTACCATTGCCATTTATAAGTTATGGAGGCTCAGCTATCCTTATAAACATGGTAGCCGTAGGGGTGCTGATGAGTATTCAGAGAATAACCAGCAGTAAACCAATTGCTATGCGAAACATCCCGTGGGGAGGAAGGCCCCCTATAAGGGGGAGGCATTATAAGTGGATGGTGAGGCAAAAATGAGGATAGTAATTGCCGGGGGTGGCACAGGTGGACATGTCTTTCCCGGGATTGCAGTTGCGAGGGAATTTAAAAAAACAGAAAGTAAAGTAGAAGTTATATTCGTAGGGACCGCAGAGGGGATAGAGTCAAGGATGGTCCCCAGAGAGGGATTTCCCATAAGATTTATAAGGGCGGAGGGTATTGCAGGCACTGATATGCTTAGGGCATTGAGGGCTACTGCCAAGATACCATTGTCTTTTAAGGATTCTTATGCAATTCTTAAAGAGATTAAACCTGCCCTGGTATTTGGGGTTGGAGGATACGCAGCCGGGGCTACACTTTTGGTTGCCTCACTCATGAATATACCAACCATGATACATGAGCAGAATTCTGTGCCAGGTCTCACAAACAAATTGCTCAGCAAATTTGTTGATATAGTTACAGTGACATATCAGGAGAGTATGGATTTTTTCCCAAAAGATAAAACCCATCTTACAGGCAATCCTGTAAGGCAGGAAATACTTGAAGGAGATAGGGAAAGGGGCCATAAGACCTTCAACCTTGAGAAAGGGTTTTTTACAATATTCGTCTTTGGAGGCAGTCAGGGCGCAAAGGGTATTAACACTGCCATAAGTGAAGCACTGGTATATCTTGATGATTTTAAGGATAAGATACAGTTTCTGCACCAGACAGGCGAAAGGGACTTTAATGCTGTAAGGGAATTCTACCGCATAAGGGGCTTTAAGGCTACCATTATCCCGTTTGCATATAATATGGCAGATGCATATGCAGTTGCAGACCTTGTAATATGCAGGGCAGGTGCAACGACATTATCAGAACTTACTGCATGTGGAAAGGCAGCCATCCTTATTCCTTATCCATATGCGGCAAGAAACCATCAGGAGCTCAATGCAAGAAAGCTCTGGGACCTTGGCGCAGCGCAGATGATTCTTCAGAAGGAACTCAATGGAAGGTCTCTAAGTGAGCTGGTGAAATACTTATTTGAGAATCCTGATTCAATAATAGAGATGGAGAATGTAAGCAGAAGCATTGGAAGACCTGATGCAGCACAGAAGGTTATTAAGCTTGCAATGGGACTTATAAATAAAGAACATGCATAAAAAGTTTGAAATAGTGCATCTTGTTGGCATTGGTGGTGCAGGGATGAGTGGCATAGCAGAGGTCCTGAGGAGTCTGGGCTATAAGGTAAGAGGCTCGGACCTAAAGGAGACAGAGACCACGAAGAGATTGAGGACACTTGGTATTGATGTTTTCATAGGGCATGATACAGGGAATGTCTCCGGTGCCCATCTGGTGGTTATATCTTCAGCGGTTCCCGAGGATAATCCTGAGGTCCTTGCTGCCAGGAAACAATCAATACCTGTAATAGGAAGGGCTGAGATGCTTGCTGAGATTGCAAGACTCAAACAGAGCATACTAATTGCAGGTGCACATGGTAAGACTACAACGACATCTTTAATAGCAAGTGTGCTTGCCCATGCAGGGCTTGACCCAACAGTTGTAATAGGAGGCAAATTAAAGGCCATTGGAGGTCATGCAAGATTAGGTCATGGGGATTTTTTTGTTGCCGAGGCAGATGAGAGCGATGGCTCATTTTTGAAATTATCCCCCATCATCGCAGTAGTGACTAATATTGACAGGGAGCATATGGATTTCTTTAAGAGCATTGATGAATTAAAAGGGGCATTTCTTGCCTTTATAAACAAGGTGCCGTTTTATGGGCTTTCCATACTCTGCCTGGACAATGAATACATAAGAGGGCTCCTCTTAGAGGTTAAGAGGAGATTTCTCACTTATGGCTTAAATGAAGAGGCAGACTTGAGGGCTCGGGATGTAAGACTACAAGGTGTAAAGATAAGATTTGAGGCAGTTCTCAGGGGTATCTCTCTTGGTATCTTTGAGGTTCCACTCCCAGGGCTACACAGTGTCTGCAACAGTCTGGCTGCTATCCTTGTGGCAGATGAGCTGGGGATTGATATGGATAGTGTAAGAGATGCCCTTCAGAACTTCAGCGGTGTTCAGAGGAGATTTGAGTTCAAGGGGGAGAGAGGAGGCATAAAGGTATTTGACGATTATGGACACCATCCAACAGAGATAATTGCAACACTAAGGGCAGCAAGAGAGGTGATGGAAGGCAGGCTTGTTGTCTTATTTCAGCCGCATAGATATACAAGGACAAGGGATTTACTTGAAGATTTCTACATTGCCTTTAGTGATGCAGATAAGGTTATCCTTATGGATATTTATCCTGCAGGAGAAAAGCCCTTGAATGGAATAAACTCACAGGTTTTGTTGAAGGGCATAAAGGAAAGAGGTAAGGATATTGAGTACATAAAAGACAGGAAGGAGATTCTAAATTATCTTGATAAAGAGCTTAAGGCTAAGGATATGCTCCTTACACTTGGTGCAGGCGATGTCTGGAGGATAGGGGAGGAGTTCTTAAAAATTAAAGATGCAGGATGAAAGATTTGAATATGCCTTCTTTGAGGGGGTAAAAGAGATATTTGAAACAGGGCTTTTGCGTGGGAAGGTAAAATTTAATGAGCCTCTGTCAGGGCATACATCTCTGAGAATTGGAGGACCTGCCCGGGTTCTGGTCTTTCCAGATGATGTGGTCTCCTTGAAGAATGTCCTTGTTATGGCAAAGGAACAGGGTATTCCGATTTTTATAATTGGAGCCGGAACAAATCTCCTCGTAAGGGAAAGCGGTATAAATGGTATTGTGGTCTCCTTGAAGGAACTAAGAAGGATTGCGATTATTGAGCCCCCTCGCAAGATCTTTTGGGGTGGAACTGAAGGTGTTACACTTTTTGTTGAGGCAGGTGTGCCCCTAAGAGGGCTTATAAATTTTACAAAAGAGAATGGATGTTCGGGTATTGAGGAACTTGCCGGTATTCCCGGCAGCCTCGGGGGTGCTATTTATATGAATGCCGGCTCTTTTGGCAAGGAGATCAAGGATGTGCTTACAGGTATTTCAGTAATGAAGATGGATGGAGAGATTTCAGTGTTTGAGAAAGAGGAGCTTAAATTTTCCTACAGGGGCTGTAGTATTCCGGAGAATTCAGTAATCTTGAGCGCCAACATTGTGCTTAAAAAGGATAGTCCTCACGATGTAGGGAGGCGAATAAAGGAATTTATAGAAAAGAGGATGAACACCCAGCCTATTGGAGAGCACTCAGCAGGATGCGTATTCAAGAATCCTGAGGGAGACTCTGCAGGAAGGCTCATAGATATGGCAGGATGCAAAGGAATGAGGATAGGGGATATAGAGGTAAGTAGTCTTCATGGAAACTTTTTTATCAACAGAGGCAGGGCTACCTCTGAGGATTTTATAAAACTCATGGAGATTGTAAAGGCAAAGGTAAAAGGACATAGTGGGATAACACTTGAACCCGAGATAAAAATCATATGACCAAAACCCTGATCACAACAAAAAAGATTGGTGTTTTGATGGGAGGGTTTTCCTCTGAAAGGGATATCTCCATTAGGAGTGGTCTTGCAATATATCAGGCACTGCAGGAGCTAGGCTATAACTCTGCGCTTATAGATGTTGGCAGGGACATCGTAGATGTCCTTAAAAAGGAAAAGATAAAGATTGCCTTTCTTGCGCTCCATGGTGGTATAGGTGAAAACGGCGCAATACAGGGTATGCTTGAGGTCCTGGGCATTCCTTATACAGGCTCGGGTGTCCTGGCTTCTGCACTTGCAATGGACAAAGAGGCATCAAGAAAGATATTTTTATACCATGGATTATCTGTCCCGCCATTTGTAGTTGTCAGTCGGGGGAAAGACACTAAGGACTATCAACTGCCGACTATAGAGTTTCCCTTGCCCTGGGTTATAAAACCTGCTCATGAAGGCTCAAGCGTTGGTGTAAGCATAGTGAGGGAGGAAGAAGCCCTAACAGTGGCTCTTGAGAAGGCATTTCAATTTGGCCGTAGGGCAATAATTGAAAAATTTATCCCTGGCAAGGAGGTTCATATAGGCATACTCGGCAGCAGGGTGCTTGGTGGCGTAGAGATAATGCCATCGCTGGAATTTTTCAATTATGAGGCGAAATACACATCAGGTCTAACCAAGTATATAATCCCTCCTGAGATTGACCCTGCAGTTTATGAAAAGACTAAGGCTTCCTCCCTCAGGGCAAATATGGCTATTGGATGCTCAGGGGCTACGAGGGTTGATTTAAAGATTGATGAAGGAGGAATTCCTTACATCCTTGAGATAAACACCCTGCCCGGCATGGTAGGGACAAGCCTGCTTCCCAAAATAGCTCAGGCAGCAGGCATGAGTTTTAAAGAGCTCACAGAGGAGATATTAAGACTTGCACTTAAAGAACAAAAGGGCGCATAAGCAGAGGTTTGCCTACCGGAAAGGTGAGAGATTATGGATAATGCTTAAAGGTGGGGTCTTTGTCATGTCCGTGATTATCCTCGTCACTTTTATAGTCCTTGGCATAAGGGAATCAAAAAAGGTATTTCCCATAAAAGACATTGTCATCTTGGGTAACAATCATCTTGAGGAAGAAGAAATTAAAGATGTAGTAAGCGCCATAAAGGAAAAAGGGCTTCTGAGGATTTCCCTCAAAGATGCTGAGAGGAGACTCAGGACATTACCCTGGGTCAAGAAGGCATATTTAAGAAAGCAATTTCCTGACACCCTTATAATTAGAATTGAAGAGACAGTGCCAAAGGCAATCCTTAATCTCAATGGCACCTTGTCTCTTATAGATGGCGAAGGCAAGATCCTGGAGGAACTCAAAGAAGAAAAGACACCATTCCTGCCGATAATAAAAGGAATAAACTTGCAGGAGGGCAGTAGAGATTTAATGGAGGCATTAAAACTCATAGAGGCCCTTTCTCTGAAGGGAATCATTTTAGATAAAGGGTTTGTTGAGATTACATCAAGACCCTATGGTCTTTCTATAAACATGGACGGAGAGGTTTTCAAGGTTGGTTATGGAAGGTATGCAGAAAAACTTGAGCAGTGGAAGGAACTTGAGGGAGAGCTGAGAAAAAGGGGCGAAGCCATTGAATATGTAGACCTTAGATTTCCTGACAGGGTAATAGTAAAACCATTAAAACCAGTGAGGAGTAAACAGTGAATAATGAGGGAATAAAACTAAACGATGAAGAAGGGTAAACTCATAGTAGGTCTTGATGTTGGCACAACAAAGGTATGTGCCTTAGCAGGAGAGGTAAAGGACAATGGTGTGGAGATTATCGGTATCGGAAATACCCCTGCAAGAGGTCTGAGAAAAGGTGCAATCGTTAATATTGAAGATACTGCACGGTCAATAAAAAATGCAGTGGAGGAGGCTCAGGCGATGGCTGGAATTGACATAAAGGCGGTATATGCAGGGATTGCAGAGGCTCATATAAACAGTCTCTTAAGTAACGGAGTCATAGCTGTAAGGGAAAAGGAGGTAACTCAGAAAGACATAGAGAGGGTCATAGAGGCGGCAAGGGCAGTGGCAATCCCGCTTGATAGGGAAGTGCTACATGTGATTCCAAGCGGTTTTATTATAGATGGACAGAACGGCATTAATGACCCACGCGGTATGGTAGGTGTGAGGCTTGAGGCCAAGGTCCGTATAGTAACAGCTACCCTTACATCTGTGCAGAACCTGATTAAGAGCTGTAAGAGGGCGGGGATTCAGGTAATTGATATTGTGCTTGGACCACTTGCATCTACAGAGGCAGTATTGACTGAGGATGAGAGAGAGATTGGTGTCGGGATTGTGGACATAGGTGGAGGAACAACAGACATCGCATTGTTCTATGAGGGGAATTTATGCCATGTCTCTATCTTGACGGTTGGTGGGAATAATTTTACAAATGATGTGGCAATAGGATTGAGGACACACTTATCAGAGGCTGAAAGGATAAAAAAGACTTACGGATGTGCCATGCTTCAGATGGTTCAACCCGATGAAGAGATAGAGATTACATACTCTGGAGATAAACCGCCAAGAAGGCTGCCAAGAAGACATCTTATTGAGATAATTCAACCCCGTGCAGAAGAGCTCTTCAGCCTGATAGGAGAAGAGATAAAGAAAAGCGGTTATTACAACCTCCTTGCCTCGGGTGTTGTTCTTACAGGTGGTGTAGCGACTATGAGGGGGATAGATGTAATGGCTGAAAACATCCTTGGACTTCCTGTAAGGATTGGGGTGCCGAAGTATATAGGAGGCACTCGGATTATTTGTAATCCAGAGTATGCAACAGGGGTTGGCCTTATACTGCATGGGGCAAAGGAATCCATAGCGGAAAGAAGCTTTAATGGAGGAAGTCTCTTAAGCAGTGCAATTAATAAGATAAGGCTCTTTCTCAAAATGGGTGGATAGTTTTTAACTCTGTGGTTAATTTTTGACAATATCAAGGTTAAAGAGGAGGGTTACATGAAAATCTTTGAGTTTGAGGAAGTAAGGAGTCCTGCTAAGATCAAGGTCGCAGGTATAGGAGGTTGTGGGTGCAATGCAGTAAACGGCATGATAGGAGCTGGTATTCAGGGTATTGAATTTATCGCTATTAATACTGATTTACAGGCACTTGATCTGTCACTTGCGCCTACAAAGATTCAGATAGGTGCAAACATCACAAATGGGCTTGGTGCAGGTGCCTATCCTGAGATAGGCAGGCAGGCTGCATTGGATGATAAAGATGCGCTTACAGATGCTATAAAAGAGGCTAACATGCTTTTCATAACAGCAGGCATGGGCGGTGGAACAGGGACAGGCGCCTCCCCTGTGATTGCAGAGATTGCAAAGAGACTTGGAATACTCACAATTGCAGTTGTAACCAGACCATTCCTTTTTGAAGGTAGCAGGAGGGCAAGAAATGCAGAGCAGGGTATAAAGGAATTAAAGAAAAATGTTGATGCTATCATAGTTGTGCAGAATCAGAGATTGTTAAGTGTTACAGATAAGAATACAACATGGCTTGAGAGCCTGAGGATTGCCAATGATGTCCTCAGACAGGCAATCAAGGGTATATCAGACCTGATAGTTACACCAGGGGTCATAAATCATGATTTTGCAGACATAAGGGTAATACTGAAAGACAGTGGAAGGGCGCTGATGGGAATAGGAAGTGCCACTGGTGAGAACAGGGCACTAAATGCGGCAAAGATGGCCATTTCAAGCCCCCTGCTTGAGGAGAACTCCATTGATGGTGCAAAAGGTGTATTGATCAACATCACAGGAGGTCACTCACTTTCCTTACATGAAGTGAATGATGCATCAAGCCTTATCAGTGATGCGGCACATGAGGATGCAAATATAATCTTTGGTTCGGTGATAGACCCTGAGCTTGATGAAGAGGTAATGGTGACGGTTATTGCAACAGGCTTTGAGGAAAAAGAGGTTGCAATAATGCCTTCATATGAAAGGTGGAGACCTTCAAGAGAGACGCTCACACTCAAAGGTTCTAAAAGGATACTCTCAAAAGAGATCCATGAAGATGTGGCAATTGATGAAAATGACCTTGATATCCCTACCTTCATAAGGAAGTCAACTTTTAATCCTGACAGAGAGTAATCATTAAGGAGAAGGCATTGTTTGTCTCAATAGTTGTTCCTCTTTATAACGAAGAGGAAAATATAGTGCCCTTATATAATGCCCTTAGGTCCACCATGGATGCAACGGGCAGTAACTATGAGATTATCTTTGTTGATGATGGCTCTACTGACAGGACATTTGAGCTCATCAGGAAGCTTAGAGAAAAAGACCCGAAGGTAAGGGCGCTAAGTTTCAGGCGTAATTTTGGTCAGACAGCAGCCTTTAAGGCAGGCTTTGACCATGCCCGAGGCGATGTAATTGTGAGCATTGATGGTGATATGCAGAATGACCCGAGGGATATCCCAAAACTCCTCTCCATGATAGGCGAATATGACATTGTATCTGGCTGGCGGCGCAGGAGAAAAGACCCCTTTCTCACAAGAAGGCTTCCATCAATGATTGCCAACTATCTGATAAGCAAGGTCACAGGTGTTAAGCTTCATGATTATGGCTGTAGTCTCAAGGCATATAAGGCACCTGTTGTGAAAAACATAAATCTATATGGAGAGATGCATAGATTCATCCCTGCAATTGCAAGCTGGTACGGGGTGAGGATTGCTGAAGTGGAAACCACTCACCAGCCGAGACTTCATGGTGGTTCAAAATACGGCATAGGAAGGAGTATCCGTGTGATTTTAGATTTGATTACAGTGAAGTTCCTTCAGAGCTTTTCAACAAGACCGCTTCAGGCATTCGGACCGATAGGGCTTTTATCTGTGCTTGCAGGATTTACAATCTGTCTTTACCTTGCAATAGTAAAACTCTCAGGAGAGCCAATAGGTGGCAGACCACTTCTTCTTTTAGGTGTCCTCCTCACAATTGTAGGGATTCAGCTTATAGGAATGGGACTACTTGGTGAGATGGTTGTGAGGGTTTATCATGAGAGCCAGAGAAAGCCAATCTATGTTTTAAAGACATCTGATAAAGAGACTGAGATTGAAAAGACTCCTTAGCTTTATCCTGAAGATTTCTGTCAGTGTAACCCTTCTTTGGATCTTTTTCTCAAGGGTTGACATACAGTCTGTTATTAAAACCCTGAAACAGGTAGAGCCTTCTTTGTTTGCCCTGAGCTTCTTTCTTTATCTATCTACCGTATTTATCTCAGCAAGACGCTGGTCATTGTTTTTGCCTGAAACTCTGAGATATTCAAAACTGCTCTCTTTATATTTTATTGGTTCCTTTTTCAACGCCTTTCTACCCGGACTTGTAGGTGGAGATGCCATAAAGGCATTTTATCTATACAAACATACAGGCAAGGGTACGGGAGGTCTCTCACTTGCCTCTGTTTTTATGGACAGGTATATCGGGTTTACTGCAATGATGGGTATTGGCTTTATCGCATTTATAGCAGGATATACCTACATCAAGGGGACCGGGATAATATGGGTTATACCTACACTCTTTGGTGGTTTCTTGCTGGGGAGTCTTATCCTGTGGAGGATTAACTGGGGTAGAATAAGGGCACTGAGCCTATTTTATACACCCCTTATGGATTATAAGAGGAAAAAAGAGGCAGTCCTTAGAGGATTGCTCTTAGGGTTCATTGTTCAGTTTATTGGCATCGTATGTGTTTATATCCTTTCTCTTTCCATAGGGCTTAAGATTCCAGTTATTTACTTCTTCATATTCATCCCCATTATCAGTGCAGTCTCGGCTATCCCTGTGTCTCTGGCAGGGCTTGGCATAAGGGAAGCAAGCTTTATTATACTCTTTCAGGCTATAGGTGTTGCCACAGAGGAGGCATTGAGCCTTTCACTCCTTGTATTCACAGTTATATGTCTTGTAAATCTGCTTGGAGGAATAGAATACTTGAGGGTTAGAAAACCCAGAGATACATAACTTACATGAGAATCTACGACATTATAGTTATCGGCGCAGGGCATGCAGGCTGTGAAGCAGCACTTGCAGGTGCGAGGATGGGTCTTGAGGTGGCAATATTCACCATGAGTCTTGACACCATAGGTCAGATGTCCTGTAACCCTGCAGTGGGAGGGCTTGGGAAGAGCCATCTTGTAAAGGAGATAGATGCCTTGGGCGGAGAGATGGCAAGGGTAACGGATAAGGCAGGGATACAGTTTAAAGTCTTAAATAAGAGCAAGGGTCCTGCTGTATGGGCAACGAGGGTTCAGTGCGACCGGCTGCTATACAGGAGATTTATGAGAGAGACCCTTCAGTCACAGGAAAACCTTGATATTAAAGAGGCAATGGTAAGGAACATCCTGATTGAGAATGGCCGTGTCTTAGGTATTGAGACATCTGATGGGGCTTACAGATGTAAGGCCCTTGTGGTTGCAACAGGGACATTTTTAAATGGCTTGATTCATGTGGGTCTGGAGAGCATCGCTTCAGGCAGGGCAGGGGAGCCTCCTTCAATAGAGCTATCACAAAGCCTCAAGGAGCTTGGTTTTCGCATGGGAAGATTAAAGACAGGAACACCTCCAAGGCTTGCTGCAAAAAGCATTGATTTTTCTCAGATGGGTATTCAGGAAAGTGATATACCGCCTCCACCAATGTCTCTATTCACAAAAGAGATAAAGAATCCACTCCTGCCATGTTATATAACCTACACAAATGAAAACACCCATAAGATAATACTTGACAACCTTAAGTTGTCTCCTCTTTATAGCGGTATAATAAAGGGGATCGGTCCAAGATACTGCCCTTCAATTGAGGATAAGGTTGTAAGATTCAGGGATAAGAGAAGGCATCAGATATTTCTTGAACCTGAAGGTATTGACTCAGATGAATATTATGCAAATGGCATTTCTACAAGCCTTCCAAGGGATGTGCAGATAAAGATTGTAAAAAGCATAGCAGGGCTTGAAGAGGCAGAGATAAGAAGATTTGGATATGCGATTGAATATGATTTTGTATACCCGCAACAACTTAAGCCAACCCTTGAGACAAAGCACATTGAAGGGCTCTTCCTTGCAGGGCAGATTAATGGCACATCAGGCTATGAGGAGGCTGCTGCACAAGGATTGATTGCAGGAATAAATGCAGGAGTAAGGATTAAAAATAAGGAGCCATTCCTCTTGAGGAGGGATGAGGCTTACATAGGGGTTCTGATTGATGACCTCGTTACCAAGGGGACAAATGAGCCATACAGGATGTTTACCTCAAGGGCTGAATATAGATTGCTCTTGAGGCAGGATAATGCAGACCTCAGGCTCATGGAGAAAGGCTTTAATCTCGGACTTATTAATAAAGAGGAGTTCAATCAATTACTTGAGAAAAAGGCTTTAATTGAGGCAGAGATTAAAAGGATTAGGTCAACGCGAGTAAAACCCGATGTTGTCAATCCTGTATTGGTAAGACTTGGCGGAACACCTATCAAAGAAGACACCACCCTTTATCAGCTCCTTAAAAGACCTGAGGTTAGATATTCGGATATAGCAAGGATTTCAGCCCCCAACCCTAACTCTCCTTCACTTGAAGGAGAGCTGGCTCAGGATGTGATAAGGCAGGTTGAAATCCAGATAAAATATGAGGGTTACATAGAGAGGCAGGTAGAGGCTGCAGAAAGGTTTAAGAGGATTGAGGAAAAGGAGATAACCCAGGACTTTGCATATAAGGGCATACCAGGACTTTCAAAAGAGATTGTGGAAAAACTTGAGGAGGTAAGACCTATTAATTTAGGACAGGCAAGCAGGATTCCCGGGGTTACACCTGCGGCAATCTTATTACTTGAGATAGCATTAGAGAGACACAGAAGGTGTTAATTATTTCTCTGCCTTCTAATGTCCTTTACAATCCAGATTAGAAACCCTCCTCCAAGTATTGCAATAGCGATATGAAACACATATTTCTGTATATCCCCTATAAGCATCTGAAATGCATATCCAAAGAAGTAGCCTGTAAGTGTCATGATAACAGCCCAGATAATACAGCTTAGAAGCTGAAGGGGGAAATATTTTTTAGGACCCATTGTGCTTAAACCAAAGACAACAGCGCTGAGGAGTCTGAAGCCATAGATATACTGGGCTATAAAGATTGCCCCTGTCCCATACCTGTCAATTAATCTATGAAGCCTCGTGAGGTCAACTTTTATATGCCGCAGAATAAAATTTAAAAACCTCTCCTTTTTTATGAAGCCAAGCATAAAGGCTACCGCATGACCTATATAAGAGGCTGTAGTGCTAGTGGCAATTATTGTAATTACATCAAGATGACCTGCCTTTGCAAAGAGACCAGCGGAAATAAGGATAGATTCGCCTTCAAAAAATGTCCCTATGAAGATGGCAATATAACCATATTTAACTATGAGCTCTTCCAGCGAAGGCCTCCATCTTGTAATTAGTGTGTGTATTTAGTTTTGAGCGTGAGCAAAAATTTGCTGGCGGGGTGGACGGGACTTGAACCCGCGACCTCTGGCTTGACAGGCCAGCGTTCTAACCATGCTGAACTACCACCCCGGTAGGCGGAACAGGGATTGAACCTGTGACCTCAGCCTTGTAAGGGCTGCGCTCTCCCAACTGAGCTATCCGCCCGGTTGTTATACTATAGCAGACGGCATGATAAAATTTGAAGTATAATTCTAATTTTATTGGATTTTGAATCCGTTAGCCTTTATAATATTAAGATAAATAATACAAACGCAAGAAGCAAAGGAGGATGGGTAATGTATAAAAAAATCTTTCTATTATTTATCATCCTGCTCATTGGTTCTGCCTGTTCTTCCAAAAAGGCTGCAGTGAAACCTGCCCCTGCTTTTGAGGGAGAGGCAGCTTTTAAACAGGTAAACGAAAAAATAAAGGGAAGATACTATGAGGAGGCGAGAGAGGCGCTTGAGAAAATCAAGGCGCAGGATACATCGGGGAGATATGCTGCCTTAGCCCAGATACGCATTGGTGATACATACTTTGAGGAAGGGTTATATGAGGAGGCTGCAGGAGAATATGAGCGGTTTCTTAAAATGCACCCATATCATAGATATGCATACTATGCCCAGTATCAGCTTGCTATGAGCTATTTCAGGATGATAAAGACTCCTGATGTAAGTTATGGATTTGCAAAAAAGGCATTAAATGAATTTGAAAAACTCCAGATGCTTTATCCGAGGAATCCCTATATGGATGTTACGGAGGGAAGGATAAAGGCATGTAAAAACATCCTTGCTGAGCACGAGTTTTATGTGGGAGGGTTCTACTTTAAGAAAGGCTCTTATAGTGCGGCTAAGGAGCGATTTAAAAATCTCCTCCAGAGTTATCCTAATTCAAAAAAAGAGATAGATGCCCTCTATTATTTAGGGCTTTCTTACGCAAACCTCGGTAATAAAGATAAGGCAAGGGAAACCCTAATGACCCTTATTGAAAGATACCCTGCCGCCAGAGAATCCGTTGAAGCAAGAAGACTTATTGCCGCTTTTGAAAAATAATTACGCTAATCAATAAAACGCAAGTGATTTAAGTCGTTTTATATAAATGAGATATTATCCTGTATTCCTTGACCTCAGGGGCAAAAAGGCCTTAGTAATCGGTGGCGGCAAGGTTGCAGAAAGGAAGATACGGACATTAATAAGGGCAGGTGCCTCTCTTACAGTAGTGAGTCCACGGATAACAAAACTCCTCTCAAGGTTGAAAAGAAAAGGTTTAATAACCCACATCCCGAGGCATTATAGAAAAGGTGACCTGAAGGATGCATTTGTTGTTATTATAGCTACATCATCTTTTGAGACCAACTCAAAGGTTGCCCGTGATACAGGGGAACTCCCACGACTTATAAATGTAATTGATTCACCCTTTAATGGAAATTTCATTGTTCCATCAACCATGAGGAGGGGACATTTAACCATCGCCATATCCACAGAGGGTTATAGTCCTGCAGTAGCAAAAACCATACGGAAAGAGCTTGAAAGACTCTATGACAGGGAGTTTGGCAGGTATCTCAAATTTCTCGGGGCGATTCGTAAAAGGGCAATGAATGAAATAAAAGATAATAAAAAGAGAGAAAGATTTCTTAAGAGGCTTGCCTCAAAAGAGATGTTTAATATTTTACGGAGCAGAGGCTTTAAATCAGCCTCTGAAAAGATGAACCAATTAGTTGATTATTATCTTACTTGACCTCTTTTATTTTAACCCTGCTATAGTCTTTATCTCTTCATGTATTCTTTCTGCATCGCTTCGCACACCAAAGGTCCCAACGCGGATACTGATGCTGGTGATACCATGACCTCTGTCCTTTAAATTTATTAACACCATAGTGCCATCTTTCCGAACAGCCTCTATCTGCCCCTTAACGCCTTCATCAAGACTGCTGGATATGGTTATGGCGAGATTAGCCAGTGCGGTGTTTGTTGTTTCCCATGCCTTCCTGTAAGCTAAAGGATAGTCTTTTGTTACATTGCCTTCAATATATTTATAAGCGCCTATGCCTACGCCGGCACCAGCCCCTATTAGGGCTAATTCGCATCCCCATAAAAAAACTATAGACAATAACAATGCTACAAATTTAAGGATATTTTTTCTCATCTTTACCTCCTGCTATAATGTTCATTATACTTGATTCGTCTAAAAATGATTACACAGAGCAGACATCATTTCTTTACAGGATGTCAGAGAATAATGTCTTTTAAAGAAATACCAAAAAATTTAATAAATTACAAGTAAAAAATTAAAGCAGGGTGGTGTTAAAATAAAATAAAAAATGTTGAGGCTTTCATTACATAAAAATCCCATACAGGAAGTCCTGAAGAAGGCATTGAAGGTTCTCAGAGAGGGAGGTATTGTGGCTTATCCTACAGAGAGTTTTTATGGTCTTGGCGTAATGGCTACAGAGGAGAAGGCCCTCAGGCGACTCTATGAACTTAAAGGCAGACCCCTTGAGAAGGCTATGCCTCTTATTGTTGGTAACAGAGAGATTCTTAAATCCCTCGTAAAGTCTATTCCTCCGGAGGCAGAAGAACTGATGGAGAGATTCTGGCCCGGGGCACTGACGATAGTTTTTGATGCCATAGATGGTCTTTCTGAAATACTGACCGGAGGCACAGGTAAAATAGCCATGAGGATTCCCGGAGAAAGCTTTGCACTTGACTTAGCAAGGGCGGCAGATTTCCCTATTACCGCTACTAGCGCCAATCTTTCAGGGATGCCTCCTGCAGAAGATGCAGATCAGGTGATGAATTATTTTGGTCCTGACTGTTTAGGATTAGAGCTGATTGTTGACGCCGGGAGGGCGCCGGCTGGATTACCCTCAACAATCGTAGATGTAACACTCACACCCATGAGGATAGTGAGAAGAGGAAGGATTTTGTTGTGAGAGTTTATCCCCTTAAGAGGCTACCTTATAAACCATGTCATGGTCTCTCACATAGTCTTTGACTTTGAGCCCTATAACCTGTCCACTCGTTGCCTTTGTCACCTTCTGGTGGTTGATCTCTATGGATTCAACCTTTTGCTCAAAATCAGTCGTATGTCCCTTGATATGAATTACATCTCCTACCTCTAAGGTATCGCTTAATTCTAATGCGGCTACACCTATGCCTTTGTAATAATGTGTTATCTTACCCACCAGGATCTCCATCTTGACCCTCCTTCTGTTCTTCCCCCTTCTCTTTATAAACTTCAATTATGCTTGTGACTTTTATGCCAGCTGCCTGAAGCGCCTTCTGTATGTCCAGAGCCCTAGCATCCTTAACTTTTAAAATGTAGTTGATATCCATAAAGCCTCCTCCAGTCCAAATACCTTGAGACATTGAAATCTTATTGTATCAACCTTTAAACTGCAAATCAAGAGAAATTACAATTATGGTATTGATAGCTCAGAAATAGGCACCAGTGTTACCTCATTTCTTATGAGGGTATTTTTCAGAAACTCTATGGTGTTTTTTTTAGGATGGGCAATTGCTATTGCATATCCCCTTTTCTTAGCAGTCTTTACTACATTTTCCCACTGAGCCTTTATGTCCTCCGGATTATCTTTTTCATCTAAGAAGACATCCCTGCGTAATGCCCTTATCCCTTCTGCATTTGCTACCCTTACACCAACTGATTTTCCAGTGGTAAGGCTATCAAGGAAAAAGAGCCCCTCTCTTTTAAGACCTCCCATCAGGTCATGCATGGCTCGTTCATCCTCTGTAAAGGCAGAGCCCATATGATTACTTATACCTTTTATATGCGGTATTGAAGAGATATTTTCTTTCAGGGTCTTGTGGATTTCCTCCTGAGACATCCATGTATATAAACCACCTTTACCGAGTTTGCGCGGCTCTTTTGCCTCCATGGGTATATGTCCTATAATGTCATATCCCAGGCTGTGTCCCTCCTCAGCAATCCACGCAGTATAAGTTTCATTGGGGAAAATGGAAAGGGTAAGAGGTGCCATGATATTAAAGACCTCAAGTGCAGCCTTTTTACTTGGACCTAAGTCATCTATCACAATAGCTACCTTCGGGAGTGCCGGAGGTTTCTCCTCGGGCTTAAGGATATCAAGAATACCTCTCTGAATACCTTCCTTCCCGAGCTCTTCATAGAGAAAAAAAATCACTGCACCAATAAAGAACAGGATTAATAATATATGAGGCTTTTTAGTTTTGGCTTTGACCTTACCTTTTGAAGGCATTTATTCTCCTCATATTGATTGCACAGACCTTTGTAATCTTAAGTTTCTCAATGATTGAGCTCAAATACCTCCACACCTTTCGGGATATTAAAAACAAAAATTGATTCATCAAGCCCCGGGTTTATCTCAATATCTTTAATGAAGATATCAGTCTTATTACCGTATACATCAAATATTGTAAGGGACTTTATCGGGAAGTCTTTGGTAGTGGTTACAAGACATATCTTTTTTATAATACCTCTCTCATACTTCGGTCTTAGCTCAAGGGTATTTTCTCCTGACAGGGCTATATTGAAATCTCTCCCCAGGTCTCCAAGCCCCTGAAGCAGGGAAATGGGGACCTGGCCATAAGAGTCCCTGGTGAATTTACCTCTGAATGCCTGCCTTTCTGATTTTTTATAAATCCATATATCGGTATCTTTTATTATGACCTCTTCATCTAAAGGTTTTATATATACCCACCTCATCTTTGCCCCATCGCTTCTCATGATAAAAAATCTTCCTTCATACCTTTCAACCCTGTCAAGCTCTTTTATATAACTTACCTGATAGAATCTTCCTTTAATCTCCTGAATCTCATTATATCTTTTCTGTATCTGCTGGATAATATCATCAACCGTAGAAGCATGAGAACCACTAAACAGTAAAAGGAAGAAGATAAGAAATTTGGACTTTTTTTTCATTTCTTTTTCCTCAGTATCTCCCTCGGCTTACCTGCCTCTCCTGGTGGGGCGACAATCCCTTCTTCTTCCATCATCTCCATGATTCTTGCTGCCCTGTTATAACCTATCTTTAACCTTCTTTGAATATATGATATTGATGCCTGGCCTGTTGAAAGGACAAGGTCTTTTGCCTGTTGATACAATTCGTCAGCATCCTCAGGGCTTAGCCCTTCAGGCTCCTTATCTTTTTGGGAATCAAATAATGAATACTCAGGACTGCCCTGAGTCTTTATAAACTCGGTAACGGCTTTTATTTCTTCCTCGCTTACATAGGCACCATGCACCCTGATAGTTCTGCTGCCTGGGCTCATAAAAAGCATGTCCCCCTTTCCCAGTAGCCTTTCTGCGCCATATGTATCAAGGATTACCCTTGAGTCTATCTTGGAAGATACCTGAAAGGCTATCCTTGAGGGAAAATTCGCCTTGATTACGCCTGTGATTACATCAACAGATGGTCTCTGGGTTGCAAGGATGAGGTGTATCCCTACAGCCCTTGCCATCTGTGCTAACCTCGCAATTGACTCCTCAACCTCATAGGCTGACACAAGCATAAGGTCCGCAAGCTCATCAATAAATATCACAATATAGGGAAGTGGCTTCTTCATGCCACCTGAGATTGATTTAATAATCCTGTTAAACGACTCAATATTCCTTACCCCTCTCTCAGCCAGGACCTTGTATCTGCGCTCCATTTCAAGCACTATCTTTTTCAGGGCATCTGCAGCCTCTTTTGGTGATGTGATGACAGGAAGTATGAGATGAGGTATTGCCTCATAGTGAGAAAGTTCAAGCATCTTTGGGTCTATCATCAGCATCTTCAGTTCTTCTGGTTTTGCCCTGTAAAGCAGGCTTAAGACCATTGAGTTCATCGCAACACTCTTACCAGAGCCTGTTGTGCCTGCAACAAGAAGATGTGGCATCCTCCAGAGGTCAGCCACAACAGGATTGCCGAATATGTCCTTTCCTAATGCTAAGGTCAGCTTTGATTGGCTTCTTCTGAATGCCTCCGATGAGAGGATCTCCTTAAGAAAGACATCCTCTCTTTCTTTATTTGGCACCTCAATACCCAGCGTTGCCCTTCCAGGAATTGTAGAGACCCGCATGCTCACTGCCTTAAGTGATAGGGCAAGGTCATCTGCTAAGGACATGACCTTGTGAATCTTCACACCGGGGGCAGGCTCAAACTCAAACATTGTTACAATAGGTCCAGGAGAGACATGGGTAATCCTGCCTTCAACACCAAAATCCTGAAGTTTTTTCTCAAGGATACTGGAGCTCTGCAGGAGCTCTTCCTTTGCAGGTCTCAGCCTGAATGCTGGAGGGTCTCTCAAAAGCTCAATGTGAGGAAGTTCATAATCTGCTGTTACCTTTTGGAATCGACCACCTTGTGGTTGAAGGGGCGCCGGTCCTGGCTCGGAAGACACAAGTGAGAAAGGCTCCTGTGTATAACCCGTTGCAGGTAACTGTTCACCAGTAAATAGATGTAATGACTCTTTCCTTTTTTTCCTGCCTCCAAGAATGGAGGGTAGTCTAATCTTAACTATAAGGTCGCTGATAGAAAATGGTAGAAGAAACATCAGGGTAACAAGTATCATGGGTATAAATAGCAGGTAAGAACCTGTTGGAGAGAGTAATTTAACTGAGAGTCTTGTTGAGAGAAACCCCACTATTCCACCGATGTGGTCTTCAAAGACAAGTGAGAGAAGGGAAGAAGAGGATATTATCAGTGTAATTACTCCAATGGATACAATGTGCCTCGGTTTTTTTTCTTTGCTAAATAACCTTCTTAACCCATAGATGAATAAAATTAAGGGGATGATATAAGAGGTAAGCCCCAGGGTTTTAAGCATTATATCTGATAGATAAGAGCCAACTGGACCAAGCAGATTTTTAGTCTCATCACCATGGGCTGGATAGGTGAAAGGAGAAGGGTCCCACTCACTATGGCTTAAAAGACTTATAATGATGACAATGCCTAAAAGGATAGAGAGGACTCCTGAGATTTCATTCTTTATCCTTTCAGTCCTGTCCATATAGCTATTATGATAACAAATACAATGAAAAAACGGTAACAGGCAAATGGTTAAGACCTTAAACCTTTGCTTCAAGAAGGGGTTTTATAAGAACATCTACATCTTCATCACAGTATATGGAGATCACTTCATAGTTTATAGGCATATATTTGTAAACTGTTTGACTTTTGACTCCTGTTTCTGTAAATTAAATCCATGTCATTAACCCTGCTTTCCTCTCTAACAGCTACTTTCAGTGCTCAGCAAAAAGATGCACCGGCAGAGAAGGCAACCTTGGCTTGAATATAAAGACCATGGCTGAGTATGTGGAAAGCGAAGAGATACTAAAGGCTGTAAAGTGGATTGATATTGATTATGCACAGGGTTATTATGTGGGTGAGCCCTCAACGGATTTAATTCAATAGATGAGCCTTATCACTGCATACATCATCACATTCATAGCGAGCTTCTGCACCCTTGTAATAGAAATAATTGCCGGTAGAATACTTGCACCATTTGTTGGTGTCTCCCTCTATACATGGACTTCTATCATAGGCGTTATTTTAGCAGGAATCAGTATAGGTGCATACCTTGGCGGGAAACTGGCAGATAGATTCCCGGGCAAAAAGACCCTTGGATGGTTACTACTCCTCTCAGGGTTAGCAGCACTCTCAATCCCACCGCTTACAAATCTTGTTGCATCATATTCCTTTCCTGTGCCACTCATGTGGCGTATACTCATTGTAACCACTGTGATATTCTTTCTCCCCGGCTGTCTCTTAGGGATGATTTCACCTGTGGTTGTCAAGCTCGCACTTCAGAACCCTGAAAGTGTTGGAGGGATTGTTGGGAAGATATATGCCTTCTCCACATTAGGCGCAATCATAGGGACATTCATGGCAGGGTTCTTTCTCATCTCCTATATGGGAACGAGGAATATCATCCTGCTTATGGGTGTGATATTAATCTTAACAGCAGTATTCTCTAACTCATTATTCAGGACAAAGCCCCGTAGTAAATACGGGGCTGCAAAGGCATCCTTATTGTTTTTACCAATTCTTCTATGGGGCATATATGAGTCAGCATTTAAACTACCCCTTCACCCTGATACCTACCTTTACAAAGAGAGCGATTATTACACAATAAAATTGAATAAGTCTCTGAGTTCAGATGGAAAAACTACCCTTGAGACCCTTGTGCTGGATAACCTCATACACTCATATGTGAGTCTTAAAAACCCCTTGCACCTTGAATATGAATATCTGAGGGTCTATGCAGAGGTCCTCAGGTGGAGGTTTAAGAGGGATGAGGCATTCAGGACACTGACAATTGGAGGTGGAGGTTATACCTTTCCCATGTATATGGAGGCATTTTATTTAGATGCAGAGATTGATGTTGTAGAGATAGACCCTGAAATCACAAGGGTCGTTTATAAATATCTGGGGCTATCTCCAGATACGAGGATTCGCTCATACAATACAGATGGTCGCTGGTTTGTGATGAACTGTAAAGAGAAATACGATGTCATTTTTATTGATGCATATAATGACCTCTCAATACCGTATCACCTGACAACAAAGGAATTTGCAGGTGAGCTCAAGAATATCATGAAACCTGATGGCATCTTGCTGACAAACATCATTGACAATTTTCAGAGGGGTGCATTTCTGCCCTCTTATATCAGGACACTAAGAGAGGTCTTTGGAGACAGGGTTCATCTGATATCTGTAAGCCCTGATTTTGAGAATACAGGGATAAGCACATTTATAGTCCTTGCAGGCAATATAGATATCAGGGATTTCAAGGCGTTTATAAAGAATAACATGGGAGGCAATGCCACATCCGCAGTGGTGCCGGAGGATTTGTTGAATGAACTTATAAGTAAGAGATACTCTGTGGTCCTGACAGACGGTTATGCACCTGTTGACAATCTCATCGCCCCTGTCTTTGAGGAGAGATTTGGTTATCGAAGAGGAATACGCTAATCTGCCTGTCTGCAGACAGGTTAGACTCTACCCACAACAATTCGTGATGAGCCATATTTTCAATTTTCATTTTAGGTCATGAAGGTTCTTGCTATTGAGACAGCTACAATGTTAGGGGGTGTGGCAATCCTCAGCGAGGAAGATGGGCTTATTGGTGAGCTGAGGGTCAATGTGAGGATTGCCCATGCAGAAAGACTTATGTCGGCTATTCAGTGGCTTTTAAATGCCTCACAGCTTTCAATAAAAGATATTTCCGCCTTTGCTGTATCCATTGGTCCGGGCTCCTTTACAGGTCTCAGGATTGGACTGAGCACTGCTAAGGGCTTCTCTTACTCAACAGGAAAGCCTTTGCTGCCTGTGCTTACCCTTGATGCATTTGCAAGGACGCTGCCATTCTGCACTTACCTTATCTGCCCCATGCTTGATGCAAGAAAAGATGAGGTTTATACAGCACTCTATAAATGGGAGGATGGTTTATGTAAAAAGATTATATCTGAAATGGCAATCACACCAAAGGAATTTTTAAAGGAGATTAAAGGAGAAACAGTCTTCATTGGAGATGGTGCATTGATTTATAAAAAACTTATTATGGATACCCTCAAGGATAATGCGGTCTTTGCACCTCCCGGGAAGATGCTCCCATCAGCAGGAGGTGCGGCGGAGATAGCAATTGAAATGTTAAAAAATGATATAAACATAGACCCTCTAAGCCTTACACCATTTTATATAAGGAAATCCGAGGCAGAGATTTAGGAGATTCATTCCGAATTGGAAGGGATAATACTGAGGAGGATGTCCTATGATGACCTTCCGGAGGTCTATGCAATAGAGACTCGGTGTTTTACCCTCCCCTGGTCATTAGGCTCTTTCAGGTATGAGCTGGAGCACACGCAATCAATCATGAAGGTTGCAGTCCTGAGTGAAAGGATTGTCGGTTATATATGCGTAAGGATTATGTTTGAGACCGCACATATATTAAATCTTGCAGCCCTGCCAGAACTTAGGCTCAGAGGTATTGGAAGTGCCCTTCTTCAGGATGCCCTTGAGGAACTGAGGACCCTCAAGCCTCAGGTGAAATCTGTAACGCTTGAGGTAAGGGAATCAAATATACCTGCTATAAGGCTCTATGAAAAGTTTGGATTTAACATCACAGGTAAGAGGCATAATTATTACCACATGCCCCGGGAGGATGCTGTGATAATGGGGAGGAGATTGAGCCGTTGAGTATTTTGGCTCTTTCTCAAGTAATGTGTGCACAGAGAAAAGCAGTTTTTGAATCGCTTTTTTAGGTTTAAGATTGCCTGCTTTTCAAAACCATAACCCCTGAATATAGGATCAATACTCCACCGAGCAATGCCTTAAAATGAGGGGCTTCATTTAAAAAGATAAGTGCCAATATTATGGCTCCTACAGGCTCAATGTATCCGAGGACTGCTGCCTCATTTGCCTTCACGCTCTTAAAGCCATCCACATAAAGCAATGGGGCGAGGGTGGAATGGATTAAGCCCATCAGGATAAGATAGGGCAGTGAAGAATAAGGGATGGAGGTCTTTGTCACAAAAGGCAGAAGCATAAAGGTTATTATTAGATTTTGAATAAACACAATAAAGAGAGCGCTATGGGTCCTCATGATAATCCTTAAAAGCAGGACTATTATGGCATATGCCAATCCCGAGGCAGTACCTGCAATTATCCCTTTAAATTCCTCACTCCTTACTGATAACCCTCCGAGCATGAGCCATAAACCTATGGAGGAAATTATAATGGCAAGCCATACAGTCTTTGGAGATTTTTCTTTCAGCAATAAAGGGGCTGTAAGTGCCACAAAAATTGGTGCTGTATAATGTGTAAGGACTGCATTGGCAATGGTTGTATTGGTAAATGCATAATAATACAGGAGTGTATTTGTCAGGGAACACGGGGCAAGGAGATAGAGTATTGGAGCAGGTGCTTTGAAGGTGGATAAAGAAAGCTCCTTACTTTTATATAGGATAATAAATTGAAAGAGCGAAGCAAAAAGAGAAGGATAAAATATAATACTTATAATCGGCAGCTCTATTTTTCTTACAAATATCCCGAGGGAGCTCCATATAAGTATGGCGGAGATAATCTTTAGATAACCCAAACCACCTCCTGTCATTTTACTATGGTTCTAATTCTTTTACTTGTTTTAGCACAAACCCGCGTAACTCTTTCGGAGAAGGCATTTCAATAAGGCTCTTACCCCTATCAAGCGCAGGAGTCAGGATATCCTCAAATTCCTCACCACACTGGCAGGTGTATTTTTCTTTGTTATCTGGCACTATCTTCCTTTCACCACACTTACATCTTAAGACCCTCTTACTGCCTGACCATTTACCCCTTTTTGCAAGTGGCTTACCTTCAACCTCCATAATATCCATTGCATAATCAACAACAGGGGCGTTGCTGATAGAGGTGCCAATGCCATAGGCCTCAACCACGGGATTAAGTTGAGGTATGTCCTCTTCTCTTATTCCGCCGCTTACAAAGAGCTTCACATGTTTGTATCCCCTTAAATCAAGCTCCCATCTTATCTCCTCAAGGATGCGATAAAAGTTTCCACGCCTTGATGAAGGTGTATCAAGCCTTATCGCAAAGAGCCTCTCCCCCATAGCCTCTGCCACATTGAGTGCCTCAAATTTTTCATCAAGGAATGTATCAATGAGGGCAACCCTCTTAAATTTAGGCTCCAACACCTCATCATAAGCCTTTATTGCCTCAACTGTTGAACCCATACAAATAATAAGCGCATGAGGCATTGTCCCCATCGGGTTTTCTCCTATGAGCTCTCCCGATTTTATAACTGCAACACCATCACAGCCACCAATATATGCACTCCTCTCTATCATAGGTGCAAGCACAGGGTGCATCCTCCTTGCACCAAAGCTTACAACGAGCCTTTCTCCTGCCAATTTTTTAAATCTTGCAGTCTTTGTGGCAATACCTGATGCCTGACAGATTAGCCCCAGTATTGCAGTCTCATAAACACAGAAGTCCTGGTATCTGCCTTCAATCTCCATCACAGGCTCGTATGGATAAAAGACCGTGCCTTCCTTCATCGCCCTTACTTTTATCGGAAGGTGTTTCATGAGGTATATTGCCTCTTCAAGCCCTGCAAATATAGCCCATTGCCAGTTCTCAGGAAGGCTCTTTGCAATAAATTCAGCCTTTACCTGTGGGTTTATTCCCTTTGCCTTTAATATCCTTAAGGTTCGTTCAAAATATACATCTGTTATCTTTCCATCAATAATGTCTTTTGGGTCTGCAGTATGAAACATAACTCCCCCTTTTTTAAAATTCCATATTGCCAAATTTAACCACAGAGAACACAGAGAAAATATTAAATATCAAATTGTAAACCCCTTCACCTTTGATTCTTCACTATCTCATTGTAATTTTCAAAAGAAAATCTATTCTTATCTTTCTGACCTTACTGCTTATTGTCCCAACCTTAAGAAGACTCAGGGGCCTTTCCATCTTTTAAATAGATTATGCCCAATACCAAGATTGTCAAGAATTTTTCCTACAACGAAATCCACAATATCGTTGATATTTTTGGGTCTATGATAAAAGGCAGGGATTGGTGGGAGTATTCTCACTCCGAGGCGGGCAAGCCTCAGCATGCTTTCAAGGTGTATGGCACTTAACGGAGTCTCACGGGGTGCAAGCAAAAGGCTTCTACCCTCTTTTAATGTAACATCAGCAGCCCTTTCAATCAGGGTATTGGCATAACCATAAGCAATCCCAGACAGTGTCTTCATAGAGCATGGGACAATAAGCATCCCCTCTGTAATTAATGAACCGCTTGAGGGTGGTGCCTCAAGATTATCTTCACTATAATACTTTATAGCCCTGGAAGAGAAATATTTCTGTATCTTTTTTTCTGTTTCTGAGGCTGTCTTTCCTCTAAGGGTTATGCCTGTCTCGTTCTTAATGATCAAAAATGCAGGACAGGAGATGATGAGATAAATCTTGCTTTTGGCTTTAAGCAGCTCTTCAATAACCCTCAGTCCATAAACACAGCCGCTTGCACCTGTAATCGCTACAATAAAAGATTTCATTTTGATATTTTAACATAATGCCACCTTAAAATTTGTAATGCGCTGTCATAACTGACTTATGGTGGGTAGTGAGGTTGGGGTTTACAACATCAAGCTCAAGGGTGTATAATTTAGATTATGGAGAAAAAGAAAGTTATAATCCTCGTTTTAATCTCTATAGTTTCAGGCATTGTAATAGGTAGTATTGCGGATAATTTTCTATCTAATGTAACCCCCTATCCCTATAGTTTCACACCAAATGTCCCAAAGGGGGTTATAAGAGAAGGCGAGGCATTTTCAGAGATAGTCAAGGCAATAAGCCCCATTGTTGTAAACATATCAACTACAGAGACAATAAAGAGAGACTTTGCCTTTCCTGAGTTCTTTGAAGGTCCCTTCAGAGACTTCTTTGAGCCATTTCGCCTACCTAAGAAATGGAAGAGGCAGAGTCTTGGCTCGGGGGTAATCGTCTCTCCAGATGGGTATATAATAACAAACTACCATGTTATTGAAAAGGCAGATGAGATAAAGGTTACCCTTTATGATAAGCGGGATTACAAAGGCAGGGTAATTGGTTCTGACCCAAAGACAGACATAGCAGTTTTAAAGATTAGAGCTGAGGGACTGCCGGCAGTAAAATGGGGTAACTCCGATGAACTTCAGGTTGGCGCATTTGTCCTGGCATTTGGAAATCCATACGGTCTCAGTCACACGGTTACTATGGGAATAATAAGTGCATTAGGAAGGGCAAATGTTGGCATTGCTGAGTATGAGGACTTTATCCAGACAGATGCAGCAATAAATCCCGGCAATTCCGGTGGTCCTCTGGTGAACATCAAGGGAGAGCTTATTGGCATAAATACAGCAATCTTCTCAAGAACAGGCGGCTATCAAGGTATAGGTTTTGCTGTGCCAAGCAATATGGCTCGTTCGGTGCTGGAACAGCTTATAAAAAAAGGTAAGGTTGAAAGAGGGTGGCTGGGTGTGACAATTCAGCAGGTTACGCCTGAACTCGGTAGGCAGTTCGGGCATCCCGAGCCAAACGGTGCCTTAATAAGTGATATCATGAGTGGGAGTCCTGCTGAAAAGGCAGGTTTAAAAAGGGGCGATGTGATTATAGAGTTTAATGGCAGGACTGTAAGGGATGCTGAGACACTAAGGAATATGGTGGCACAGAGCAAAATAGGCACTCATGCAAGACTCAAGGTTGTGAGGGGAGGAAGGCAGATCTTCATTGATGCGGTGATTGGTGAGCTACCAAAGGACTCTGCCATGGCAATCCCGGAGAAATCAAAGGAGGAGCTTAGAGATAATGCCCTTGCCGGTTTTACAGTAGTAGAGCTTACAGTAGATATGGCCAAACAGTTAGGTTTAGGGAAGGCAGAGAAGGGTGTTGTAGTTGTCTGGGTTGAGCCTGAGAGCACCGCTCAGGAGTCAGGGCTACGGAAAGGTGATGTGATTTATGAGATAAATAAAAAGAGGGTAAGTAATTTAAGTGAGTTTAATAGCATTGCCTCCCGGCTCGGGGAAAGAGACAGTGTGCTTCTATTCATCAATAGGGGAGGGCAAAGGTTTTATATTACTCTTAAGGCTTCTTAAAGAGGATAAGATATGAAACCACCCTTCTTAACTTATTGATGGTTAATATTTTCTCTGTGTTCTCTGTGGTTAATTTTTGACAATACTCTTCTTAAGGAAAGGAGGTAGGATGATAGTTTCACGGATTATATTCTTATTTGCTTTTATGGCAGGTGGCTATCTTGTAGGGCTCAGGGAGGGAGCGCCATTTTATGGTGTCCTCATAGGCGTAGGAATTGCTATACTGGGCATTATTCTGGAGTTTCTTTTCAGTAAGGCGGGCTTCGGTGCCATGTTTGGTGGAGTGATAGGCTTACTTGTCGGCATTATCTGTGCAAAGCTCCTATACTACCCGATAAAGACCCTCTTTGGGACAGTGGACGATGTCTATTCCCCTGTTATACTGAATATCCTCCTTGGCTACACAGGTTTGCTCATAGGATTGAGCAAGGGGAGGGGATTGGTCTTATCAGATATTGTTAAGGCATTTAAAGAAGGTGCCTCTAAGGAAAACCTAAAACTTATTGACACAAGTGCCATAATTGATGGTCGTATTGCGGATATCTGTGATGCAGGGTTTGCGGAGGGAACATTCATTCTGCCACAGTTTATCCTCCAGGAGCTTCGGCGTATTGCCGACTCTCAGGACCCCCTGAAGAGGGCAAGGGGTAGAAGGGGGCTTGATATCCTGCATAGGATGCAGAAGATGTCAAATATAACGGTGAAGATTGTTGATGAGGATTTCCCGAAGATAAAAGAGGTAGATGCCAAGCTGGTTGCACTCGCCATGAGGCTTGGCGGCAAGATTATTACAAATGACCTCAATCTTAATAAGATAGCAGAGCTTCAGGGTGTATCTGTGCTTAATATCAATGAGCTGGCAAGTGCGCTTAGACCTGTAGTCCTGCCGGGTGAGGGGATGAATGTCTTTATAATTAAAGAGGGTAAGGAGTTAAATCAGGGTGTTGCATACCTTGAGGATGGGACAATGGTTGTTGTTGACAATGCAAGAAGACTTATAAACAAAAATGTTGATGTCACTGTAACGAGCGTGCTTCAGACTACGAGTGGAAAGATGATATTTGCGAAACTCAAAGAAGATGTTGAGAGGGAAGAATTCAGGATGGCAAGACATTAAGGGCCTGGGGCGCAAGTTTTTTTGATTTATTAATGAAGAGGAATATTACCGCAATAGTCCCTGCTGCGGGGTGGGGGAGGAGATTCGGTTGCTCCCCCAAAAAACCTTTTGTTGATCTTCTGGGTATCCCTCTTTTGATTCATACATTAAAGAGGCTTCACGCTGTAAATTCTATCCGGGAGATCATCCCTGTGCTCAGTAAGGAAGATATGGAGAAAGGGCTTGAACTGATTGAAACATATAAGCTCAATAAAGTTAAACGAATCGCCCCTGGCGGAAAGGAACGCCAGGATTCTGTTTACAATGCCCTGAGATTATTAATTGAAGAAGATTTAATTTTAATCCATGATGGTGTAAGACCTCTTGTAACTCAAGAGCTCGTGGAAAGAGTTTTATCAGAAATTAACAGAAATAAAGATATTGACGGTGTTGTTTCTGGCATACCCCTGAAAGAGACATTAAAAGAAGTTACTGATAATGGCTCTGTTATCTCCACAGCGAGGCGTGAGAGATTCTGGACAATACAAACCCCTCAGGTCTTTTATTTCAATTTGCTTAAGAAGGCTTATGAGAAGGCTTATAAAGACAAGTTTTATGCCACAGATGATGCAGCGCTTGTGGAAAGAATAGGCAGGAAGGTAAAGGTAATCTTAGGAGACCCTTTTAATATAAAGGTGACTACGCCTGAAGATATAGAGATGGTAAAATACTTACTTAAAAAGCAATTGGAGTTTTAGACATGCGTATTGGTATCGGATATGACAGTCATAGGCTCGTTAAAGGAAGAAAACTCATTCTCGGTGGGGTGGAGATTCCCTTTGAAAAGGGTCTGCTCGGACATTCGGATGGGGATGCCCTCTGCCATGCTATAATTGATTCAATCATTGGTGCACTCGGTCTTGGAGACATCGGAAGGCATTTCCCTGACACAGATGAAAGGTGCAAGGGCGCATCAAGTATAAAGCTACTTTCAAAGATTGTAGGACTTGCAAAAGAGAAGGGTTTTGAAGTCTCATGGGTGGATGCGGTAGTTATAATAGAGGAGCCGAGACTTCAGCCTTTCATAGAAAAGATGAAAGACTGTATCGCAAAGAGTGGCATACCTCTCAGTTTAATCAACATCAAGGCAAAGAGCAACGAAGGCATGGGACTTATAGGAAAAGGGCAGGGTGTGGTAGCTCAGGCAGTGTGTTTGCTAATAAAATGCAGATGAAAAACACTGTAAATCAATAGGAGGTTTAATTGAAACACAGAGGAATCATACTTATAGTCCTGCTTGCTATTGCAGTTATAGCCATCATTTTTCTTCCTAAGGAGAGGTCATTTAAAGAGGTCGCAGTGGTTGGCTCACCTGCACCTGAGTTTGAACTTAAGGATATAAATGGCAATCTATGGAGACTCTCTGAACTCAAGGGCAAGGTAGTATTCATGAACTTCTGGGCTACATGGTGTTCGGTATGCAAAACAGAGACACCCTTCAAGGAGGCACTTTTGAGGCAAATGAAGGGTAAACCATTTCAGATGCTCGGGATTATTTACAGAGATAACCTGCAGGATGTAAAGGCGTATGTAGAAAAATATGGAGTTACCGTCCCCACACTTATAAGCCCTGATGATGAAATTGCAAGGCTCCATGGCATTGCAGTCATTCCACAGACCTTCATTATAGATAAAGATGGTGTTATCAGGGAGAGGATTCTCGGATTGAGACAGTGGGACAGCCCTGAGTCAATCGCCTTGATTGAGAAATGGCTATAAAATATGTCTTATGATAAGCTCAAGGAGCTTGCATTTTCAGAGGGAGTCTCTGTATTCGGTGTTGGTTATATAGAAGACTTAAGACATAACTTTGATGCCCTTTCCTTAGAGGAGACAGAAGGGCTATCCTATGGAATATCCATAGGGGTAAGGGTTTCTGATTCAGTCCTAAAAGGTGTTGTAACCGGACCCACACGACATTATCTGCATCATTATAAGATGCTTAACCTCCTGCTTGACCAGACTGCATTAAAGCTCTCACTTTTAATACAGGGTATGGGATATAGGGCGCTTCCCATTCCTGCAAGTCAGATTGTTGACTGGCAGAGGCAGACAGCACACCTCTCACATAAGATGATAGCACTCAGAGCTGGCGTTGGCTGGATAGGAAGGAATAATCTGCTTGTGCATTTAGGGTTCGGTTCAAGGATAAGGCTTGCTACTGTGCTTACAGATATACCTCTTAATCCTCCCTCACCTCCCTATACCCATCACTTCCATAGAGGAGAGGAAAATTGTGCAGGATGTAGAAGATGTATAGATATATGCCCTGTATCAGCAATTGGAGAAACCCATAAGGAATGGCAGAAGGCCCTCTGTCTTGAAAGGTTAAAATATTTTGCCAGAGCCTATAATATAGGGCAGTATATATGTGGTCTTTGTGTAAAGGTATGCCAGCCATTGGATATAAGTAAAAACATGATGTAGGATTATGATCAGGCATTGATGGGGAAGATAGTTTTTCAACCTAAACCTGTCAAATTATTTATTGGCATGCTTTCCTCTGAGACCCCTCTCTGTGATGAACTTAAAGAAAGACTATCAGAGATCTTTGGTCCGGTAGATTTAGAGAGTCCTCTTTGGCAGTGGAGTCATACCGATTATTACGCAGAGGAAATGGGTGAGAACCTGAAAAGAAAATTTGTATTCTTTCAGAGGCTAATCAATCCTGAGAGTATCGCAGAGATAAAATTGAGGACAAATGAGCTTGAGAGGCAATATCTCAGGGAAAATAAAGGAAGGAGGATAAACTTAGACCCTGGTTATCTCAGTCTTGCAAATGTTGTGCTTGTCTCTACAAAGGACTTCTCCCACAGGATTTATCTTGGTAATGGAATTTACGGAGAGGTAACCCTCATCTATTCAGGAAAGACCTACCAGCCCCTGCCATATACCTATCTTGATTTCAGGACAGAGGAGTATATTCAGCTCTTTAGGGAGGCAAGGGAGCTCTTGAGATAAACGCTCAAATCATATAAATTAAGTAATAGGTCAGTTTTTCTAAAACCCTTAATTATTAAAACCACAAAGAGCACAAAGTTTATTTTGTAAATTTTACTTCGTGTCCTTCGTGGTGGCCTTGCATCTTTTTTAGGAAAAACCAAACTATTACTAAAGCAATGACTAAAGACAGGAGTGACCAATGCATAATGAGCCTCTTAAGACCCTACAAGGAAGGATAGAATCTGTAATCAAGGGTAAGGGAACTGCTGTGAAGATGGCAGTTGTGACCCTCCTTGGTAGAGGACACCTCCTCCTGGAGGATGTCCCAGGTGTCGGTAAGACGACATTAGCCTTTACACTTGCAAGGGCAACGAATTGCTCCTTTCAACGTATCCAGTTTACAAGTGACCTCTTACCAACAGATATAATCGGGGTGAACATCTATAATCCTGATACAAGGGAGTTTGAATTCAAACCAGGACCCATATTTGCAAATATTGTCCTTGCCGATGAGATTAACAGGACAAATCCAAAGACGCAATCCGCACTCCTTGAGGCAATGAATGAGAGGAGGGTATCTGTTGATAGGAAGACCTATACACTGCCTGAGCCATTTATAGTAATAGCAACCCAGAATCCTATAGAGTATCATGGCACATTTCCCCTTCCAGAAAGCCAGCTTGACAGATTCATGATGCATATCAAGCTTGGCTACCCTGCACCTGAGTATGAGAGACAGGTTGTGATTGAACAGCCAAGCTTTGAGTTTATTGAATCCATGGAGCCTGTAATCTCAGGCAGTGAGATACTGAGGATGCAGAAGGAGGTTGATAAGGTCAGGGTTGACGATAGCCTGCTTGATTACATTATGTCCATTATTGCCGAGACCCGCAGGAATGAGAAGATAAGGCTTGGTGTGAGCCCGAGGGGAGGGCAGTTTCTGCTTAAGGTAGCTAAGGCAATCGCATACTATGAGGGAAGGGATTATGTTGTCCCTGATGATATAAAGGAGTCCGCACCTCTTGTTCTGGGGCATAGGATAATACTTAAGGCGCGGACATACATCTCTGATGCAGAGAAGGTTATAGAGGAGATCCTTGACAGGATTGCTGTGCCTGTATGAAGCTGACCAGAGAAGGTAAAAAGTTTTTCATCGCTACAGTCCTTATTGCTATCGCTGCATTAAATACAGGTAATAACCTCACCTATCTTGTTCTCTCAATGATGCTCTCATTACTTCTGCTTTCTGTCCTCATCTTGAGGATAAATATGGAAGGACTTGCACTTTGTGTCTCTCAGCGCGAACCTGTATTTGCAGGAAGACCTGCAAGCATAGATGTAACCTTATCAAACAAAAAAAATAGAATACCCTCTTATTCAATAAGGGTCATGATGTCGGGCAGGGTCAAGGGAGAGGTGTATTTCCCGAAGATCTCCGGCTCCTCGGATATATCAAAGGCAGTCTCTCTCCTCTATGAAAAGAGGGGGATTTATAGTTACGGCGATTTCTTTATTTTATCAGGTTTTCCCTTCATATTCTTTTCACACAGGCACACCTTGAGGGTTGAAGGAGAGGTGATTGTTTATCCTGAGATAAAGGAGATAGGTGAGATTGCTTATGAAATAAGAGGTGAGGTCTATGAGTCATCCCTCTTAAGGGCAGGGAATGGCGATGAGTTTGCCATGATAAGGGAATTCAGTTATGGTGATGACTGGCGCAGGATACACTGGAAGGCATCTGCCAGGACATCAAAGTTTATGGTAAAGGAATATGCTACACAGGAGCCAAGGAGGCTTACAATAATACTTGATAACCTCACGCCTCATGATACAGAATCCTTTGAGAAGGCAGTCTCCCTTACAGCCTCAATCTCTGACAGGTTTTTAAATGATGACTTCTTTGTGCGGCTTCTTACCTCAAGGAAGGTGATACCCTTTGGAAGGGGCAGAGAACATCTCTTCAAGATACTCAATCTCCTTGCCACTATAGAGGGTGAAGACAGATGGGAATCACCGCTTCCTGCTGAATCTGAAGGGGCTACAATCCTGATACTCAATTCAGAGGATTCATCTCTTAATAGATTTGCATCCTTAGGTAGGGTTATATATGCCGGAGCTTTATAAGATTCTGACCCCTGTACTTGCCCTTACAGGATGCATAAGCCTTATCGTATCCGGTGAGCTTAATCCATTTATGTCTCTTCCAATCATAGGTCTATTTTTAGGCTACTACAGGTTTCTCAGGGGGATGCGACAGGCCCCAGGATGGGTAGTAGGAGGCTTATCAATATTGACACTCCTCATGTTCTTTCTTGATTTTTTGGTTATTTCAAGGGATTATCTCCTTTGTATTGCCCATCTGACAATAACACTTCAGGCTATAAAGGGCTTTGATTTAAAAGAGCCATGGGATAATCTTCAGGTCTACTTTGTAGCACTCCTCCAGCTAATTATCACATCCGTGCTTACACATTCTATTGTCTTCGGGCTTATATTTATGTTCTTCCTTGTTGTCCTTATTACTGCATTGGTTCTATCGCACTTTATCAAGGAAGGTGTAGCATTAAATATTGAGCTCAGGAAGCCCATAATATATATATCCCTTCTGACACTACTTAGTAGTGTTGCCCTTTTTATATCCATCCCGAGATATCCCAAGGCCCTATTGGGAAAGAGTTATGGAGAGAGTATAAAGACAGCAGGGTTTTCTGAAAGGGTTGACTTTGGCTCTTTTGGTGATGTGAAATTAGACCCCACAATTGTTATGAGGGTTGAATTGATGGGTGATGTGAAGGCTCCTTATTACTGGAGGGGACTTACCCTGGATTATTTTGATGGAATATCATGGGTGGATACACTGGGGAAGGGCAGGAGATGGATTCATAAAATGGATGGGAGGTTTAACATAAGGCCATTTGAAGATGACAATGTAGTAATCCAGCGGATTTTTCTTGAGCCCATGGATACTGATGTAGTCTTCGGTCTTGGAGAGATTTCTGCCATTGATTCAGAAGGCACAATCCTTTTCATGAATGATGCAGGGGCATTGTTTCTTCCTGCAAAGATTGGGAGGCGGTTTAACTACATAGTTTATAGCACCCATGATTTAAGGGTGGCAAGAGAAAGGCTCAATCGTTATCTTCAGTTGCCAGAGGGGCTGGAGAGGATCTCAAGGCTTGCCCATTCTATCACAGAGGGAATAGAGAGGGATATTGATAAGGCAATAAGGATAGAAGACTACCTCAGGAGAAATTATACCTATTCACTTTCTACCTCTCCACCTCCCCCGGATATTAGCGCCGTAGAGGATTTTTTATTCAATTCTAAAAATGGATACTGCGAGCATTATGCAACATCTATGGTCCTGATGCTTAGGGCTATAGGTATCCCCTCAAGGGTTGTCACCGGTTTTCTTGGTGGAGACCTGAACGAACACGGCGGTTATATAATCGTAAGGCAGAGCAATGCCCATTCATGGGTGGAGGCTGTGATTGATGGGAGGTGGACTAGATTTGACCCAACACCTCCGGTTTTATCCATGCCTCCTTCAACCCTGACACTCTATCTTGATATGCTCAGGCTTAAGTGGTATAGATATGTTGTGGCATTCAGCCCTTCTGACCAGAAGAAGATTGTGAATGCCATTTCTATACCGTTTAGACTACCGCTTATACATGGATTTAAGTTTTATGGACTCTACGCAGTTGTATATATCCTTGTGCCACTTGGAGGTATAGTGTTTACGGTATTTCTTCTAAGATATTTAAGGCTCAGGCGATATGGATTTGTGACCGCACAATATATAAAACTGAGAAACAGGCTTAAGAATAAAGGTGCAAGGATAAAACCATCTTCAACACCTGCGGAGGTAAAAAGGGAAGCAGCCTTACTTGGTATGGATGGCAGGGTTTCAGAATTCATAAGGCTCTATGAGGAATACAGGTTCGGTGGGAGAAAGATGGGTAGAGAGGAGAGGATAAGGTATCAGAGATTACCCTCTAAGTGAGCACAAGATTATCCCTGTGTATGACTTCATCTGAATATTTGTATCCGAGTAAACCTTCTATCTCTGAGGTCTTTTTCCCTTTAATACGCATGAGCTCCTGAGAGGAGTAGTTTGTCAACCCCTTGGCAATCTTTTTGCCATCTTCAGTTAAACAGGTTACAGCATCACCAATATTAAAGGCGCCTTCCACTTTTGTTATGCCAGAGGGCAGAAGACTCTTACCGTGCACTGTCAGTGCCTTGACAGCTCCTTCATCAAGATAAATCATGCCCTTTGACCTGAGCCCGTAAGCAATCCATCCCTTTCGGGAAGGTAGCTTCTGCTCCTTTGGTTTTAAATATGTCCCAACCTTCTCTCCATCAATCAGGCGTGGAAGCAGTCCTGCCTTTCTGCCACTCATGATTACAACAGGTATTCCATGGTTAACTGCCTGTTTTGCTGCAAGGAGTTTTGAATACATTCCACCTGTGCCTATTACACTTCCTTTACCTTTAGCCATCTTTTCTATTTCAGTTGTAATCTCCTCGACACAACTTATGAGCTCTGCTTCCCCTTCTTTTGGGTCTTTCCTATAAAGACCATCTACATCAGAGAGTATTATAAACATCCCAGCCTCAATGAGCCCTGAGACCATAGAGGCAAGGAAGTCATTATCTCCGAATTTTATCTCATCCACTGCAGTGGAGTCATTCTCATTTATTATCGGTATAACACCATAGCTTAAGAGTGTAAGGATGGTATTTTTTGCATTTATATACCTTACCCTGTCTGAGACATCATCCCTGGTGAGAAGCACCTGTGCAGCCTTTTTACCAAAATCCTTAAGACTATGCTCATAAGCCCACATGAGGCTTGATTGGCCAATGGCTGCTGCTGCCTGTTTTAGTTTTATGTCCTTTGGTTTTTCTTTAAGCCCCAATTTTTTAAGCCCTGCTGCAATAGCCCCTGAGGAGACTATTACTACCTCGTAGCCCTTATCTATAACATCCGAGATGTCTTTCGTTATCCTGCGGAGCCGAGCTGTGTTAAGACCATGCTCTGCGGATGCAATGAGGTTGCTTCCTATTTTTATAACCAGCCGCTTCATGTGAAAGACCCTTTAGTATTTACTTTAAACAACATGCCTTGCTTCTTTAGATAGATATTCTTTAATCCACATCCTGCTTCCTTATCAGTCTTAAATTTCGGTATTTTTTATATTATTTACCTTCATCTGTCCATTTTATGGAACTTATAGTTCTCATTTAAAATCCCTATAACTATTCATATCATAACCGCTATTCAGTTCAATAATAAACAAACGATTACTTTTGTCAAAAGTGGCGGTGTCATTCTTTTCCCTCCCACTTTTGATATGCAGTCCATTTTTTGTATTTTTTGCATATTCCACATACTTGACATTTTAGACAGTCTGGATTCAAATCTGTGCAACATCCATCCTCAAAAAGATAAAATGCACCATTATCAACATAAAAAGGAATTTGCCCTGATTGAGAAACAATCTCCTCTATTTGTTGTCTCATCTTACTTGCTTGGATGATATAGGGACGTCTATTTTCATAAAACACTTGACCCAAAAGTCCACTTCTACAAAACACTTTGCCTACATGACCATCAACAATCATCAAGGTATTAGTTAGTTCTACTATTTTTGATTTCCAAATTTCACTGAAAAGAAAAACCACCCAGTTAACATACATTCTACAAGCTTTGGGGTCATTCCCCACCCAACCAGCAGTAAGAACAGGATGAGTATTTAAGAAATCAAAAAGTCCCCGCGATTTATTGCTTCGCAATTGCTCTTCAATAATACCAAGAAAATTTTGTTTGTTCTCGTTTAACCATCTAATAAAACCTTCATATGTTTTGAAACGATAGGTAAAGAGAGAAATTGGTTTTATTCCACCTAATGCACCAACCTTATACAAAAGTGAGCCTTTCTCACCTGCCACATCTTTAAAGGCTTTAAATAGTTCTGATTCTGAAATCTTATATGGTTCGAATATGAGAACATCTGTAAATTCTTCAGATATTCTTATAGACATCTGTTGATAGTCAAGAGATTTGACCCCTTATGTGCAAATAAAATTGACCCCTCTAATTAACCCTCTTTAGCTTATCCTTTACCCTGTAGCTACTGCCATTAATATAGAATATCAAGGCATGA
>Ga0101945_1000304_pt1 | contig 96305 bp, 86 predicted proteins | sample DewCreD2012metaG_2_FD_75246 | JGI IMG/M metagenome (GOLD analysis project Ga0101945, IMG submission 75246) | Hot spring sediment bacterial and archeal communities from British Columbia, Canada, to study Microbial Dark Matter (Phase II) - Dewar... ... | reverse complement strand
GTTTGGGGTTGCGGTATTCCATTTCGGCGGCGACGCCCAGCGAAGGGGGCACACTCAGCGACAACGACAACAGCGCAGCCAGCACTTTTCCGAACCCTGTGCGCCCTGTTCGGCGCAGTTGCTTCAGATTCAGCCTCATCGTGGAACCCTCCGTTCCAGAAAAGTGTGGGGATATTATAGCATGGAAAGGGGCGTTTTGTCAAGGGGGGTGGGGGGATTTCGCAGAAAATTTCTGTACGCAGGGGGTTGGAAGAAGATTACAGGCACAGGAAAATCTTATCCACAACAAACTTGCGGTGGCTCTGGGGCACAATCACCTCTCAAGCGGAGCTTCCCCCTCTACACAACGCATCGGCAATCCGCACGGCGCGCACCGTCGCCAGCACATCATGCACGCGTACAATATCCGCGCCCCACGCCACGCTCAGTACGACCGTCGCCAGGGTGCCCTCCAGACGCTCTTCAGGAGGAAGACCCCCCAGCAAGTGCCCGATAAACGACTTGCGGGAAGTCCCTATCAGCACAGGGTAGCCCAGCGCTTTGAGGTCAGGAATGTGGCGCAGCAGGGTCAGGTTGTGTTCTACCGTTTTGCCGAAGCCGATTCCGGGGTCTATCCAGATATTTTCGCGGGGGATGCCAGCATGCAGGGCACGCTCGATATGCGACTGGAGCGTGGCGCGCACCTCGGCGACCACATCAGTGTAGGTGGGGTTGAGTTGCATCGTGCGGGGCGTGCCCTGAATGTGCATCAGCACGACGCCTGCGCCTGCTTCGGCGACGACTTCGGGCATGGCGGGGTCAAACTGCATGCCGCTGATGTCGTTCACGATGCACGCGCCGGCTGCCAGCGCCTGCCGCGCCACCTCGCTCTTGGTCGTGTCCACCGAGATGGGGATGTCGTAACGCTGGGCAATCGCCTGAATGACGGGGATGACGCGCTCCAGTTCTTCTTCGAGGGGTACTGGCTCCGCGCCGGGGCGCGTCGATTCACCCCCGATATCGAGAATATCCGCGCCTTCGGCAATCATCTGTTCGGCGCGGGCGAGCGCGCTCTGAAAAGTGGCGTAGCGCCCGCCGTCGTAAAAGCTGTCGGGCGTCGCGTTCAGGATGCCCATCACCAGCGTGCGCTTGCCCAGCTGGCTCCGAAGCGACTGCAGGGTTTCAGCAATACGGCGCATAGCGGCGTTTTTTGGGGAGCGTGTCGCGGATGGCGTCGGGCAGTTGCGTAATCATCGTCTCGCCCACAGGGCTGAACCGAAAACCGCGCTCGCGCGCCGCCTCTACAGGCTCCTGCAAAAAGCGCACCCGAAACTCGCTGTCGTCCAGCACCAGATGGAGCAACAGTTCCATCTGACGGAAGTCCAGACGCTCCAGCTCCAGCTGCGCAAAGAGCAACACCTCGAACGGCGTGCTGTCGCTATCGAACACGAGCCACTGGTAGTCTTCAATCGCTTCCATATAGCGCCCCATACGGTCCAGCAGCCGCGCGCGACGCATGCGGTAGTGCGGGGAAAGGGGCTGGAGTTGCACCAGCTGGTTGGCAATCGCCAGGGCGTGTGTAAGGTCGTTCTGGCTCATGTAGGCGTCCAGCAGGTTCTCCAGCGGGATGGGGTGATCGGGCGACTCGCGGAGCCAGTTCTGGCATTCGCGGATGGCTTCCTCATACTGGTCGGCGTTCAGGAGCGCTTCCACCAGTTGCTCTCGAATCTGTTCGGAGTTGGGGGCGAGAGTGCGGGCATGGCGCAACGCCCAGACCGCTTGACGCCACTCCCGTTCCTGCGAGTAGAGCTCCGCCAGGCGCAGGTAATCTTCCGCCGAGGCACGCCCTTGTTGCATGGCACGCTTCAGCAGGCGGATTGCCTGCTTCACTTGCCCTCGCTGGGCATATTGCTCCGCTCGTTCGCGTAGAGCCGACTTCATCGGTGCGTTCTCCGTTTCGCCTGCGCCATGGGCTTGAGCATTATAGCACAAACCCCGCGCGGGCGTCAATCCGATTTATGCGGTATTTTCGAGCGCCACCGCCCGATTCCTGCCAGTACGCTTCGCTTTTTCGAGGGCAGAATCGGCTAATTCCAGCAATTGTTGTGGGTCTTCGGTGGTCTCTGGATAGGCGGCGATTCCGATGCTCAGCGTGATGCTCAGCTCGGGCTGCCCGGCAGTGGTGGAGAACCGCGTGCCGGAGACCGCCTGAAGCAGTCGCCCCGCGGCGGTTTGCGCCCCCTGCAAGTTTGTGGACGGCATCAGCACCACGAACTCATCGCCGCCATAGCGTGCGATTAGCTCGGTGGAGCGCAGAGTGCTTTGCAACACCTCCGCCACCTGCATCAGCAAATAGTCGCCTTCCAGATGCCCATAGCGGTCGTTGATTTGTTTGAAGTTGTCGAGGTCTATCAGCATCAGCGCCAGCGGGTGGCGATAGCGTTTGACGAGGCGCACTTCCTCTTTGTAGCGCTCCTGAAAATAGCGATAGTTGTGCAAGCCTGTTAGCCCGTCGGTGATGGCGAGTTGCTCCAGATGAATCAGCAGCCGCGCGCGCTCCAGCACCAGCCCCAGATGCGCCACCAGCACCTGCACCATCTCCGTCTGCCCCTCCGTGAAAAAGTGCGGCTGGGAATGCCCCAGCGCCAGCACGCCTGCAGGACGGGCGCCGCTTTGCAGGTTAATCAACAGCAAGCTTCGGATGGGCGCAAGCGCCGCAGGGTCGGGCACATGGGGGCTTTCGTGGGTATCGGTGATAGAGAGCAGATGCGTTTTCTGCTGAAGCCACCCCTGCCAGCCACACTCCTGACCGAACTGGAGCATCGGCAGGATTTCGGCGAACGCGGGGAGCGACGCATGGAGCGTCAGCTGTTCCTCGTCGGGCAGATACAGCTGGGCGTACTCGAAGGGCACAACGCTTTTCAGCACTTCCAGCGCACGGCGCGGAATCTCGGTGGGCGTTGCCACAGTGAAGAGCAGGTTATCCAGATCGTGCAACGCTTGAATCTCCTGCAGGCGCAAGCCCATGACCTCAATCTGCTCATAGAGTTGCACCAGCGCCAGCAGGTGGGGCAGGAAGGCGTGCAGGCGATTCTCGGTGGCGGTGTCAAACCCGTCGGGGTTGCGTGCCACCAGGGTCAGCATACCCAGCAGCCGCTGGGGCGTGCGCAGGGGAAGTGTCAGCAGGCGCGGGTTCGCCCCAGCCCCGATGGCGTGGGCATCCTCCCCCGATTCGGGGACGCGCTCGCACAGGGTCTCAAGCGCCTGCCGCACCTGTTGCTCGACCGCCTGGCGCGCGCTTTTGCGGGGCGCATCCACACGCACCGTGCCTTGCAGGCGCGCGAGGCTCCCCACGCCGAGCGCCGCACGCAGGTGGAAGCCCGTTTCGTCCGCCAGATAGAGCGCCGCGCCCGACGCCCCAAAGCGGCTGCGCAGTCGCTCCAGAATCAGGCGATACGCTTCTGTGGGCGTGGTTGCCTGACGCAGGGCGGTAAAGAGCTCCACCACATCGTTGAGGGTTTCCAGATTCTCCTGCAGGCGTCGGTAGTGGTGTGCCAGTTCGCGGTAGCTGTGGCGCAGCTCACGATGGGCGCTTTCAGTTTGCTCCAGCACGCGCGTAACCTGCTCCATCACTTCGGGCGAGGGTGTTGTGGCGGGGCGATAAGCGACCCACGCGAGCGCGAGATGTCCGCCCAGCAAGCCTGCGCCCCAGCCCCAGAGCGTCGCCGTGTCGGCGAACCGTTCTGGCGCCACGCTGGCAATCACGCCCACCGTCAGGGGAGCCAGAAACGCCCCCATCAGCGCGTGCCACGCCGCATACTGCCGCGCGGCGTAGATAGCGGGCACAAACAATAACCACCATGCTTGCGGATGCGCCAGAAGCCACACGCCCACCCCTGCGAGGGTCATATCATAGAGTAGCCCCAGCGCTCCCAGCCACTCTGCCTGAGAGGAGCGCCGTTCCAGCCAGAACAGGGCAACCCACGCCAGCAGCGCGCCCACGCCCCCTGCGAGCAGCAAGGGCGACTGCAGGAGCCACTCTTGCCCCGCCCACCCTAACGCTCCGAGCGCCAGCAGGCGCACCCACCTCCAGAGAATTCCGACCTCGCCTCCTGTCTTCCCCTCACTTGAGGGAATGTGCAACTCGTCTATATTGTACCTGTTGATTTCCTTTGATTTCGAAGTTAGGGGCTCATAAGTCTGCCTCCAACCTGTTCAGCTCCCGCCTTTAGAGCCAGCGCCTATGAGCCCTTCAGCTCTTGCAGGAACTTGTTCGCTGTTCTGGCAAGCAACTGCGATCGCTCGAACAAAAAGTCAAAGTAACGATCTACGCTCCAAGTTTCTTTTAGTCTTTCTCTCGGCTGGATGAAGGAGTCGGGAATCAAATGACGGCGCAGTTCATCCTCTGGGATTTGGAACTGCAGTATGTAAGAACCTGGCTCTTTGCTTCCGAGCTTAGTCACATTCGTGCGTTCGTTGAGCACGGTTATATTCGCCAGAGCATGTATCTCCTCGTCGGAGATACCTTTTTGCTTCAGGACTCGCCGAGGGTAAATATGGTGCCAGTGAGGCTCGAACCCTGCTGTTACCTCAGCGCCGCTTTTATCGTAACCAAGACGGGTTCCATCCACCCAGTCGCGTGCTCCTTTACGGAAAAGTATCAGATACAATATCAACCGCATGAAACGGCTTCCAGCACGGTCAAAGCGATTCAGGAAAGCATCTTCAGGTATTTGTGAAAGCACTCTCAAGCGACTGTGGAGGATTTCCAATGCCTGATCGTAGCCTTCCGCCTCAGCAATCGCCCGGACGTCTTCGTTGAGCGTAACGATTGGCGAGCCACTGTAGCGTCCGTCCCAGTTGGCAAGAAGGAACCAGTGCAAAGCTTTACCGAAGCGGTAACCGGGCTGATCTCCCCAGCGGTGGTGCAATACGAAGAGAGGTATCAGACTGTTCGTGGAAGGGAGAAGTTCTGAGGATGTTATACCGAACTCCGCTAAGTGTTTCAGAACCCCCATAATAGTCTTCTTGGTTTCGTTCCAGACCTTTGGCAAACTTTCTTGACTCCAGAATTCCTTAGGCACTTCCATCAACCGCGCGCGCCCCCTACCGATGCCGGTCATGGTGCGAATAAAAACCCCTGCCTCGAGATCCCATCCTTTCTCTTCGAGCTCGGAGCAGAAGGGAAGGTACTCTTCTCGTACCCAACCACGGTTGCGAACAGCCGCTACCGCCAAAACTACATCGGCTTCTTTTACGCGGGTTCCCTCACGGTTCAAACGAGTAAATATTTCGGCAACATCGTCTACCCCGTGGTCAATCTTGATGATTGGAATATCTCGCTCGCGAATTTGCCAGAGACGCTGGAGATGAGCGTGCGCCAGTGCAAAGCACCGCATCATTTCGTCCGAATCTCGACTAACCTGCGATGCTATTTTCTGAGCGAGTTCGGTCAGGTCTTCAACTCTCTCCCTGCTAAGTACACTGCGAATGCTGATCCAGCGGGGGTCGCGACGACGAACAGGGTTCGGCAGGGCGAACTCCAGGTAATCACCTGCTTGGTCAGGTAAGATGTTCACCATTACATCATAGCGCTCAAGGGCTTCGTTCCAATCGCGCGCGTCAGGCCACCAATATGGCTTTTGACCCAGCAGCAAACATAACGCTGTCGTGCGCTGCTGACCGTCCACAATCCACAGGGAGGCTTGTGTGCCCTGTGCTGTCTTAGATTCCTGATACTCGGCAGAGTCCCACAGCAAAAATGCCCCCACAGGGTAGTCACGGTACAGCGATTCTGCAAACAGTTTCACTTGTTCTGGGTCCCAGACGAATTCTCGCTGGAACTCAGGGATATCTACATTCTTACTGACCGCTTGCTTTACGATTTCCCTGACTTTGAGTTGTTCAAGCGCCATAGGTCAAACCTCCAGATACTACCCCTCTTCCTCCTGAAGAAAAGGGCAACCTCGGCTATCGAGATACAATACTGAACTCCCCAGCTTCGGGTGCTACTGTACTGCATATTCGATGCCCTCTGCGGGATTCCTATTTTTTTTGCACTGTCAAGGAACCGCTCACAAGCACGCAAGAAGCTCCAGCATTTTTGCTACCTTTGGGGCATGGCATGATCGCTGTACACGGGGTATCCCTCAGAAGCCGCTGTGCGGAGCGATCTTTGGGTAAGATTCTCCTTATGCAGATTCTCAAGACCATCGCCGAAGTGCGTCAGTGGGTTCAGGAGTGCCGCCGGGCTGGGGAAGCGATTCACTTCGTGCCGACGATGGGCTATTTCCATGAGGGTCATCTCAGCCTGATGCGTCGGGCGAAAGCCGATGGCGGGCGCGTGATAGTGAGCCTGTTCGTGAACCCGCTCCAGTTCGGTCCGCAGGAAGATTTTGAACGCTACCCGCGCGATTTTGAACGCGATCGAGCGATGGCAGAATCAGTGGGCGTAGACGCGATGTTCGTCCCCGAAGCGAGCGAGATGTACCCACCCGACTTTCAAACGCAGGTGCGCGTGCAACGCCTGTCCCAGCCCCTTTGCGGACGCTCGCGACCGGGGCATTTTGAGGGCGTGGCAACGGTGGTGTTGAAACTGTTCCACATCGTGACGCCCGACCGCGCCTATTTCGGCGAGAAGGATTATCAGCAGCTGCGCATCATCCAGCAGCTGGTGCGCGACCTGAACCTGACAGTGGAGATTGTGCCCTGCCCGATTGTGCGCGAACCCGATGGGTTAGCCATGTCGTCGCGGAATGTGTACCTGACTCCGGAAGAGCGCGCCGCGGCGACGGTGCTGTACCGGAGCCTCCAGTGGGCGCAGGAGCAGGTGGCACAGGGGATGCGCGACGCCCACGTCCTCCGGGAGCAGGTGCAGGCGCAGATTGCCGCAAGCCCCTATGCCCGAATCGACTATGTGGAAATTGTGGACGCCGAGACTCTGGAGCCGCTGGAAGTGATAGACCGCCCTGCGCGGATAGCCGTCGCCGCCTACTTCGGCAAAGCAAGGTTGATTGATAATATGGCGCTGAACCCACCTTCAGGGTAGGAGCGGGCAGGCACGGATGCCCACCCGCCCACCGATTACCACGCAAACGCTTCAGGCGCAGGTCCGCCCGGACCGGGGAAAATCTCGTCGAGCCGTTTGAGCGCCGCCTCGTCCAGTTTAATCTCCAGCGAGCGCATGATGTGGTCTAACTGCTCGACGGTGCGCGGTCCGATGATGGGCGCCGTCACAGCAGGCTGGTGCAGCAGCCACGCAATCGCGACATTGGCGGGATGCTCGCCCAGCTCGCGGCAGAACGCCTCGTAAGCCTCAATTTTAGCGCGGTTTTTCTCCAGCGCTTCCTGAATGCGCTCGGAGCGGCGCCGCTCGCCCGACGAGTCGCTCAAAATACCGCCCAGCAGCCCGCCCGCCAGCGGACTCCACGGAATCACGCCCAGCCCATAGGCTTGACACGCAGGCAGTACCTCCATCTCCACCATACGGGCGTTCAGGTTATACAGGCACTGCTCGGAAACCAGCCCCATAAAGTGGCGCTGCTTGGCAATCTCCTGCGCCTGCGCGATATGCCAGCCTGCGAAGTTGCTGCTACCCACATAGAGGATTTTGCCCTCGTAGTAGAGCTGCTCCATCGCCTGCCAGATTTCTTCCCACGGGCACTCGCGGTCGATGTGGTGCATCTGATAGAGGTCAATCCAGTCGGTCTGCAGGCGGCGCAGGCTGTCTTCGCAGGCGCGTTTGATATGGCGTGCTGAAAGGCGCGACTCGTTGGGCCAGTCGCCCATCACGCCATACACTTTGGTGGCAATCACCACCTTTTCGCGCCGTCCGCCTCCTTTGGCGAACCAGCGCCCGATAATCTGCTCCGTCCAGCCTTCGCCCTTGCGCCAGCCATACACATTCGCCGTGTCGAAGAAGTTGATCCCCAAATCCAGCGCCCGATCCATAATGCGGTGGGACTCTTCTTCGGAAGTGTGGGGACCGAAGTTCATCGTGCCCAAACAGAGTGGGCTAACGAGCAGTCCAGAACGACCCAGATGCCGATAGTTCATAGCCATAACTCCCTCCTGCTGAAGCGATTCAACGCTGGGCAGGGGTTTCCTGCTCAGCGGATGCCCATCAACAGTTCCATCGTCAGCTGGTCTAAGCGTTCATACTGGTAGCCTTTTTTGCCCAGCGCCTCGCGGTCAAAGGGGTAGCTCTTGAGCCACGCCGCGTTTTCGCGCGAATACTGCATGCGCTCCTGCAGTTCCACATCCCACTGGCGAATCTCGGCGAGTAGTTCCTGAATTTCGGGGTCCTGATTGAACCGCTCCGCCTTCTCCTTGAGAATCAGATAGGTGCGCATGCAACCTTTTGCGAACTCCCACACGCCCTCTTCGTCTTCCGTGCGGTAGGCGTGGGCATCGAAGTGGCGCGGTCCGCTGTAGCCGTTGTCTTCCAGCAGCTTCACCAGGAAGAACGCCCCTTTGATATCCTCTGCGCCGAAGCGGTAGTCCTGGTCGTAGCGCCCGATTTTCTGGGCGTTCAGGTCTATGTGGAAGAGTTTGTTGCGCTCAATCGCCTGGGCGACAGCGTGGACGAAGTTGAGACCCGTCATGGTCTCGTGTGCCACTTCGGGGTTGACCCCGCACATGCTGGGGTCGTCGAGGGTTTCGATAAACGCCAGCATCGCGCCGACGGTGGGCAGGAAGATGTCGCCGCGCGGCTCGTTGGGTTTCGGCTCCAGCGCGAACCGCAGGTTGTAGCCCTGATCTTTCACATAGTGGATGAGGAAGTTCATGCACTCACGATACCACTGGAGCGCCTGCACGGGGTCTTTGGCGGCGTCGGTTTCGGTGCCTTCGCGTCCGCCCCAGAAGACATAAATTTCCGCGCCGAGTTCCACTGCGAGATCAATCGCGTGCATACTTTTCTGCAGGGCGTAGGCGCGTACTTTGGGGTCGTTGCTGGTGAACGCGCCGTCTTTGAAAACGGGGTCATAGAACAGGTTGGTGGTGCCCATCACAAGGCGCATATTGTAGTCTTCCAGCGCCTTTTTGAACTCGCGCACGATACGGTCGCGCTCGGCGGGGGTGGCATCAATCGGCACGAGGTCGTTATCGTGCAGGTTCACGCCCCATGCGCCCAGCTCGGAGAGTTTCTGCACAATTCGGGTCGGGGGGATAGGGGGTCTCACGAAATCACCGAAGGGGTCGCGTCCGCGGTTGCCGACCGTCCACAGCCCAAAGGTGAACTTATGCTCCGGTTTCGGCGTGTAATCTGCCATCCGAATCACCTCGATAAGGGGATTCGACGCAAGGGGGGGATTCCTGCTACGGTCATGGATCTGTGGCAGATTCAGCCAGTCTCTTGGGCATGGCTCTCTAAAAGGCAAATCCAGTCCTGTACCCACTGATCTGCGGGTTCGTCGATGGGAGCGCGATCACGCCGGCGCTGGCAGAGTGACTCTATATAGGCAATCATCCAGTCGGCTGCAATCTCCCCGCGAGCGTGTTGCTGATTCGTGCGCTCCAAATAAAACTCTATCCACTCTCGAAGGGAGAGGACTTTGACATCCACTTCTGTAGTTTCTTTGATCTCCATAAGTCGCTGGCGTATGTCCTCTCGCAGGTCAGGCTCGCACTCGGTTACAAAGCCTGCTGTTTCAAGCATTCGGTCTTGCAGTTTGTCTTCCAGCTCGTACAGCTCGTCCATCAAGTAAGGTTTACCATACTTTGCGTCCCAAGCTTCAAGAACAACCTCTGGATCATCAAGGCTGACAATCTCTATGTCCGCCACATTCCGGTGTTTTTTGTTCGCCGTTCGCATCTGGCATAAGGACAGGAGGCGCCCATTTAGCAGCTCCCTGTCTTCAAGCACTTGCAAAAAGGCGTGCATGGATACTTCCAAAAGTCTTGCTGAATAAGAGGACCTGTTGACATGCTGAATAATGGTCTGAAATATCTCGTCAAAGCCTCCTTTTGTTTGGAGGAAGTGATGGGTAGCATCAAGAGCCTTTTCTGAAAGCTCTCTAAAACTTTCGGTGCGGTTGCGCAATACGGCAAGCATGTAGCGTAGGGCTGCCTCGCTATTTACCTCACCTGAGTCTACCTTATCAATCAATGTAAGCCATGCATCGCGTGCTCCACGAACTGATGCTTTGTAAAATTGTGAATAAGGATAGTTCTCAGCTAAGCTGCGAGTCATAAAAACGCCATACTTGTTGAGTCGAATCAGGTCGTGCCTGCGGAGGAACGGCGTAACAAATTCTGAGTCCAGGCTTCGCATCGGAATGCCCTCACGCCAAGAGAAGTTGCCTCGTCCACCTTTGTGCAACCTGATGCTCTGTTCAGGTGCAAGACTCTTGACGACCAGCTGCAGAACCGTGAGACCTGCTACAGCGCGTCCAACCTCACTGGTTATGGAGTTTACAATCTGTTCAATAATTTCTCTGACAGAATCGTCAATTTCTACCTTCTCAGCAGAAGCAGGAAGGTCTTCAAAAAGCTTGTCCAACCAGCCATCCCTCAGGCGCTGCCTGATCCTGTCAAGGCGCTCTTTTGCCCCGGAGGTGGGTTGCCCTTCCCAAAATACCACCTCACTGCCATCTTCAAAAACAAGAACGCTCCTGTTTTTGAAAACCTTCAAATGAGGCTCCGTTTTGCGTTTCATGTTATACAAAAAATTCCAGCAAACTTGGCTGGACAGCTGTCTCAGCAACTCGTTTCTGTGCTACCTCGCAGTATTGCGGATTGATCTCGAAACCGATATAGTGTCGTCCCATCCGTTTTGCAACCACCGCAGTGGTTCCTGAACCGATGAAGGGGTCTAACACGAGATTGCCTGGTTCAGTAGTCAGGTGGAGTAATTCCTGCACGAGGAATTCGGGATAGACGGCAGGGTGATTCGGCGACTTGACAGCGATCACAGGGCACTCTATAACATCACGCTTGATAGCTCGGTCATACATTCGGATAATGGTAAAGCCACGGTTCCGAAGATGGCTCTTGCGTCCTCCTTCGTAGCCGCCATAGGCTTCAGAATGGATTCCGCGAATTTTCATTCGGAAAGAAGCGATCTCGCCTCTCTGAACCTCTTCAATAGCTTGCTGAAGAGCCAGTCGCGCTTCCTGTTTCTGCTCAGGGGTCAGATCGGACTGCTCTATCAGTTCCAAATAGCGTTTGCCGATACCGTTTCCTGCCCTCACACGCGAGCGCATCATATCCCGATGCGCCATAAAACGCTCGTAGTGATATTGATAGTGGTCGCTTTTCACGAAATGGAATATGGGTTCGGTGCTGCTGACAAGTCGCCTGCGGTACTGCCTTGGTTCTGGGTTGGGCTTGACCCAGGTAATTACATTAATCAGCTTCACGCCCGTGCGGCGAGTTGCCTCGTTCGCGAACAAGTATGGCACAAGGAGCAGGGAGCCATTCTCGTATTTATCACCAATATTGAAAAACAGGCTCCCTGTAGATTTGGTGCATCGTACACACTGCTCAAAAACTTCCAGCAAGTTCTCAATATATTCTTGAGGGCTTGACTCGTTTCCCATTCCCATCCCGCCATAATCGCGCTGGCGGTAGTAAGGCGGACTGGTGATGACCACATCGACACACTCATCGGGTAACTGACGGAGCAAGTGGCGACAGTCCCCTTGTACTATCTCATCCAGAAAGGGAATAGTAGCCTGATAGGATTCGCGTCCGAGCCACTCCGTTGAATGCATGCTCATCCCGAATTCAATAATACCCCACGCTCATCCTTCGCAAAGAAGCCTGTCGACACTAAATCTCCGGCAGGCGCACCACCATGCGCTTGCGGGGCACATCCACCTCACGGATGTATTCGCCCACGGCGGGGATGGTGTATTTGCCGATTTCGTAATAGTCGTAGGCGCCGCCCGGAATAACGCGCTTCAGTTTGCCCACGCGCTCACCCGTTTCTGTAAAGACCTCCATGCCGATTAAATCGTCGATGTAGTATTCGTCTTCCCCAAGGGGCATACGCTCTTCTGGAGGGATGAGCAGCCACGCCCCCCGCAAGTTTTCGGCATGCGCAATCGTGTCAAAGCCTTCCAGTTTGATAATCAGGCGGTCGCCCTGCCAGCGAACCGATTCGATCACGCATGGTTGGGGCTGCATCGTGCGTGGGGGACGCTTTCGGTGTTTGGAGGGCGCAAGCGACTCTTCCCCAGGCGGCTCCGGCTTCGGGGGGAGCCACCAGAACAGACGCGCGCCGGGCACAAACCGCTCCGGAAAATCGGTCTCCGGGCGCACTCGTACCTCCCCGTGTAGCCCGAACGGACGGAGAACGACTCCGACCGTCACCCAGCGCTGGGCGATTTTGGGCACATAGGGCATCGCCATCGCGAGGTCAGGACTCTTCGGTCTCTTCGCTGGCGCTGGTGGTTTCCGAGTCGCGGTCGGTCACCACAATCACCTGCACGCGGGTGCGGTTTTTGGCGCCCACTGCCTCGGCGACGGTGCGCAGGGCGTTCACAATCCGCCCGTTTTTACCAATCACGCGCCCGCGATCCCCTTCCGCGACGATGATGCGATAGCGCAGCCGGGAGCCGTTGCGCTCTTCCTCAATCACGACCGCCTGCTGATCGTCCACCAGCGCTCGCACCGATGCCTCTAAGAACTCTCGTAGCATGGCTATCCTCGCTTAAATTATTCACTGCGCTGCTTTCGATTCCTTCTGACTCTGGAACTGTTGCCAGATGCCTGCGCGTTCCAGCAGCAGTTGCACCGTGTCGGTGGGTTGTGCGCCTGTACGGAGCCAGTAGAGCACGCGCTCCTCGTTGAAGTTCACCTGCGCGGGGTCGGTGAGGGGGTTGTAGTGTCCCACAATCTCCACGAATCGCCCCGAGCGCGGCGCATTGCTCGGCGCTACCACTACACGATAGAACGGCTTCTTCTTTTTCCCTATGCGCATCAAGCGTATCTTCAGCATCTGTGTTTTCGCCTCCTGCGTGTCGAGGGCATATTATACCCTAATTCAGGGGTTCCGCAGGGGGCTTATCCCAAAATCTTTTGCAGATAGCGAATGGTTTCAGGGAACGGCGGCACACCTCCGTAGCGTTGCACATTGCCCGGACCTGCGTTATAGGCGGCGAGCGCAAGGCGCCGGTCGCCGAAGCGGTCTATCAGGTGGCGCAGGTAGCGCACACCGCCCTCGATATTCTGCACGGGGTCATAGGGATTCTGAACCCCCAGCGCCCGCGCCGTTTCGGGCATCAACTGCATCAGCCCAATCGCGCCTTTTGGAGAAACGGCATTCGGGTTGCCACCCGACTCGGCTTCAATAATGCGCAGGATGAACTCGGTTTCCAGCCCGTAGCGCTGGGCGATCGGCTCCACCAGCGGCGCCCAGCGTTGCACTTCGGGCGGGAAAGGGGCGCTGCTGCCTGTGGGTTGCAGTTCAAAGCCGGGGGGCAATCCGCCACTGGCAGGGAATCCCACAGGGGGCACCAGCTCGGTGAACTGGGGCGTACTCGCCTGAGGCAACCGCCCCTGAATCTGCTCAATGCGCGTCTGGATTTCCTGTATCCGCTGAAGGGTTCTCTGGAACGACTCGCTGATACGCAAGGGCGACCACCTCGTCCATCTCGGTTTGCAGAGCGCGCTGAAGCTCGGTCTGGAACTGCTCATAAGCGCGCTGGCGCAGGCGGCTGAGCGCCTCGCGCTCCCGACGCAGGTGTAGATACACCTCGCGGGCATGCGCCTCCTGCTCCTGTAGCAGGGGGAGCGTGTCCAGCAACCGCTCAAGGCGCGTCTGGAGCGCCATCAGCGTGCGCTCCCGCTCCACCCACTCTTCAGGGCGGAGCGAAGCTTCCGCCAGCGCCCGCATCTGCGCCCTCACCTGCTCGATGGCTGACTCATGTTCCACACGCTGGCGAACGGCATCTTGAAGCGCACGATACGCCGCCTCCTCACGGCTCTCACGATAGCGCAAGACACGCTCCAGACGAAACCGAAAGCGTCTCATAGGGCGTCGGGTATATCATCGGTCAGCGCCATCAGTTGCTTTAGGGTCTCTTCAAAAGGCGTATGCTCCGCAGGCGTTTGCTGCAGAAACGCACGCATGGCGGGCATGCGTTCTGCTGCGATGTCCACGATGGGGTTTGTGCCTTTTTGATAAGCGCCGATCATAATCAGGTCCTCAGCGTCGCGGTAGGCGGCGAGCATGCGTCGCAGCAGGTTCGCGCGGCGCTGGTGTTCGGGTGCGACGATGTTGGGCATCACGCGCGAGAGGCTTGCCAGCACATCAATCGGGGGGTAGTGTCCTCGCTGGGTCAGGGCGCGCGACAGCACGATGTGTCCGTCCAGAATGGCGCGCGCGGTATCGGCAATCGGGTCGTTCATGTCGTCGGCGTCCACCAGCACGGTGTAGAAGGCGGTAATGCTACCGCGAGCGCTCGTACCAGCACGCTCCAGCAGGCGGGGCATCAGGGCAAACACGGAGGGGGTATAGCCGCGTGCGGAGGGCGGCTCGCCTGCCGAAAGCCCAATTTCGCGCTGTGCCATCGCCAGGCGTGTCAGGGAGTCCATCATCAACAACACCTGCTTCCCCTGATTGCGGAAATATTCGGCAATCGCGGTGGCGGTGAAGGCGCATTTCTGGCGCACAATCGCGGGCTGGTCGGAGGTTGCCACCACCAGCACGGAGCGTTTTAATCCTTCTTCACCGAGGCTATCTTCAATGAACTCGCGCACCTCGCGCCCGCGCTCGCCAATCAGGGCAATTACATTCACTTCGGCGCTGGCATGTCGGGCGAGCATGCCCATCAGGGTGCTTTTGCCGACGCCGCTCCCTGCGAAGATGCCGATGCGTTGCCCCTGTGCGCAGGTGAGCAGGGCATCTATCGCTCGCACGCCGGTAGGGAGGGGCGTGCGCAGCGGCGGGCGCTCCAGCGCCGAGGGCGCCTCCGCCATCAGCGGGTACCGCTGGGTACATCGGGGAGCAGGCTTGCCGTCTATCGGATTGCCCAGTCCATCCAGCACGCGCCCCAGCAGGCTCTCGCCCACCCCGACCTCTGCCGAGCGACGGGTGGGAATCACCTCGCTGTTGGGTTCCACACCCTCCATTGGTCCCAGCGGCATCAGCAGGGTGCGCCCGTGCCGAAAACCGACCACTTCCACTGGCAGAGGCGGTGTGTGGCGCCCCCGCTCTATCAGGCAAATTTCACCCAGTCGGGCAGGCGGACCCTGCGACTCGATCATTAAGCCGACCGCGCCCATCACGCGCCCATTCACACGCACCGAATCGCAGCGGCGCACCCGTTCTTGCAGCTGGCGCCAGTCAATCGCCATCTCATGGGAGATTTTCGGCGTGAGAACCGTTCGGCTGGAGCGGGTATCCTTATAGCGTTATGGAGAGTGCGGTGGCGGTTCCGCCTCAAGAACATCTGGAGCAGGCGACGATTCTGGGCGTGCCCGTGCATCGCGTGCGCATGGAGCAGGCGTTGCGCACAATCGAGCAACTGATCGCCACGCGAACGCCGCATCTGGTGATTACCGCCGACGCGAACGCGATTCTGATTGCGCTGGACGACCCGGAGTTTCGCCAGCTGATGACGGAGGCGGCGCTGGTAACGCCTGATGGCGCAGGGCTACTGTGGGCAGGGCGCTATAGCGGGCAACCGTTCCCCGAGCGGGTTTCTGGGGTGGACCTGGTGTGGCATCTCACCCGGTTGAGCCACGAGCGGGGGTATCGGCTCTTCTTTGTGGGGGCGGCGCCGGGCGTCGCGGAGCGGGCGCGCGAAAACCTGCTTCGCCAGTTCCCGCAGGCACAGATTGTGGGGGTGCATCATGGCTATTTTTCCGCGGAACAGGAGCCAGAAGTGATTACCCAGATTCGCGCGGCGCGCCCCGATGTGCTGCTGATCGCGATGGGGATGCCCCGTCAGGAGAAGTGGGCGCATCGCCATCGCCACGCGCTGAACACGCCTGTGATGATCGGGGTCGGTGGGAGCTTCGATGTGTACGCAGGCGTGGTCAAACGCGCTCCCCGATGGCTGCAGCAGAGCGGGCTGGAGTGGCTGTGGCGCCTGATTCAGGACCCGCGCAAAATCAAAAAAGTGCGCAACCTGCCCCGATTCGTCTGGCGCGTGATGCGAGACGCTAAGAGAAGATAATAAGCTTCGCAATCCAGAAGTAGAGCAGTAGCCCTGCCGCGTCAATCAGTGTCGTAATAAAGGGCGCAGACATCACGGCTGGGTCTATGTTCAGCCGTTTCGCCAGCAACGGCAGCATCGCCCCGATGGTGGTCGCCATCGTGATAATCGTCATTTGCGCCAACCCGACGGTGAGCGCCAGATCGATGCGCTGTTCTGTGGTGAGTGTGCCTGACCAGATAAAGGCGTTCAGTACGCCAATCACACCAATCATTAGTCCCAGCAGAACTCCCGTTACCATTTCGCGCCCCACCACTTTCAGCACCTGATTCAGGCGCACTTCGCCCAGCGCCAGCGCACGGGTGATGGTGGTGGTGGTCTGCGAACCCGCGTTCCCCCCTGTCCCAATTAGCAACGGGATGAACCACGCCAGTGCGCTGAACTGCTGAATCTCTTCATCGTAGTGGCGTAGCACCGTGCCTGTAAGACGCTCGGCGATAAACAGCAGAATCAGCCAGCGCACGCGCTTGCGCACCAGATCCCAGGGGGTTTGCGTGAGATATGGCTCTTCGGTCGCTTCCACGCCTCCCAGTTTCAGCACATCTTCGGTGCTTTCGCTGACCAGGATATCCACCACATCGTCAATCGTCACGATTCCCAGCATGCGCCCCAGCTCGTCCACGACGGGCACGGCGAGCAGATCATACTTGGAGAGCAGCGAGGCGACTTCCTCCTGGTCGGTTTCGGGATGCACCACCACGAGGTCGGTTTCCATAATCTGCTCGATGCGTTTGCTGGGGTCGGAGAGAACCACCTCGCGGAGCGAACAGATGCCCACCAGCCGCTGGCGCGTGTCGACGGCGTAGAGGTAATAGATGGTCTCGATATCGGGTCCCACCTGGCGCAGGTAGTCGAGGGTTTGCTCAACAGTCCATTCGGGTCGCACGCGCACATACTGGCGCACCATAAGGCGCCCTGCGGTATTGGGCGGGTATTCGAGCAGTTCACGCACATCGCGGGCTTCGGGGGGCGCCATCTGGCGCAGGAGCGCCTCGGCTTTTTCGTCTTCTAACTGCTCCAGAATCTGCGCGGCGTCGTCGGCAGGCAGTTCCGAGAGCAGGCGCGCCGCCTTCTCGGTGGGGATATGCTCAAAAATCTGCTCCACCACCACAGGCTCCAGATAGTCCAGCACCTGCGACGCCTGCGCCTCATCCAGTTGCACAAGCGCGAGCGCCTGCTCGGCAGGGTCTTCCAGCAGGCTCAGCGCCTCGGCGAGGTCTTGCGGCGGAATTTCCTCTGCCAGCCGTGCCAGACTGCCGTCTGGAGTCTGCAGGGCTTCTCGAATCTGTTCGGCAAGGGCAACGGTTCGCTCTTGCATCGGCAGCGCCTCCGGGATTGGGTGGGTTAAGGATACCTTACTTGCTCCAAGCTCCAGAAGTTTCAGAAAGCCTACGAATTGAAGCCTTTAACCCCTGTAAGTCGCCTTATGAATAACGGAGAAGCGGTCTTTCTGACCAAAGTCTCGATACAATTCGTATGTTAGCGAACCATCCGGATAGTTCGTCTTTTCCTGTATAAAGATCAGCTCGCTCACCACAAGCAGGAACTCTACCCCAAATTCGCCAACATCATCCAGCCGCCGAAAACGAGCCGCATGAGCAGGATCGTAGACCTGTAAGGTAGGAGGATATTCGGTGACGGGTTTTACTTTGTCAAAAACCCAAAGTAGATGGTCGCGTAACTGGTGCGTGAGTTGTCTATTGTATGCCTCCTTGACATAGAGCTCCACGACCAGATGAACATGTTTGGGAGTTCTCCAGCGTTTGCCGGGTTCCTTGTACTGCACGACAAAATCATAAGAAGATTGCGGCTTTTTGCCAGGCTTAACAGCAATCTCCACCCCGTCTTGAGTTGTGTGAATAATCGTAATATCCGCCAGCTTGAGTATCCAGCGGCGTAGCATGCGCCAGATGGAACCCCAAAGGGAAGAGAGGGCTCTGCCCAGAGTTTGTTCACTCAGGGTGGCTTGCTGACCCATTTTGCATACTCCACTTAAACTGGTGCATTTTTTCGTTTATGTCGGGTTTACGAAAAACGAAAAGATGTTCATGGTAGATAAGCAAGAAGTCACGCACTTTGCCTCTACTCCACCGCTCGCGTGTCGATTTCATGTTCCACTGTACCTTAACAATGTCCTCGCGTAAGATGAATCCTGCTCTCAGAAATCGCTCCATCGTCCAGAAGGCAATCGGCACATAATGTTTGTGCCGGCGCGTATCGCCCACCAGAATAGCGCAATGCTTGTTAGGCTTCAAGACGCGATAGCATTCTCGGGCGACCTGTTCTATTGCCTCAAGGAACTTATCCACCGAGCGCATCTGCGAGAGGTCGCCTTCTATTGGCTCGCTTTTGGAGTAGCGAATAATCCCTGCATAGGGTGGGTGCGTTGCCACGAGGTCGACCGACTCATTCTCGATGAGGTTGAGACAGCGCGCATCCCCATGAAAGAGCCGTATGGAGGCGGGAGGCAATTCTTCATAGAGGTTTAATGGCTCAAAGTTGAGCCTATCGAATGCAAGCATGAGGGCGCTATAGTTGATGTCAACGCCTATCCCATTTCTCCCCAGAAGACGGCATTCCACCAGCGTTGTGCCACTACCGACCATAGGGTCCAGGACGATATCGCCGGGCTGGGTATAGCGCAAAATAAGGTTTCTTGGAATCTGAGGAGCCCAATTGCCACGATAATTCCCCTGATGGGTTGCCCAATCTCCACGCTCAGGGAATGACCACACCGTAGTCGTTTCTTCCTCAAAATGTTCCGGTTGAAGTCGTGTTAGCTGCTTGCGCCCTGTTAGAGGAATGCGTACATCCTCTATGACGACAAAATTCGTCTGCCTGAGAAACTCTATATACTCCTCCCAGCGCACCTCGCGCATTAAGCCCGTGCTTATTTCTGCAGTGACCATGCTCTTGTCCGCCTCAAGGTATTATACCTGCTCTTGGGGTATACTTCCCCATCGTGAGCCATATGCGCAAGCCGCTGATTGGAATTACCTGCAACTGGCGCCTGCAGGACGATGAGGCGCTGGTGATGATGGAAGACGCCTACGCGCTGGCGGTGAGTCAGGCGGGCGGCGTGCCCGTGCTGATTGCCCCCAACACCGACGCCGAGGCGCTCGCTGAGATGCTGGATGGGCTGCTGATTCCCGGCGGCGCGGACATAGACCCCCGCCGCTACGGCGAGGAACCCCATCCCGAAACCCGCATCGTGAACGCCCCACGCTTTGAGCAGGAATGGAACCTGCTTCGCGCTTTCGAGGCGCGGCGTAAGCCTGTGTTGGGCATTTGCTACGGATGTCAACTGCTCAATGTGTGGCGTGGGGGCAGCCTGTATCAGCACCTGCCCGATCTGGAGCATGTGCAATTGCGACATCAGCGTCGGCAGCGCGAGGAGAGCGTGCCGCGCCACTTTGTGCGCATAGAACCCCACTCTAAGCTGGCGCAGATACTCGGCATGGAGCAGACCGAAGTGGTCAGCGCCCACCATCAGGCGATTCGGGAGCCGGGCAAAAACCTGAAAGTGGTCGCCTGCTCGCCCGACAGCGTGGTGGAGGCGGTGGAAGACCCCAGTTTGCCCTTCTTTATTGGCGTGCAGTGGCATCCCGAGCGCGACCCCGATGCGCCCGCGACGCGCGCGCTGTTCAGGGCGTTCGTGCGCGCGTGCCTGGGGGAGTGATGGAAGGGGGCTGCAGATAAAACGGCACCATCTGAAACGGCGAAGTGCGCTCCCCTGCCTGCCAGCGCACCCAGCCCACCTGCGCGACGCCCTCGGGCGGGGGGGCTTCTATCATGCGCCAGCGAAGCGCGGGCATCAGCGGCTCCAGCCAACCACGCGCTCTCGGGCTCCCAATCGCCTGGCAGCCCTCTCTTGCAGGGGTGGTCTGCTCCAGCCACGCGCTCAGGGCGTGCTGGAGCACCATCGCAGGCTGGCTCAACGGCTCCGGAATCGGTTTCGGCAGGAGCCATTGCACATAGAGCGCGTCGCGTCGGGCGGGCAACGCCACCAGTGTGGGCGTGCCTTCGGGCATCACACAGGCACACGCCTCAAATGCGCTCACGCCGACTAAATCCAGATTCAGCGCGTGTGCCAGAGTCTTGGCAATCATCACGCCAATCTTCAGCCCGGTGAACGCGCCAGGACCCACATCCACCGCCACTGCTCGAATCGCCTCGCGACTCAAGCCGTGTCGGTTCAGGAGCCACTCGGTCGCGTGCAGCAGGTTGCCCGAAAGGTTCTGTCCGTGCGCTATCTGAACGGCGCCCATCAGTTTCCCTGAGTGAACCAGTGCCACCCCCGCTAAGTTCGCCGTGCTTTCCAGCGCCAGCAGGTACATTTAGCCAAAACGCCCCCGAATGTAGTCCTCGGTCTCTTTCTTTTCGGGCATGGTGAAGATTTTGGCGGTTACATCAAACTCGTGAAGCACGCCGTTCAGGAAGAAACCTGTGAAATCAGAAATCCGCGCCGCCTGTTGCATGCCGTGCGTTACGATTACAATCGTGTAGTCCTTCTTCAGCTCGGTCAGCAGTTCTTCGATGTAGTAGGTGGCGGTGGGATCCAGAGCGGAAGTGGGTTCGTCCAGCAGAATCACCTCGGGGTTGACCGCCAGCACGCGGGCGATGCAGAGCCGCTGCTGCTGCCCCCCAGAGAGCGCCAGCCCCGACTGCTTGAGCTTATCTTTCACCTCGTTCCATAACGCCGCCTGGCGCAGGCTGGTCTCCACAATCTCGTCCAGAATCCGCTTGTCGCGAATACCGTGCATGCGCGGTCCGTAGGCGACATTATCGTAAATGCTCATCGGGAAGGGGTTGGGCTTCTGAAACACCATGCCCACTCGCTTGCGGAGGTCCACCACATCCACATCGGGGTCGTAGATATTTTTACCGTCCAGCAGCACCTCGCCCTGAATCTTGACGCCCTCGATCAGGTCGTTCATGCGGTTGAGACATCGCAGGAAAGTGCTTTTGCCGCACCCCGAGGGACCAATCAGCGCGGTGATACAGTTGCTTTTGATTTCGATGGAGACATCTTTAAGGGCATGGAAGTCGCCGTAATAGAGGTTAAGCCTGCGCGTTTCCATGCGCGCGGGCAGTGCCTTCAGATCCGTTTTACCCTTGTCGAACAGTTCTACTGTAGAGCCATCCACCAGGATTCCCCGTATAAGGATACCCGCTCGCGATGTTAAGAGAATGTTAAGGGCGCTATGCGGCGGTGGTGAGGCGCTCCTCGTCGGTGGGGCTGCGTGCGCCTTTGAGGCTCATCACGGCGCCCAGCGCGGCGGTGTAGCGGTTCATGGCGTCGGGGTCTAAGTCCTCTGTGGGCACTGCCCAGCGCACGCCGCGGAACAGGTTGCCCGAGATGCAGGTCAGCCCCAGGCTGCGGGCGCAGTAGTTTGCCAGTCCTTTGAGCGCCGTGCCTTCGCCCGTGAGCAGGAAACTGTCCAGCAAGCCCCAGTAGCTGCCTTCGGGATAGCGCGAGCGCTGGAAATCCACAAGGCGCCGCATCTCGGAGGTGAGCGCATGCAAAAAGCCCAGCATCGAGAGGGGCGGCAGTCCTAACTCCTCAGAGAAATGGAGCGTGCCTTCCTCATCCAGCTGGGCTTGAAGCATCAGGGCTTCCGCTTCTTCGTGCGATGCGCCAAACGCCCGTTGCAGGGTTTCTATCGCATCGTTCAGCCCCAGTCGGAGCGTGCGGGCGAACTCCAGCGCCGTTTCGCGGGCAATCGTCATCTCAGAGTAATCGTAGCGGATGCCCACAATCGCCGTCGCTTTGCCGCGCCACAGCAGGCTCTGGGGGCGATGGTTCAGAGTCAGCACATAGGTAATCGCATCGGGTTCGGGCACAATCCCGATGGGGTTCAAACCTGCCCTCAGCGCAGCGTCCAGCCGCGAATGTACCAGCGCTTCGGGCACTGCCACCAGCCGTGCGGGCATCTGGGTTGTTTCGGCTCCCTCGGCAGGCGCACTGGAGGCGTCCGCGTGGGGCGTCCAGAAGCGATAGAGCATCGGCTCTTTTGCGGGCGGCAGGTGGCGCGGGGCTTCCAGAGGGGCGGCGGCGTTCAGCTCCTCAAGGCTCATGGCGGGCACGACCACCCACTTGGTCATCACCTGTGCGCCGCCGACAGTCAGCACCACCTCGCGCTCGCGCAGGCGCATCGCCCGCAACAGGCGCTGAATGGCTTCGCCGACACGGCGTGTGTCCACAACCGCGCCCTCTACCACGCTGTCGGGCGGCGTGGGGTATTGCCCATACGCCAGCACACCCGAATCGCCGTAGCGCACCAGATAAATCGCTCGTGAGCCGATATCCAGTCCCAGCATAACAACTGGAGTCTATTTTCGGCAGGAAGCAGGTCAAATTGCAGAGAGGCGACTCTGGTGTCTTTTTCTGTGAGGTATGCTTATAGCCCGATGGTTGCGCGGCAGGAGGTGCTGAACACAGAGCTGGCGCGCCTGTTGAGACAGCAGGGGCTGGTGGCGCTGCCCGAACAGCGGCTTCAAGGGGGCGCTCTGCCTGACCTGCTGGTGTCGTTTCGCGGGCTGTTGATGATGATTGAGGGCGAGGTAGACGACCAGCCCCAAGCGGCAGAACGGGCATGGCAGAAAGCTGTCGAGCGGGTTCAGCAAGGACTGGCGCATCTTGCCCTCGCTCTGGTCTACCCTGCCGCGCTGCGTCAGCTGACGCCCGACCAGCTTGGGGACGCCCTGCGTCAGACGAATCTGCGCTTCAGCCTCGGCACACCCTCAATGGACAGACCCGACTGGCGCACGGGGAACCTGAACGCTCTCGCCGCCGCCCTGCAGCAAGCTTATCAGGCGATGGCGTCGGAAGACGAAGTGCGCCGCGCCGTGGAACAGCTCAAGCAGGGCATCAACACGCTGGCGCAAGCCCTGCTCGCCCTGCAAGTGCCCGACGCCCGACTCGCCGAGCCACTGGGGATTGATGCCCGCGCGATAGACCCCAATCAGATGGAGCAGACCACCGCCGTGCGCCAGATTGCCGCGCTGGTGCTGCTGAACGCGATGCTGTTCCACGAGGAGCTAACCCGTGAGGAGCCGCGCGTGCGCAACCTGCAACAGTGCAACGAGGCAGGCTCCATGCACGACGCCCTGCTGGACGAGTGGGGCAAAATTCTCGCGGAAATAGACTACCACGCCGTGTTCCATCTGGCGCGTGCGATTCTGAGAGCGCTCCCTGCCGATTCGCTGTTGGATAAAGCGCTTCAGCAATCCGTGCCGATTGTGCGCGACCTCACGCGCCAGCGCGTGATGCTCCGACACGACCTGGCAGGGCGCATCTATCACCTGCTGCTGGGCGATATTGCCAAGCCGCTGGGCACTTACTACACTTCTGTGGCGTCGGCGACCCTGTTGCTGCGCCTCGCGCTCCAGCCCGAACGCTGGCAGATAGACTGGGGCACCCCCGATGCAGTGGGCGCGTTCCGACTGGCGGACCTGGCGTGCGGCACGGGCACACTGCTGATGGCGGCGGTGCAGGCAATTGTGGACAACTACCTGCGGGCGTCGCCTGCGCCCAACCCTGAGGGGCGCACACGCTTGCTGAAAGCGCTGCTGGAAGAGGGTGTCTACGGGCTGGATGTGCTTCAGTCGGCGGTTCACCTCACGGCGGCGACGCTGGCGTTGCCCATCCCCCAAGTGATGGCGCGCGGCATGCGACTCTACACGATGCCGATGGGGTTTGACCCACAAACCCAGGCGCCCCGATTTGGCAGTATAGACCTGCTGAGCGACGCCCCCGTCGCGCCCCAGCTCTCGCTCTACCCCGAATATGGGCACGAGGCGGAACGCGCCACCGACGCCCAGCGCGCCCCCGAATCGCTGAAACTGCCCCCGCTGGATCTCGTCTGCATGAATCCCCCCTTCACGCGCACCTGTGGCGATAACCTGCTGTTTGGCTCCCTGCCCGAAAAAGAACGCGAGAGTTTGCGAGAAGCGTTCGAGAAGTGGCTCCGCCAGCACAAAGCAAAAGCATCTATCAAAGCAGGGCTGGGTGCCATCTTTATTGCTGTCGCCGACCGCCACCTGAAACCCAACGGGCGACTCGCTTTCGTGCTGCCCAAAGCGCTACTGTCGGGCGTGTCATGGAAACCTTCGCGCGAACTGCTGACGCAACACTACACGCTGGAATACCTGATCGTGAGCCACGACCCTGAACGCTGGAACTTCAGCGAGAACACCGACCTCAGCGAAACGCTGTTTATTGCCCGCAAAACCTCCGAGAAATCGGGCACGCTCTGCCTCAACCTGTGGCGCAACCCCGACAACCCCGTCGACGCGCTGCTGCTTGCCGAAGCCGTGCGCCAGCTCCCGCCTGCAGGGACTCAACGCGCCGTGTTTGACCTTTGGCTGGGCGACTCCAAGTGGGGCGAGGCGCTCTTCCTGCCCCCAGGGGAGCTGGAACAACTGCCCCACTGGCTGATACCCTGCGCCTATGCCCAGAGCGACCTGACCGAAGCGCTGATTACCCTGCTTACTGAACATCGCTACGGCATGGCAAAACTGCCCCTCGCGCCACTTCACACGCTGGGCGAGCTGGGACCCGATCGGCGCAACATTCACGATGTGTTCGTGGTTCTGACTCCAAACAGCACGCCCACGCCTTACCCTGCGCTGTGGGGACACGACGCAGAGCAAGTCGTCACTCTGCAGAGCGAGCCGAATGCATACTTGAGCCCTAAAGCTAACCTCGTGCAGACGGCAAATGCGCTATGGCGTCAGGCAGGCACTATACTGCTGGCAGAGCGAATGCGACTGAACACTCAGAAGCTGGTCGCACTTCAGATGAATCAGCCTATGCTGGCAAATGTGTGGTGGCCGACGCGCCTGAAAGCCCCCCTGACGGTTGACCACGAGAAGGCTTTAGTGCTGTGGCTCAACAGCACCTTGAGCTTACTCGCGCTTCTGGGCAATCGGCAAGAGACAGAAGGAGCGTGGGTCAGTTTCAAAAAGCCCATCTGGCAATCGCTTCCTGTGCTGGATGTTTCTGCGCTCTCATCGTCGCAGGTAAGCGCGCTGGCGCGGGCGTTTGACGCGCTCTGCAGCCAGCCCCTGCAACCTCTGCCGCAGATGGCAAAAGACCCCGTGCGAGCGCAGATTGATGCGGCGATTGCGAACGCGCTGGGACTGCCCGACCTGTCGCCCTTGCGGGAGAAGTTAGCGCTGGAACCTGTGATTTGCCTGAAACCCCTGCGCCAGCAGCGGGGGCGTTAGCCTCCTCACAGCGGCATCACCACCGCCGAGAAGATGTTGGGGTTCGAGCGGATGGCGCGTAGCACCTCGGCAGATGGCTCGCTATCCAGCTGGATGCGCGCGACAGCCGCCTCTGCGCCCTCGAAGATGATGTTCTCGGTCTCCTGCACATTGATTTGCGCCTCGCGCAGGCAGTCAAACACATGCGCCAGCACGCCCACCCGATCCAGATGGCGCACCACCAGCAGGTATCGCGCGGGGGTACGCTTCGCGAGGTTCACCACATTGGGCACATGCCCCGTCTGCATGTAGGTGCGCACGATGTTCACGACCTCTTCGGCAATCGCTTCCTGCGCCTGGCGGGTGGAGGCACCGATGTGGTGTGTGCCATACACATTCGGTAGATGCACCAGCGGGTTGTCAAACGCGCCCTCGGCGGCGGCAGGTTCGGTAGAGAACACATCCAGCCCTGCGCGGATGCCCTTCTCACGCACCGCCCACAGCAGCGCCTCTTCGTCCACCACTTCGGCACGGGCAGTGTTGATGAAGTAGGCGCCTGGTTTCATCGCCTCAAAAAAGGCGCGTCCACACAGGTGGTGGGTTTCGGGAGTCAGCGCCACATGCACGCTCACGATGTCGGCTTCGAAGGCGACATCCAGCGGGGTGGCGCGATAGCCAATCTGGAGCGCTTCGGCGGTTTCGGGGGTCAGCGAGCGGCTCCAGGCGATCACGCGCATGCCGAACGCGCGAGCGCGCGGAATCATCTCCCTGCCGATGTTGCCCACGCCAATCAGCCCCAGAGTCTGCCCTGCCAAGCCGCGCGCCTCGCTGAACTCTTTTTTGTTCCAGCGCCCCTCGCGCAGTTGCTGCACATTATCGGGAATGCGCCGATCCAGCGAAAGAATCAGTCCGAACGCCAGCTCCGCCACGGCAACCGCGTTTTTGCCGGGGCAGTTCGCCACATAGATCCCGCGTTTGGAGGCGGTGGCGACATCGATCGTGTTGACCCCTGCGCCCGCGCGAATCACAAGGCTCAAATCGCCCGCTTCCAGCATCGGTGCAGTAACTTTCGTGGAGCGCACCACCAGAATATCGGGGTTATGCAGGCGCAACGCCTCTATCAGGCTCTCCTCTTTCAGCGAGGGGTCATAAATCACCTCACAGCCCAGCGCGCGTAAACCGTCCAAACCGCTCTGTTCGAACTTATCTGCCACCAGAACCTTCATCGGTGTCCTCCCAGGCAGGATTATACCCATCAAACTCCTATCAGGTCCTCCTGAACCGACTCCCAGAGCCAGGGTTTGCGCTTCAGAGCGTTTGGCGTGGTCAGGTCCACCCGGATTCCCAGAATCGCTTCCAGATAGTCGTGCAGGTCTACGATTTCCCATCCGATAGGGCACTCGAACTCCACGAGAATATCCACATCGCTTCGCGGGGTTGCTTCTCCACGGGCATAAGAGCCGAACACCGCGAGGCGCTTCACCTTAAACCGCTCCCGCAGAAGGCTCTTGTGATGGCTCAAAATGTCCCGAATTTCATCAAGTGTTTTCATGTTATTGGCGTACCCCCCTCAGCGCTCGATGGTCAGCACCTGAATCATGTTCGTGTTGCCGGGGATATTGACGGGCACGCCGGCGGTCAGCACCACGCGATCGCCGCCGCGCACCAGTCGGGTCTGGCGGGCGGCGATTAGCGCCTGCGTGGTCATCTCATCGGTAGAGTGGACATGCGGAATGCGCAGGGGGGCGACTCCCCACAGCAGGCTGAGCCGTCGCCAGACAGTTTCGTTATCGGTGAGGGCGAGAATGGGCTGACGCGGGCGGAAGTGCGAGACCCATCGGGGCGTGCCGCCCGAAGTGGTGGGGGTCAGGATGGCGCGGGCGCCCACCATCTGGGCAACGACGCACGCCGCGCGTGCCACCGCCTCTGTCGTGTTGCCCGATGGCTCCGCAGGCAGCTCGTCCAGCCGCAAAAACTCCAGCATCGATTCGGCGCTTTCCGCGATTCGAGCCATCCAGCGCACCGCCTGAATCGGGAACGCGCCGACCGCCGTCTCGCCTGACAGCATCACCGCGTCGGTTCCGTCCAGCACGGCGTTCGCCACATCCGTAACCTCCGCGCGGGTGGGGCGCCCTTCGTTAATCATGCTCTCCAGCATCTGGGTAGCGGTAATCACGGGTTTCGCATGCTGATTGCACAGGCGGATGATGCGTTTTTGAATGCCCGGCACCTCTGCCAGGTCTATCTGTACGCCCAGATCGCCCCGCGCCACCATGATGCCGTCGGCGACCTGCACAATCTCTTCCAGATCGTCCAGCGCCGCCCGCTGCTCGATCTTGGCAATCACGGGGATATCGGCGCCATGCTCTTTAATGAGCGCCTGCAGGTTCATCACATCCGTTACGGAGCGCACGAACGAGAGCGCAATCCAGTCCACCCCCGCCGCGATGCCCTGCAGCAGGTCTTCGCGATCCTTCGGGGTCATGGAAGGGAGCATCAGGGTGCGGTTGGGCAGGGTGATGCCGCGCTGGGAGCGCAGCTCGCCCCCTTCCAGCACAGTGGCTTCCATCAGGTTCGGCTCCACGCGCGTAATCTGGAGCTCGATACTGCCGTCGTCCACCAGCAGGCGGTCGCCTGCGCGTGCGGCGCGGAACACCTCCGCAATCTGCAGGGGGATTTCCGAATCGCTCTGGGTCTCGGCGAGCCGAAACACGACGCTCTGGTTCGGCTCCAGTTTCATCGGCTCGCGCAAAGTACCGATTCGGATTTTCGGACCTGCCAGATCGAGCAGCACGCCGACGGGCACTCTGTAAGTGGCTTCCGCCTCGCGCACCCACTGAATCCACTGGCGTCGGGTCTCCCAGTCGCCGTGGGCGGTGTTGATGCGCACGAGGTTCGCGCCCGCCTCGATGAGTTCATGGATTTTTTCGCGCGAGCCGACAGCAGGTCCCAGCGTCGCAATAATCTTGGTGCGCCTCATGACAGTCCGAAAGCCATCTTGCCCGCGTAGACGGCGGCGGTATCGAGGTCTTCTTCGATTCGCAGGAGCTGATTATATTTAGCGACTCGCTCGCTGCGGCATGGCGCGCCCGTTTTGATTTGCCCTGCGTTCACCGCCACGGCGAGGTCGGCAATCGTGGTGTCTTCAGTTTCGCCCGAACGATGCGAGATGATGGTGCTGTAGCCGTTGCGCAGGGCATAGCGGATGGTGTCCAGCGTCTCGGTGAGCGTGCCAATCTGGTTGAGTTTGATGAGGATGCTGTTGGCACAGCCGCGCTGGATGCCCTCGCCCAGCCGTTGCGGGTTCGTGACGAACAGGTCGTCGCCCACCAGCTGAATCGAGTGCCCAATCGCTTCGGTCATCGTGCGCCAGCCGTCCCAGTCGTCTTCGGCAAGCCCATCCTCAATAGACACTATTGGGAACTGCTTGCAGAGGTCTTCGTAGAGTTGAATCATCTGGCTGCTGTCCAGCACGCGGTCTTCGCGTTTCAGCACATAGTAGCCGCCCTGATAGAGCTCGCTGGCGGCGACATCGAGGGCGAGACCAATCTCATCGCCCGGACGGTAGCCTGCCGATTCAATCGCTTGCATGAGCAGTTCAAGCGCCTCGCGAGCCGATTTCACAGGCGGCGCAAAACCGCCCTCATCGCCGACGGTGGTGGGCAGCCCCTTACTATGAAGCACCTTGCGCAGGTGGTGATAGACCTCCGCGCCCCAGCGGAGTGCGTCGCTGAAGCTCTCGGCGCCGTAGGGCACAATCATAAACTCCTGAAAATCGGCGCCCCCCTCGGCATGCTTGCCCCCGTTCAGCACATTCATCAGGGGCACGGGCAACACATGGGCATCAATCCCGCCGATGTAGCGATAGAGCGGCACTCCCAGGTGGTTCGCCGCGGCGTGCGCCACCGCCAGCGAGACACCCAGAATCGCGTTCGCGCCCAGATTGGACTTGTTCTCGCTCCCGTCTAGATTAATCAGCGTTTCGTCGATGGCGCGTTGATCCAGCGCGTCCATGCCCTCGATTTCGGGCGCAATCGTTTCGTGGATATGTTCGATGGCGTTTCGCACGCCCTTGCCGAGGTAGCGCGTGGGGTCGTTATCGCGCAGTTCCACCGCCTCGTAAGTGCCTGTGGAAGCGCCTGAGGGCACGCTGGCTCTACCGAAACTGCCGTCGTCTAAAGTCACCTCCACCTCAACGGTCGGATTGCCACGGGAATCGAGAATCTCTCGCGCCTGAATGTAGTCTATCGTTGCCATCCGCCTCTCTCCTTGTAGCGAGATTATACCCGCTGGCAGGGGGTATACTTTTTCCTACGGAGGTTGTATAGAGAATGAAAGTAGGCATTATTGGTGGCGGCGGGCGTGTCGGTTCGAACGCCGCATACGCCCTGCAGCTGATGGGTGCGGTTTCGGAAGTCGTGTTGTTAGATGTCAATCGTGAGGCGGCGGAAGGTGAAGCGCTGGATTTGCGACACGGCGCGGCGCTCTCACAGCCCATTCGCTTCCGGGCAGGGGACTACGCCGACCTCGAGGGCGCCGAGATGGTGATTATCACCGCCGGTCTGCGCCGACGCCCCGACGAGAGCCGACTGGAGCTGATTAACCGCAATGTCGGGCTGTTCCGCGATATTCTGAGCCAGCTCAGGCAGGTGAGCCTGCATCCGAATGTGATTTTTCTCGTCGTCTCCAACCCCGTGGACATTCTGACCTATCTGGCGGTTCGGGAGTCGGGGCTGCCTGCGGAGCGCGTAATTGGACTGGGCACGGTGCTGGACACCTGCCGCTTCCGCTCTTATCTGGCGGAGTATTTCAATGTCGCGGCGACCGATGTGGACGCGCTGATTCTGGGCGAACATGGCGACTCGATGGTGCCCATCTGGAGCTGCGCCACGATCGCGGGCGTGCCCCTCAAGGACTACCCCGGCTACAGCAAAGAGGCGATGGAGCAGATTTTCCAGCAGACCCGCAACGCGGGGGCGGAGGCGATTCGTCTCAAGGGCGGCGCAGGCTATGCCGTCGGCGTCTCCATCACGCAGGTGGTGAACGCGGTCGCCCTGAACCAGAACGCCATTCTGCCCGTTTCTACCCTGCAGACGGGCGCGCTGGGCATTCAGGATGTGTGCTTCTCGCTGCCCACGCGCGTTGGGCGCAACGGCGTCGCGGGCATTATTGAAATCGGCGTCAGCAACGAGGAGCGCGACGCCCTGCAAAACTCGGCGAAAGTGCTGAAAGAGACCCTGCAGAAGGTGATTGGCTGATATGCCGCTCTACGAATATCGCTGTGGAGCCTGCCGCAAGCGATTCGTAAAGCTGCTGAGTGTCGCTCAGCGGGATGACCCGCAGACCTGCCCGTTTTGCGGGCATAACGAGACGAAGCGGCTGGTCTCGCGGGTCGCCCGCCTGCGCACGGAAGATCAGATCTTAGACGACCTTGCCGACACGCTGGAGTTTTCAGGCGACCCTGACGACCCCGCGACCATGCGGCGCTTTATGCGCGAGATGAGCGCGGCGATGGACGAAGACCCCCACGAGATGGAGGCGATGTTCGAAGAGGAACTCGCAGGCGAGTCGACAGGTGGTGAGGAGGAGAGCGCATGAACATCCCCCCTGAAGCCCAGCAGTTGATCGCGCTGGCGCGGGAGATGCGCCACCTTGCCTACGCGCCTTATTCGGGCTACGCGGTGGGCGCGGCGGTGCTGACCGACAACGGGCGCTTTTTCGGAGGGTGTAATGTGGAAAACGCCAGCTACGGGCTGAGCGTCTGCGCCGAGCGCACGGCGGTCTTCCGTGCCGTTGCGGAAGGCGCCCGTGCGATTGTGGCGGCGGCGGTCGTTACGCCTGATGGCGGCACGCCCTGTGGCGCATGCCGACAGGTGCTTGCCGAGTTCGCCGCCAACCCCAGCGAATGCCCCGTCTGGATAGCAACCCCTGACCACCTTGTGGGGGTCTACACCCTTGCGGAGCTATTGCCTCATGCCTTCCGACTCCCGCGCTGAGCGCGTGTGGCGCACCGAATCGCCCGAGGCGACCGAGCAGGTCGCCGAGTCGCTGGTGCCGCTGCTTCAGCCCGACACGCTGATCCTGCTGAAGGGCGAGCTGGGCGCGGGCAAGACGACCTTCGTGCGCGGGCTGGCAAAAGCGCTGGGCGTGGAGGAACCCATCCGTAGCCCCAGCTTCGCGCTGGTATATGAATACACCATCCGCCAGCCCGAAACGCTGAAAGGGCTGCCCCTGCTCCATCTGGACCTCTACCGCCTCGAAACCCCGCAGGAGCTGGCGACTCTGGGGCTGGACGAACTGCTGGAGCGCGGCGGCGTGGTGGTGATCGAGTGGGCAGAGCGATTGGAAAACTTTCCTTACCCCTTGCATGCCCCGCATGTGTGGGAGATTGCGTTTGAAGTGAACCCCGACGGGACGCGCGTGATTCGCTGGCGCAGGGTTTAGCCGCCTTGCCTTCACTCGCCTGAAAGCGCCACCAGGATCAGGCTGGCAACAGGGTCGGTTGCCTGAATCTGGAGCGTGCGCAGGCGTTTTTCGGGGTGGGGGTTCTGCCAGACCATCAGGCGAAGCTTCGCCCAGCGCCCGTCGCCCAGCGGCTGGCTCCAGAGCGGCGCACCCTCAAACGCGAAACCGTTCTCGTTCCACGCCCGCAGGTGAACGCCATACAGCAGCGGCTGCTCCACAACACTGCCGTCGTCGTACTCAAAGCGGTAGCGGGCGACCTCGGCGTTCATCTCCGTCGGGAAGGCGCAGGTGTGCAGAAAATAGAGCCTGCGCACGGGGCGGTCTATCGTGAGGCGCACGACGCGGGGCGCGTCGGAAAGGGGCGCGAGGTAGCCCCCCAGCATGAGGGCACGCGGCGCTATCGCAAACAGATGCCCCCTGAGGCGCGTCTTACCCACCAGCGTCTCGCTGAGCGTGTCCAGCCAGTCGCTGAGAGGATAGTTGCCCAGCGCGCTCAAATCCGCAAGGAAGCCTGCCTTTGGCTGCAGGGGCACTGGCTCGCGCCGATAGAGCCGCGCGAACACCGCCTCCATATCGTAGGGCAGGTCTCTCGGCGCGGGCTGGTCGGTGTCCCATGCATAAAGCCCTGCATAAGCATACGCCACGAACTGCTGGTATTCGGTTTTGCGCAGGGTGTTCTCGTTGAGCGTGTAGCCTGCCCATGTGCTTTGCAACAGTCCCGCGATTCGGCGTTCGCGTGCGGCGCGGGCGAAGGTGTAAATGTTTTGCGGGTTGAACCATGTGGTGGCGATAATCTCCTTGAAGCCTGCGCTTTGCAGAATAGGCACGCTTTTGTAGTTTTCGGGCTGGGTGGGGGTGTAGTGCCAGTCGCAGAGCGTGAGATGGGGCAACTGGCTGAGCTGGGCGCGCATCCAGCGGGCGTCGTCGGGGCTGGGGGCATTCGCCGAGCCGTCGTGCGCCTCGCCCGAAGCCAGGAGCATGTCCGACCATATCATGACCTTCTGCGCACCGCGACGGGTGAGCGCCTCATATGCCCAGCGGGTCTGCTCCACGAACAGCTCGGCGACCGACGCGCCCTTGCTTTCGGGGCTGTAGGGGAACCTGCCGCGCATGGTAACCTCGTCCATGCCGATATGGAAAGCGCGAGGCTGGAACACCTCGAACACTTCATCATAGATTTTTTCCAGCAGGGCGCGCGCTTCGGGGCGGCGGGGCGCAATTGCCCACGGGGTGTCGGGGTCTTCGGCTAATTCCCGAAACGCGCCGTTGCGGAACACCCAGCTCATATGCCCCAGCGACTGAATCAGCGGGATGGGCTCCAGCATATGGGCGCGGGCGGTCTCCACGGCTTGCTTCAGAAGGGGTTTCGGCGCGGAAAACTCCACCCACGCAGGGCGAATCGCCTCCCACTGCGCATAGCCACACTCGATAATCAGGTGATTGAACTTCAGCGGCGCAATCACATTCTGAATCAGCTTTGGCAGGAAGTCGGGGTCAGTGCTGGGGAACAGATGCACACCTCGAAAGCGCAGGTGGGGATAGTCCACAATCTGCACGGGGAGCGCCTGCAGGGCGTTTTCCGTCGGCTGGAGCCACTGGGTCAGGGTCTGCACGCCGTAAAACGCGCCCTCGACGCCATTCCCCACGATGGCGATGGCGGTGGGTTCCACACGCAGGCTGTAGGCGCCCGGCTGGGCAGGCACAGGGTAGCGCCGCTGGAGCGCGGGGCTACCCCCGATAAAAACCGCGCCACGCTGGGGTTTTGGGGAAGTTTTTACAGTCGCCCGCATCCCATACCGTGTGAGTTCGCGCTGGAGCGCGTCGGCGCAGGGGCGATAGGCATCCGATTCGATCAGAATCCGCACAGGGCGCGCGGCAGGCAACCGAAACGGCTCGCCCTGACCCCACCATATCACCTTCGGGGGCGGTATCAGCAGCGGCGCATCGGGCGTCGGCTTCCAGCGTTCAGGAGTCTCCTCTATCAGGGGCAGGCGCGCCTCCACCGTGCGTTCTGTGCCGGGCAAGGGTTTCGCCTCGATCTTCATACGGTAGCGCAAAGTGAGCGTTTTGCCCTTTGACAGGGGCGCCGCCAGCACGCCCAGCCAGAGCGAAGGAATCTCCTGCGACCACGCGCGGTTCGGGTTCCCCCGACCGTCCAGCACCACGAACGGCGTGTTCGCGTCCGCCTCAATCTCAATCCGTGCCAGCCGCGAGTCCACCACCAGCTTTTTGCCGCGAAAGAGAATGTCTCCCTCACGCGTGATGGGTTTGGGCGTCATCTGCTCCGTCGCCAGTTCGCCCTCGCCTGCCAGCGTTGCGCCCTGAAGCAGGTCGGTTTTCCAGAGACCGATACACCATTCGGCAATCGCGGGCGTCTCGCCGTTCCATTGGACTTCCAGACTCCACTCCAGTGTTTGCGGGTCTATAAGGCGCAAGATTTCGGTTGCTTTTCCCCGTTCGCCAGGCGTGTGCACAAGGATGAGCATGTTATAGGGAACCGAAACGCGCGCCGGCGTGCTGTTGGACGAGTAGTAGCCCGCCGACCAGTCAGGCTTGGCAATCTGAAGCGAGGAAGCGTAGCCGACCTGTGCGCCCCGAAGGCGCAGCTCCACGCCCTGCCCCGCGCGATAGCGCACGGACCAGCCAGAACCCTCCAGAACGAGGGGGCGCTCCTGTTGTGCAGACGCGAAAGCCATCGTCCAGACCCAGCACAGCACGAGAAGGTATCGCACGGAGATGGTGATTCGACGAGGGGCGTGAACCTCCTACAGTTCGCGGCGCCCGCTGAGCGCGTAGCCGAGCGTGGCGCTGTCGGCGTAGTCCAGCTCGCCCCCGACGGGCATCCCGTAGGCGATTCGGGTCACGCGCACGCCCAGCGGTTTAATCAGCCGCGCGAGGTAGAGCGCGGTGGCGTCGCCTTCCACCGTGGGCGGCGTGGCGAGAATCACCTCCTGTGGCGGCTCACGCTTGATGCGCTCCATCAGCTCGCGAATCTTGAGGTCTTCAGGCTGCACCCCATCGGCGGGCGAGATAAGCCCGTGGAGCACATGGTACAGCCCCCGATACTGGTCTAACCGTTCCAGCGAGACCACATCGCGCGGTTCCGCCACCACACAGAGGGTGGAGCGGTCGCGCGTGGGGTCCTGACAGATTTCGCACAGAGGCTGCTCACTCAGGAAAAAGCACTGTTCGCAGAGTCGGGTGAGGCGGCGGGCGTTCAGAAGCGCTTCAGCGAGCCGCTCGATTTCTTCTTCGGGGCGGCGGAGCAGGTACAGCGCGAGCCGCTGCGCCGAGCGCGGTCCAATCGTGGGCAGCCGCTCCAGCTGCGCAATCAACTGACGAAGCGAAGGTGGAAAGACCATCCCTTCAGAACGGCAACCCCAGGTCGCCCAATCCGCCCAGTCCGCCCGTGAGCTTCTGCATCCGCTCAGCGCGAATGTTTTCCGCCTGATTCTGCGCCTCGCGCACCGCGCTCACCACAAGGTCCTGCAACATTTCGGGGTCGCTGGGGTCAATCACTTCGGGCGCGATTTCCAGACTGATCAACAGCCCCTTGCCGTTGACCGTGGCTTTGACTACACCGCCGCCCGCGCTGGCTTGCACCTGAAGCGCGTCCATCTCCTCTTCAAACCGTTGCGCCTCTTCCATCATCTTCTGCGCCTGCTCCATCAGCTGGCGCATCTGTCCACCAGGGATTTTGGGCAGTTTCATCGGTTGCGTGCCTCCAGAGAATATTGTACCCGCTGGGAACTCCCCAGAGAGATAGGGAGCTCACACGGCGGAGCGAACTCTAAAGATATGGCGCGTCCGACGATTGCCTGGATGCCCGTGCGCCACCTGCACGCGATTGTGGAGGGGCGCATGGCGGTAGAGGCGTGGCTGGAGCAGGCGCCCGCTTTCGGGTTGCAGGCGGTGGAGATTTATCACGGTTTTCTCAGCGAGCAGAACCTGCCTTCGGTGAAGCGCACGCTGGAACGGCTGGGTCTGCAGGTGAGCCAGATTACCTGCGCGCCCGACTTTACGAACCCTGACCCTGCCGTGCGTCGGCGCGAGCAGGAGCAGATGCGCCAGCGCGTGGAGTGGGCGCAAACGCTCGGCGCGAACGCCGTGCGTACCACCGCAGGCATGCTTCACCCCGAACTTGCCGAAGAAGACGGCATCCGCTACGCCGTTGAAGAGATGGTCAAACTCGCCGAATACGCCGTGCCGCTGGGGGTCTACCCCTGCTATGAGAACCACTATCGCGACCGACGCTGGGATAAGCCCGATTTCTCATTTGAGGTAGAGCGCTTCCTGAAGATTTTTGAGCAGATTGAGCCGACCGAGGTGCGCGTGAACTTTGACTTCGCCAACCCCCTGATGACGGGCGCCGACCCTGTGGCGCTGCTGAAGCGCGTGGTGCATAAGGTTCACCATGTGCATGCGGGCGATCGACGCATGGGTGAGTATCAGCACTGTGTGCTGGGCGAAGGTCAGGTTCCCTTCCGCGAGTTGCTTACCATTCTGCGCGAACACGGCTACACGGGCTATCTGAGCGTGGAAGACGGTCAGGCGGAGGGCGACGAGGGCTTTCGGCGCTCGCTGGCGTTCCTCAGGCATGCGATAGAGGCGGTGTGGGGTGGTTGAGAAGCTGCTTCCGAAACGGCTCCACCCAGTCCTTTGTGAGCCAGTCGGCACGCACCTTGATAAATCTTGCTCTGAACTTCCTGCCTGGTGTTGCCGATACTTATAAAGACCGCCAGCAGGCGGGCACAATGTTGCTGGAGGAATGGAATGAAGCAAGCACACTACTCATGGCTCATATTGCTGATTGTGTTGACTGGATGTGGCGGCTCGTCCACGCCGTCGCCCACCTATATCGCTTACTGGAAGCTGGATGAGACCCCCGGTAGCAGCACAATTGCGGATAGCATTGCTAATCCCACCAACAACCATGGTGCGGCTCAGCCGGGTCCCGTAGCCGCGTGGGGAAACTTCACAGGTCCGACCACAGTGCCAGCCGCCGTGAACACAGGTCTCTACTTCCCCGGTGATGGGAGCATCCGTGTAGAAGTGCCGAACACAACCGACCTCAATCCCCCAGCGTTTTATCTGGAGGCGCGTGTGGCACCTGTCCTCTGTGGGGCAGGCGTTTTCTACCCCATCGTTGATACATGGGACTCCAACACGGGAACGGGTTATACCTTTTACCTTGAAGGCGAACCGGGCAATGTGGCGCGTCCCAAACTGCGAATGCTGGGCAGCACCTTCGCTGCCACTGCAACCGTGCCTGCGAATTACGACCCCACCACCAACTCTGGCACATGGACACGGGTGGGGGTGAGCGTGAACCTCAGTGCGGGCACAGGCGTCTTCCTGATTAACGGAAACCCTGCGGGCAGTTTCACTTTCGCGCCGCCCAGTACCCCTTCGCTACTGAGTCCCCTGGCTCTGTGGATTGGCGCCGCGCATACCCATCCCACAGCGATGTGGTGTGAAATCGGGCTGGACGAGGTATTTATCCAGTAGTATCCACGAGTCGCTCGTGGACGCGAATCTGTGCTATAATTCCCCTTGAAGCGCTTCAGGGCGCGAGAGGGGAGAACGATGCGACGCGCAATCTGGATTTTGGGGCTGGCAGGATCGCTGGTGAGCGGACTCTTTGCCGACGAACACGCCTACCTGCCCCTCTACCGCGACTACCCCGCAGGCGCATGGGACGACTGGTCGTGGGCGTCCCGCAATATGCAAAACACCAGCCCTGTCTATTCGGGGCAATATTCCATTCGCGCCGATTTGTACCCGTGGTCTGCGGTGCGCTTTCATCACGGTTCAGGGCTGGACGCAACAGGCTTCACGCATCTGGAGTTCTGGGTACACGGGGGCAACACGGGCGGACAGGTGTTCCACATTATGGCGAAGGTGAACGGTGTGGATCGGGCGCCCGTGCCGATTACCGATTACGCCACTGTTCGCGCCAACCAGTGGACGCGCGTGCAGGTGCCGCTGAGCGCGCTGGGAATCTCGGCAGGTCAGCGCGTGGAGGATATCTACTTCATCGAGCGGCGCGGGCAGAGCGTGCCCACCTTCTATCTGGACGAGATTCGACTGGTGCGCCCTTACAGCACCTCGGCGACTTTCACGGTGAACGCCGCCAGCACAGGGCGCACACTCACGCCCCTGCACTTCGGCATGAATGTCGCCACATGGGACTGGAACCTGACCAACTCCACGACCATCACGCGCCTGCGCCAGATTCGGAGCGGGCTGCTGCGCTTCCCTGGCGGTTCTACCAGCAACGAGTACGACTGGCGCACCAACCGCAACAAGCGCGACGGCACCACCTATGGCACGAACACGAGCCAGTTTCTCAGCGTCGCATCGCAGGTGGGCGCGGAGAAGTTTATCACGGTCAACTATGGCTCTGGCACGCCGGAAGAGGCGCGCGATTGGGTGCAGTACGCCAACCGCACGCTAAACGGCAATGTGCGCTACTGGGCGATTGGCAACGAGTGCTACGGCACATGGGAATACGACACGCACACTTTCCGCCACGACGCCGACACCTACGCCACCTTCGCCCGCGACGCGATGAGCCTGATGAAAGCCGTGGACGCCACCATCAAGATTGGCGTTGTGGGCACATGGTCAGAGACGGACTACCCGCAACGGTTTTTCGTAACGAACCCTCGCACGGGTCAGACTGTGAACGGCTGGTCGGCGGTGCTGTTGCAACGGCTGGCGTCGCTGAATGTGGTGCCCGATTTTTATGAGATTCACTACTACCCCCAGAACCCCGGTCGTGAAGACGATGCGTATCTACTGTTCTCGCCGCGCGAGTGGTTCACGATTGTTGCCAGCGCGCGCCAGATGCTCCGCGATTATCTGGGCACTGCGGGCGACAGCGTGATGCTCTTTGCGACGGAGAACAACGCGGTCTCTTATAACCCTGGCAAGCAGACCACCAGCCTTGTGAACGCGCTCTATTTTGCCGAGTCATGGGGTCATGCGGTGCTGGCGGGGGTGGACGCTTTCGCGTGGTGGGATTTACATAACTCGGCGGAGGCGGGCAACAATAACAGCGTGCTTCTTTATGGCTGGCGCAATGTGGGCGATTATGGCGTATTGGCTTCGGGCTATCCATCGGGCACGAGCGAGCCGCTGAACACCCCCTACCCGACCTTCTACGCCTGCGAGCTGGTGGCGCGTTTCGCCCAGCCGGGCGATACGCTGATCCCCGTTTCGGGGAGCCATCCGCTGGTATCGGTGTACGCCGTGCGTACCCTGAACGGGCGCATGAACCTGCTGATTCTCAACAAGGCGCGCACCACGCCGATAGACCTTCGGGTGGTGTTCAGCGGCTACACCTTGCCCAGCAGCGCGACGCTGGTCTGGTACGGTCCCAATCAGGATCAGGGCAAAAAGCCGCCCGCCAGCCGCACGATTCGCCCGCGCTCGCGCGACCTCACGCTCAGGCTGGAGCCGCTTACCCTGTATGTGGTGCGGCTGTAGACTAAAACTTCTGGGGTTTGAGCATCAGTTTAAGGAACAGCCACGCCAGCCCGCCAAAAATCGCGCCGATAATCCCGCCCAGGATGGCTCCTCGCCAGGGGGATTCAATCCCCCAGCCTGCGAGAATGGGTCTGACGAAAAGGAATACCGGTATCGTAAGGAAAAAAGCGATGGCGCCCGCGAGTAGAAGCGCAACGAAGTAGCGAACCCTCGTCTCGCGGTTCAGGTAATCCATGCGGATGAAGTCTACAGATTCGCCCGCCACATAACGCGCCGATTCGGTGAGCTCCTGAATGAGCAGAAGGCGCTCTATCTCGTAGATGGTGTGCCCCGTTCGGTTCAGTTGCAGGTTGAGCGCCACCTCGGTGCCGTTTGGAGCAGGGTTCAGGGCGATTCGCAGTTCCGCCGCCAGCTGGCGTGGGGCGTAGAGGAACATAGCACGCCACAGGGAGCCGCGCTTCATCACCAGTCTGCTGGGATCTGCAGAGACGGTTTCGTAGCCCAGCCGTCGGAAGTACTCCTGCAGACGCTGGCGTGTGGTCTCCACCGATTCGCCCGTATGAAACTGCCAGTGGAGTTCCATGAACTGTCCTGCACGCCGAACCGCCACTGAAGGCGCTTCCATCTGCGGCGTTGGCGGATTCACTTTGCTCACCTCTTCTGGATTATACCTGTATATCGAAGCGCTATCAGGAGCGCAGCTGCTGCGCCGATTGCGCCGCCCCAGCCTGCAACCGATTGCGCCACCAGCCAGCCTGCCAGCGCGGGTCCTGCCACATAGCCCAGCGAGTAAAAAGCGTGCAGAATCGCCAGCGCGCTGCCGCGCGCCGATTCGGGGGCATGCTCAAACGCCAGCAGATGCACCGCCGGGAAGGTCAGCCCGAACCCGACGCCGCCCAGCAGCGCCCACAGCCACGCGCCCGTCGGCATCGGGAGCGTTTCAAAAGCTATCAAGCCCGCCATCAGCAGCGCAACCCCCAGCACACTGCGCCCGAACGCGCCGCCCAGCACTCCACGCCGACGAACCAGAGCCATACACAACATCGAGACCAGCGCAAATGCGCCCCAGATGCGCCCTCGATAGGCGGCGTCGTAGCCTGCTGATCCCATCTCCAGCGGGAGCGCCACGGTCAGCACGCCCATCGCGAAGGTCATTCCCAGTGTGAGCCAGAAACTGACAAGCACCCCCGCGGTACGCCAGAGCGCCCGCCATTCCACCTGCGTTCGTGCCTCATGGGACGGCGCGTCTGCAGGCAGCCAGAAGGCGCACAGCCCTGCCAGCGCGGTCAGCACGCTCACGCCCACAAACAGCGTCGGCTCGCCGTAGGTTTTGACCAGCATCCCGCTAATAGGAGGCGCCAGCATTGCCGTTAGCCCAATCAACACGCCAATTCGTCCCATCGCCCGCGTGCGGCTGGAGCCCCCATGCTCGCCTGTCAGCGCAAACAGCGCAGGCACAAACACCGCTCCCGTCGCCCCGTGCAACGCCCGAATCGCCATCAGCCACAACGGCGCGGCCAGCACTCCGTAGAGCCATATCAGCACGCTCGCCGAGAGCAAACTGAGCGCCATCGGAAGACGCCGACCCCAGCGGTCAATCAACACCCCGGAATAGAGATTCGCCATCAGGTTCGCCAGCGAGTAAAGCCCCACAATCCAGCCTGCCTGCGCTTCGCTGGCGCCCTGCGCCACCGCATAGGGAGAAAGGATCGGCACAATCGCGAAGGTATCCAGAAACGCCACCAGCGCCACAAAACTCAGAATCAACGCGGTGGGGCGCACCGCCGTCGCATCCGCCTGTGCTTTAGCCTCCATCTGGGTTAAAGGATACCCCCTCTTCTGCCACCACCCCCAGAATCGCCCCCAGAAAGAAAACCTGCGCCGAGAAGTAGACTCCCAGCAGCAACACCACCACCGAGCCTGCCGAGCCGTAAAGCGTGGCGATTCCTGTGGTGGTGAGGTACCAGCTGACCAGCGAGCGCATCAGCACCAGTAAAACTGTTGCCACCAGCGCCGTGCCCATCGCCACACGCCAGCGCGGGCGCCGTGCAGGCAGCCACCAGTAAAGCAGGCTGATCCCCAGCCATAGCATCACGGGCAGCAGCGCACGGTTCGCCGCATAGCCCAGCCAGTAGCCAAGAGGCAGGTGATCAGGCACACGCTCGCGAATAGCCGCCAGTGCCAGCTCCAGCACCAGACTCGCGCCCATCAGCCCCACCAGGATTAAAATCGCAACGCTGGCAATCAGGCGCGTCAGGAGCCAGTTCAGCACGCCACTTTCGGCATGTGGCGGCGCCTGCCACACTTCATCCAGTGAGCTCTTGAGCGCCTGAAGTAGCCCCGACGCGCCCCAGAACGCCAGCAACAGCCCCACGAGGGTGGCGGTCGCGCCGGAGCCACGCTCCAGAGTCTGGGTCAGCAGCTGGCGCACCAGTCGCGCCGCGCCCGCGCCCAGAGTCTGCTCCAGCGCTTTGAGAATCTGCTCCACCACGCGCTCCGTGCCCAGCAGCGAACCCAGCACGCCCGTCAGCACCATCAGCAGGGGCGCAAGGGTCAGTAAGGAGAAAAACGCAATCGCTGCCGCATGACGGGCGACCGCCACACGCCCCCAGAGGGCAGCGACTTTCAGCACGAAATGAAACCACGCTTGCCGATAAATCCAGGCGCCAAAGCGTGTCCACACTATCGTCGGGCGCACACAAGACTGCGCCGATAGGTCGGATGGCTCAGGTGGTCAATCGCCACGCCCTTACGCGAGCGCGCGCTATGAATGAAGTAGCCCTCACCGATGTAGATGCCCGTGTGGTCAATCTCCCTGCCGTTGACCGCGAAGTAGAGCCTGTCGCCGGGGCGCAGGTCTTCAAAGCGGGTGATGGGCGTGCCGACTCGCGCCTGATCGCGGGCACGGCGCGGGAGCGACCGCCCGAACTGCTCGTAAATCAGCTTCACAAAACCCGAACAGTCCAGCCCGTCGCGCGGGCTATTGCCACCCCACTTGTAGCGCACGCCCAGATAGCGCATCGCCAGCTGGGTAATCCGATTGGGGTCTACCCCGCGTGGGAGGGTGTAGACCACCTCGTACTCGGTTACCTGAAGCGCCTGCAGCGGAATCCAGCCCAGTTTGCCGTTTTGCATCAGCACGCCGCCCCACTGCCCGCGGCGCTCGCGCATCATCAGGTAGTAGCGCGCGGGCACATGCCAGTAGAGCGGCGCACGGGGGTCCGGTGCGCGGTGAATGCCCGTGGGGCGCTTCACCAGCACCAGTCGTCCCAGCCAGTGGCGCACATATTCTGGCTCACGCGGGTTCGGATTACGCGGCATCTCAGGCGCTCCGTGCTTCCGATTCAGCGACCGAAGTTTCCATCCGATGGCGCACCCTGTGGCGCTCGGCAATCAAAATACAGCGCAGGGTCTCCAGCGCGCGATTGATATCGTCGTTCACGACCACATAGTCGTATTTGGGGATATATTCCATCTCGCGCCGGGCGTTTTCCAGTCGGAGCTGGATGGCTTCTTCCGAGTCGCGTCCGCGCTTGCGCAGGCGCCGCTCCAGCTCCTCCAGCGAGGGGGGTGCGACGAAAATCAGAACCGCTTCGGGGAACTTCTCGCGCACCTGCATCGCGCCCTGCACATCGATTCGCAACACCACATCGCGTCCCGCGTTGCGCAGCTCCTCCATCTTGTGCAGGGGCGTGCCGTACCAGTTGCCATGCACATTCGCGTATTCCAGAAACGCCCCCTGCGCAATCATCTGCTGGAACTCCTCTTCGGTAACAAAGTAGTAGTCCAGCCCGTGCCGCTCCATGCGTGTTTGCGGGCGTGTGGTGTAGGTGATCAGCCGGCGCACATTCGGTGCCACCAGCTGCCACTGCTCAATCAGCGTGTCCTTGCCTACCCCCGCAGGTCCCGAAAGCACAATCAACAGCCCGCGAGTGGGAGGTTTTAGAACCGTGTTCCAGTCCACGATACACCTCCTTACGAAAATAGCCCGCCGCATCGGCACCGGGAGCGGCATTAAATACGCATGCGTCTTTTCCCTCTCCAGCGAGGGACAGCCCCTGTCAATTATCGGCAAAAGGCTTGTGTTTAGTATACCCCACCCGTTTTCGGTTTCCTGCGTTAACCCCACATGCCGGGGGCGTTTCGAGAGACTCGGGTTTCTCTCCGTCATCTAAAGGGTAAGCCATAGACTACCTGTCCAATTGAACACTGAGCAGACACTTGACATAAAGCGGTAAAATGTGGTATAATGTATGCCACTGATAAGCATTGAAGGGGATGGTGCTTATGAGACGCTGGCGACTATGTGTGCTTGTCGTGTCGCTATGGGTGATTCTGGTGAATGCTCAGGGGGAGGAGAACCCGATTGAGGTCATCGCACCGCGACCGAGTGCCGTCTACGGGTGGGGGCGACAAGCACCAACCGTGCAGCTGAAAGTGCGTGCCCGTTTTGCCGAGCCGACGCGGCGTGTCTTTGTGACTGCTATCCTCTACAGCCACAGAGGGGAACTTATCCAGCGCGTTCCGTTACGAGACGACGGACAATTCGGCGATGCGGTTGCTGACGACCGGGTGTTTGTGGGTGAATATATCCCCCATGCACCGCAAATATATCGTATTCGCTTCAAAATGGAATGGCAGTACAATGGGATCTCAAAGCAACACTATTCTCCCTTCCACTCGTTTGAGGTCGTTCGCGTTCCTTACGCCCGCTTCAGAGATAAGCTGAAACAGTCTCAAGCGCATGTGGGCGCTGCAACACGCCAGACCGTGGTATTGCTTATAGGGGACTCTGAGAAACGCTACACAGGTTCCATGGACGGCATCGTGATCCAGGCATATGCTGAACCTAAAGCGCATGTCGAGTTATCAGAACCCCCTGCACCTGAAAACTCCATTACCTACCGGTTTGAAAAGCCAGGGCACTACACGCTCTATGTGAGGACTGTTTTGAATTACAAAGGACAGCAAATTGCCACGGAACCTGATATGATGAGCGTGGCGTATACACAGCCGTCCCGATGGTTGTTGTATGCCCCTTTGATTGCGCTTTTAGCGTTCATACTCCTCCCGCCCCGCCAAATACCCCTGTATCGTCATTTCCTTTCCCTCAGGGACCGACGCCTTGATCTAACCTACGAAGTAGAGGTAGCGGGCGATGAGAGCATAAGCATTGGTCCTCAGGGCTCAGACCATCCCATTCTCGGCTACGAAGGTGAAGCCATCGAACTGCAGGCGCGTCCAGGGGAAGACAGAGTGTTTCTTATCGCTGGTGAACTCCGAAACGCAACTGGCACGCAGGAAGTGGTTCCCCTCAATAGCCCTCTTATGCCAGAGCAAGAGTATCTCATTGGAAACATTGCGGTCTTAGAGTACAAGGAAGTTTTGCGCAACGGTAGCAAGCGAGGAAGCCGGCTGATGCCCAACACGGTTCTTAAGATGCTGGCTTTAGCCGTGGCTTTGCTCGTAGCGGCTTTGTATTTCTATCAACAACACCAGCTTCAGCAGCTGGCGCAGCTTTAGGAGGAACAGCCATGCAGAACCCTATTGCAGTGGAATATCATGAGCGCGGTGAAGTACGCCCCACTCTGGTAGTGGGATTAGGCGGCAGTGGTGTGTATACGGCGCGTCGGCTCAAGCGCCTCATTCAGGAACGCTACAGCACCGAGGGGTTGATTCGATTCCTGTATGTGGACACCGATCAAGGGCAGTTTCAGCATGAGCCAACCCTGGCGGATGTGGAACCTGAAGAGATGGTGCCGCTGGCGATTGCCCATCCAGAACAGATTGTAGACGAGTGGCGCCGCAACAAAGACCTTCACCCTTACCTGGATTTTTTGAACGGGGATGTGAATGTCGGTCTGTTGCGAAACGCGGACGGCGCTGCAGGGATTCGTCCAATAGGACGGTTCGGTTTCCACGCCTCCTTTGACCACATCTATCCGCGCTTCCAGCATGCGGTCCAGCGAATCATGCAGGTGGAAGAGCAGGTACGCGCGCTCATGGCGACCGTACCCTACAGTGTGGAAGTCGTGAGTAGCCAGCCACGCATCTACCTCATCACCTCGCTTTGCGGAGGCACAGGGTCGGGAATCTATTTTGACACCGCGCTGGTGCTACGCGAAATCCTGCTGAAACAGAACCTCGATGGCGAAATTATCGGGATTTTCTACCTGCCCTCGGTGTTTCAAAATGAGGCGGGTATCTCCCGCTCGATGCGCGAAGTGATTGAGGCAAATGCGTATGCCGCCCTGATGGAGCTGGAGTACTTCTGCAACGCGAACCATCTGTCTTCGCAGCAGTGGGAAGTGAAGTACCGCATGATCCCGCCCATCGTGATTAAGGAACCCCTTGTGGACGAGGCTTATGTGGTGGAGAGCGCAAACGCTGCAGGGCGTTCCCTCGGCTCCAAGTACGAAGTTTTCGAGATGATTGCCCGCAGCCTCCTGATGGATATCGGCTCCCCACTGGGAGCGCGGGCACGCAGCGCAAAACGCAACTCCCTGGCGATTATAGACGCCATCCGTTGCCCTGAAACAGGCGAGCATCGCCTTCTTTCGAGCCTTGCGGTTGCCAGTATCGCCGTGCCCATCCAGGAACTGACGGAGTATTGCTGCCTGCGTGTGGCGCACGCGCGACTCAGGCAAAAATTTTCGGGAACCGCACAACACGACTTTCACGAAGAAGCACAGAACTTTTTACGGACTAACGGGCTAACCGCCGAAGACATCCGTAAAGATTTCAACCCTATCCTTGCTGCCTCGGGCAAAGTCAATTTGGACCCCGATGACCCCAAACGCGGCCTCGATCGTGCAAAGCAGCGAGCCATTGAACAAGAGCAAAAGCTGGAAGCCTACGAGAAACAGGTTCGGAAAGAAGTGCTGAACAAGGCTAAAACAGCTTTGGAAACGCGCTGTCAACAACTGGAACAGGAACACGGCATCGAGGGGGCACGCCTATTTCTGGAAGCCTTGCTAAGATGCATCGATCAGGAGAGCAAATCGGCTCTCCAGAACAGCGAGCCCGTGCCTCCGCTCTCGTGGGACGAGGTTCTTCAGAAAATTGAAGGTAGTTCAAGGGGACTTCGGATACCCATAACCCTCGGTGGAGCAAAGCAACGCCGTGTCAGGGAGCAAGAAGTGCGTGTACAGAACTATCTGGAACGCAAGGGTGCCAGTGAAGTCCTGCAGAAAGTCGCGGACATTCTGGGGGCAGACACCGATTCTATGGCTGCCCTTGTCCGACAAGAGCGTAGCCGTCGCGCTGACGAGTACTCAGCCACCGAGCAGATTATCCGCGCCATCGAGGAACGCCTGCGTGAGATCGAAAACCCTGAGTATGGCAAATCGGGAACGGCGTATCCTTTAGAACAGCTGGCATGCCTACGACGCCATTTCAAGCAATTCTACGACACACACGGCGCGCAGTTCGAGAAACCAGTGGACATCTATGTCTCAGGCAACACGATTGTGGTGCGTAGCAGTGGGCGCAGGGAAGGCAAAGTTTACTGGGTCTCGAATATGGCGGAGCTCCTCAATCGGCTGGTTCAGCTGGTGGCAGAGGCGATTGCTCGCCAAATTCGTGAGGCAGCCAATGTGATGGAGTTCCTCAAGCCTGTCTACGAAGAGGAGCAGACAAGCAATACTGACGATAAAACTTATTTAGAGCGCAAGGTCGAGTACCTCCTTCAAGTTGCGCGCCCGTTCTGGAGCGCGGCACAGCCGCCAGGCAACGCCCGGTTTGAGGAGTTCATCGCTGTGAGCGTTCCTCTATCTCCTGAAGATTACAACCGTGCTGAGGAAGCCAGACGCCTCGACGAGGCCGTGGAGAAGATTACCCGGCTGGCTGGAGTTGCGTGCGAGCGTGTGCGCGATGGCTATCCGTTCGCCCTGACGGTGCTGAATCGTACCTATGGCGCTCGCGCCTACTACTTGAAGAGCGTGCCAAAGCTGGAACACAGCTACCGCACGCGGATTCGTAATCGTCAGGTTCAAGCCCACCTGCATCTGGATGCGCGTTTTGCGCAACTTCCGAAGCTGACACCGCCCGACCCAGAAGCCTACCTCTGGTGGACAGTCGCCCTCAACCTTGGATATGTGGCTCAAATAGACGGGAGGTTCTATTTCGGTGTCGATGCAACCGGTCCTCACGCGGTCCCGCGCCCCAGGTATCAGACCCAGCGCGAAATACGCCTTCCTCTCACTGATGAGGCGGGCAACAGCCTTCTGGAGGGCATCTATCGCGGAGGCGACCCAGAGGCTCTATTGGGCGAGGACTACACGGTTGCTCAGCGTATCTTCATGGATACCCCAGAATATCAGGAGCAAACGAGGTCTGCCTTTGAAAGCATTAAGCGCGCCGTGGGGCGGGAGAGTCTGATAAAGTCGCTGGAGGAGCTGGAGAAACGGTTGCGGGAGGCAGCCAATCGCGCCGATGAAGAAAGCGTTCACTGGCTGCGCAATGAACGCGATCGAATATCCAGTCTCATAGCCTCGCTGAAGGAGGAAAGCAATGTTCTATCCCACAATGGTCGTCGCGGTTGGTGATATTGCTCACCGCGCTCTGCTGGAGACTCATGCTCTGCTCGAGGCGTTTCGTTCGCCCGCACGCCATATCACGGCGCTTGGCGCGTACCATCATGGCAACTATCACGCCATTGCAGTGCCCCCCTTCGGCGATACAGATCAGATGGACAATGCTCTCACCCCATGGCTTTATGCAACACGGCTGGAGCAGAACATTCATCGCGCACGCTTGGAGGGGATGGAGGTAGGACCACCCTCGGGCTATCTGCTGGAACAGATTGTGCTGATTGTCGACAGCAACGCCTACGAGAGCGCGCTGGAAGTTATGCAGGAACTGCACGGGATCTGCGAGCGTGCGAACGACCTGGTGCCTGCGCGTCTGTACTGGCTGGTGCTTCATCCCTTCTACGATGTCCCCTTGCCCGCTGCCATCTGGCGCGACCATCTGGAGCGCGCGCGCCGACTCTCTTCTCTGCAAGAAGGCACAATGTACCTCTTGCGGTTGGTGCGCTCAGACGGCTCTAACATGACGCAGGAACAACTCCGGGAAACAACCGCGTACCTGCTTTTCGCAGCGCTTCACCCGGCGGAGTTTGTGGGCGAACACTGGTTCTTCCGCAGTATCACCCATGTTGATAGCGCCCCTCACACAATCGGATGTGGTTTTCTCACGCTACCGCTCCACAAAATCATCCAGTGTCTTCAAGATAAACTGGTGGCTGAGGCACTGGAAACATTACTGATTGGCAACGGCGAAATGCCGGCGTTCTCCCTGCCCAGCGAAACCCAGTTCTGGGAGCGCATTATCCATCAAGCTGCCCAGGAGTGGGGTCAGGGAGGTGCGGCACGAATTCAAACCCAAGGCTCTCTGGATATGACAGCTACCATCCCTGTGCCTGTGCCTGCGCCGCGCGCAATGACCACAGCCAGCCTCGACGCCATTACGGAGTGGGAAAACCAGTGGAACGAACAGAGGCTACCTCAGTGGCGCAGCAGCGTCGTCCGTGCCGCTCAACAGGTGGTTAACGAGTATCGCGAGAATCTGCAAGCAGGAATCCAGCAATACCTCCAGACCTCCGAAGTTTCTCTCGAGGCGCTCAAAGCAAAAATGGAAGCACTCGAACGCGAGATTGAAGCATGGCAAGTCCACACCCTGAATCCTGTATCCCCCACGCCTGAGCGGAAAACCGCAATGCGCTCTCGACTGGAGAAAACCCTCAAAGAGGCAGAGCAACAGAGAAGGAGGCTGTGGCGCCGCCGTATGACCCCAGACGAGGAGATCGTCAGTGCGTATGCGCAATCCCTTCAGGACTACTATGCCCAGAGCTTGCGGGCAGAAGCTCAAAAAGCAGCCCGCTCAGCCGCCTCCCAGATCCGCGAGGCGATACAACACCAAACTCACACGCTCAGCGTCGTTCTTGAGCGCATCCAGACCGAGTTACGCGAACGGACGAATCGCGTGCAAACTTTCTATTTGCCGGCGCTTCCGTGGCTGAAGCCAATCGTCTCCCACTGGGAGCATCTGGCACCCGTGGCTCATTCACTCTGGGGCGATCGCAACCTTCGGGCGCTTGTAAGGCAGTACATAGACCCCAAGCGCGATTTGCGAGAGCAAATTCCATGGATTACCGAGCAGATGGAGCAAAAACTCCAACAGTGGATGACAAGGTATTACCGGAAATTTTCTTACTATCTGAAAGAGCGGTTTCCAAACCTACAGAAGCGTGTTTTGTGGTACAACGATAGCATGGCGGCGATGCGCTTTCAAGCAGAGCGGGTTCTGTGGCATACCGAGAAGACAGTGCCCATTATGTGGCGTGCAATACCCCCTGAGGAACACAGCAGCCTGTCTGTGAATGCGGACGCCCCCCTCCATGACTGGATTAACGAGGGGGTCATGGGCTACATCGCCGTTATTCCGGAAGCGATACTGGAACCCGACTCCTAAAACAAACTCGGCACGGTGGGGTCAATCCACACATCGAGCAGGGTGGGCTGGCGGCTGGCGAGCGCACGCGGAATCGCCTCTTCCACCTGTTCGGGGGAGGTCAACCGCTCAGCGGGAACCCCCATGCCCTGCGCCATCGCTACGAGATCGAGGTGGGGCACATCCAGCCCTTCGCGCATGCCCGCGCCCGGATAAAACGCCATCGTGAAGCTCTTGAGGATGTTGTAGGCGCGGTTGTTCAGCACCAGAAACAGCACGGGCGCGTTCTCTTCGCGGGCGCTCCAGAGCGCCTGCACCGAATACATCGCCGAGCCGTCGCCCACCACGCACACCACAGGGCGGTCGGGTTGTGCCATCTGGATACCCACCGCGGCAGGCATCGCCCAGCCCAAGCCGCCGCTGGCGGAAGTGTAGTAGTCGTTCTCGCGCCCCAGCCGCACAAACTCCCGCAAGCAGAGGCTGGAGGAAACCGCCTCGTCCACCACCACGGCATTTGGAGGCAGGTGGCGTGCCAGAGTGTGAAGCACAAAAAACGCGCCCATTTTGCTCCGTGCGCGAGCCGCCTCCGAGCGGCGACGCGCCTCCTCCACCGCACGCGAGGACATCGTGTAAGAGCGAGCCGGGGCGTTTTCTGCAAGCCACGCCAGCGCACGCCCCACATCCCCCACGAAAGCGCGCTCCACAGGGGCGCGAGTCGCCGCGGCAGGGTCGTCCGTAATCAGCATCGCACGCACGCCAGGCGGCACAATCGGTCCCGCAAAATAGGGATAGAGCAGAAACACAGGCGCGCCCACCACCAGCACAAAATCATACTGGCTCAGCGTCTGCAGGATTCGGGGCACGGCGGGCAACAACATCCCCTCATATAGGGGGTGATTCGTGGGGAACGCCATGCGCGAGTTCAGCGGCGCGTGATAGACAGCAAACCCTACTTTCTCCGCGAGCGCAATCGCAGCGTCTATGGCGCCTGCGCTACCCACGCCCGCCCCCAGCACCAGCGCGGGTCTTTGCGCCGTGCGCAACGCCTCGACCACTGTCTCCAGCCCCTGCGGCGCGTCGGGTGTGTGAACTGCGCGCAGGCGCGGCGGCTCCGCAGGCGCATCCCAGAAATTCATCGGAATGGACACGAACACAGGACCACGCGGCGGCGTCATCGCCAGATGATACGCCTGCTCCAGCGCGTCGGGCACATCGCTGGGGTGAACCACCTCGTAGGCATACTTTACTACAGGACGCGCCATGCCCACAAGGTCTGCCGAAAGCAGCGGCTCATGAAACAGGTGGCGCGTGTCCTGCTGCCCGCAGGTCACAATCAGAGGCGCGCCGTTTTTGAACGCGGTGAACAGCACACCCATCGCGTTGCCCAGACCAGGCGCCACATGCAGATTCACCACCGCAGGCTTGCCCGACGCCTGCGCATAGCCATCCGCCATCGCCAGCGCCACGCTCTCCTGCAACGCCAGCACATAGCGCACCCCCTCGGGCAGGTTCACCAGAAACGGCAACTCTGTGGAACCAGGATTCCCAAACAGATAGCGGATGCCCCGCTGCGCCATCCACTCAAAAGCCGCCTCGCGAATGTTCATAGCCCCCGCTTTTCGACGCGCCGTTCGAAAATCCTCTCGCGAACGGGCTATAATTAGGGCTATGGAACTCCTGCTTGGCGCATTACTCTTCTGGTTCAGTGGCTGGATGCGAGAGGAGATGCCAATCTTGACCTCGCAATCGCGCGTGCTGGCGTCGCCGACCCGTATTCTGGTACGCTTCGTGGACGAAAACGCACGCCAGCAAGCCGAGACGCACGGCTACACCGTCCTGCGCGACATCCCCGAAATCGGCTACACCGTCGTGAGAGTGCCCTGGGGGCAGGTGGACGAAACAATCGCCCTCATGCGCCAGCGTGGCTGGGTAAAGGAAGCCCATCCTGACCGCGCCTATCAGCCTGCCTATGACCCCAACGACCCCCTGTTTCCCAATCAGTGGAACCTGTTCAAAATGCAGGTGCCGCAAGCGTGGGACTGGACTCGCGGCACGCCCCAGGTGGTGGTGGCAGTGCTGGACACGGGCGTGGACTACACGCATCCCGAACTCGCGCCGAACCTGTGGGTCAACACGGCTGAAGTCGCCGGTAACGGGGTAGATGACGACAGCAACGGCTATGTGGACGACTATCTGGGCTACGATTTCGCCTATAACGACGCCGACCCGATGGACGACCACGGACACGGCACCGCCTGCGCAGGGATTGTGGCGGGCGTGGGGGACAACGGCTTCCAGCTGGCGGGCGTGGCGTACAACTGCCGAATCATGTGCGTGAAAATTGGGCTTTCCAACGGCTACAGTTACGATTCCATGTTTGCGCCTGCGGTGATCTACGCCGCGAACATGGGCGCGAAGGTGCAGAGCATCAGCTATTTCAGCGATGACCTAACGCCCGCCCTGCGCGCCGCAACGGATTATGCGTGGAGCCGTGGCTCGTTGCTGGTGGTCGCGGCGGGCAACTATAACGAGCCGTTTCCCCTCTACCCCGCAGGGTATGACCGCGCCGTGGGCGTGGCTGCCAGCACCCAGACCGACCGCAAGGCAAGCTTTTCGAATCTGGGCAGCTGGGTGGATGTAGCCGCGCCGGGGGTCGGCATTCATGCAACGACGATGGGTGGGGGCTATACAACAGGCTTTGCTGGCACTTCCGCGGCGGCGCCGAATGCGGCAGGCGTGGCGGCGTTGCTGTGGAGCTGGATGCCGAATGCCCGCATCGAGACCATCCGTGAGGCGCTGGAATATTCCGCAGAGGTGATTCCCGACCCGCTCGTGGGCGCGTATGTGAACTACGGGCGCGTGAACGCCAACCGTGCGCTCCAGTATCTGCGCGAAGCCACCTTCCTGCCCGACGGCACAGCGCTCTGGGCGCCTATCCAGCCCACCATCCACTGGATTAGCCCCGCGCGCATGTCCGCCACAGGAGGGCGCCTGACAATCGCAGGGCGCTACTTCGGCTGGCGACCTGAGCTGGGGCGCGTGCTGCTGGGGAATCAGCCCCTGCGCGTGCTGGAGTGGACTGATGGCAAAATCGTGGTGGAAGTGCCGCCGCGATTCCGCCCCAACTGGCTCTGGGTGCGCGTGCGCGGCTATCCCAGCAATCGTCTGTGGCTGGAATCTGCCCGAACGGCACGCACGCGCCAGGCGGCTCCTGTAGACCGGCAGGTTTCAGGCTACACCGTCGGGGCGTTTGTGCAGGGCGGGTGGCGCGAGCTGCTGGACGCTGACGGAAGCGTCATGACCGCCAAAGCACGCGATGACAACGGCAGGTTGACCCTTTTTCTGCTCGTGCGGGGGCTGGACAAGTACCGCACACGCGGCGCCCTCCGCATTACCTACCGACGCATGGGGCAGTCCATGAACACAGGCGCCACGGAAACGCTGGAACTTTATAACTTTGACAGCGGCAGCTATCCGTATGGCACTTTCACGGTTGCCCACACGGGCAGTGTGCCGGGTGCGTTCCAGACAGTTTCGGTGGTGCTGCCGGGTAGCCCCTCACAATACATCTCTTACGAGGGCGACCTGTTCGTGCGCATTCGGGTCCCCAACGCAGGCGCCAGCGGGCAGTTGCTGATAGACCAGTTGCGCATCGAGTGGGAGGAGTAGCTTACGCCGCGATGGCTGTGCCCAGTACTTCCGCTCGCGTAATCTGGTCCACGACCTGAATGTCGGTGCGCGGCGCAATCTCGTGATAGGCAATCACATGGATAGAAGGCAGCTCGCTGCCGAGCAGTTTGCGCACGGGCAGGCGCAGGTTGCCCGCGCACGCCAGCACAGGCAGATAACCCCGCGCGCTCATCTGCTGGGCATGCTGGGCAATCGCCTGAAGCAGCGCCCGCGCCTGCGCTGGCTCCAGACTCAGCACCACGCCCTGGGGCGTTTGCTCCACGCGCTCCCGCAAATAAGCCTCCAGCGCAGGCTCAAACACCATCACATGCAGCTTGCCGCGCGGGTCCACGAGGCGATGTGTGATGGTGCGCGCCAGCCCCGCACGCACATATTCGCCCAGCACCTCGGTATCGCGCGTGCGCCCCGCGTAATCGCCCAGAATCTCCAGAATCGTGACCAGATCGCGAATCGGCACGCCCTCGCGCAAAAGATGCTGTAGCACCTTCTGCACCTCGCCGAGTGTGAGCAGGTCGGGCACGACCTCCTGCACCACGACGGGGTTGTGTTCCTTGAGGTTGTCCAGCAGTTGTTGCACTTCGGCGCGTCCAAGCAGGTCTGCAGCGTGCTGACGCACCACCTCGGTGAGGTGGGTCGCCACGACAGCAGAAGGTTCCACCACCGTGTAGCCGAGTCGTAGAGCCTGTTCGCGCGTGCGTGGCTCAATCCAGTACGCCTGCATGCCGAACACGGGTTCGGTCGTGGGCTGACCTTCAATCGGGGGCAGGTCGCTGGAGGAGGGCATCGCCAGCAACAGGCGCGGCTGCACCTCCGCCTGCGCCACCACCTCGCCCCGAATCCGAATCTGATACTGGTTTGCCCGCAGGCGCACATTGTCGCGCACCCGCACAGAGGGCATCACGAACCCCAGGTCGGTAGCCAGCTGGCGCCGAATGCCCGCGATGCGCTCCAGCAAATCGCCCCCCTGCGAGGAGTCCACCAGCGGCATCAGCCCGTAGCCGATTTCCAGCTCAATTGCGTCCACTTTCAGCAGGGGCAGCACCGCTTCGGGACCTGTGGGGGGTGGCGGCGCAGCGCTGGCTTCAGCAGACGGTTTACTCTCTTCCTGTGCTGGAAGCAGGTTCACCCGACTGGCAAGATAGCCCAAGCCCGCAATCGCCAAGCCCACCACGATGAACTGCAACTTGGGAAAACCGGGCACCAGCGAGAGCAGCGCAATCGCGATTCCTGCGCCCATCAGCACGCGCGGATAGTTCAGCAACTGCGCCACCACATCCTGCCCCATCGCCTGCTCGGTGGAGGCGCGAGTCACCATCAAGCCCGTCGCGGTGGAAATCAGCAACGCGGGAATCTGCGCCACCAAGCCTTCGCCAATCGTGAGCAGGGTGTAGGTCTGAAGCACGGTCATCGCGTCGCCCTGACCTCGCAAAAAGCCCACGGCGAACCCGCCGATGATGTTAATCAGAATAATCAGCACCGCCGCGATGGCATCACCCTTGACGAACTTGCTCGCGCCGTCCATCGCGCCGTAGAAGTCCGCCTCCAGCTCCACCATGCGTCGTCGCCGCCGCGCCTCTTCCTGGTCTATCAGCCCTGCGTTCAGGTCGGCGTCGATTGCCATCTGTTTGCCGGGCATCGCGTCCAGCGTAAAGCGCGCCGCCACCTCCGCCACGCGCCCCGCGCCGTTCGTTATCACCACAAACTGCACCACCACCAGAATCAGGAACGCGACTACGCCCACCACGAAGTCGCCCCCGACCACGAACTGCCCGAAGGTCTCAATCACCTTGCCTGCGCTGCCCGTGCCCAGAATCAGCTTCGTCGCGACGATGCTCAGCGCCAGCCGAAACAGCGTGGTGACCAGCAACAGCGCGGGGAACACCGAAAACTGGAGGGGGTTCGTGATGTTGACCGCCATCAGCGCAATCACGATGGAGACGGCGAAGTTGAACACGATAAAAGTGTCCAGCATCCACTTGGGCATGGGCACAATCAGCATCGTGACGACGACGAGGATTGCCAGCGCAATCATCAGGTCGGAGTTGCGCAACGCTCGCGTCAGCCAGTGCGCCCACGCCATATCGGCTTCAATTGTCGGCGCGGATGAGGCTGTTCTGCAGGGTGCAGGGGGTGAGACACTCGCCCCTCAGCGAATCGCTTCCAGCACGGTCTCCACAATCGCGTTCGCATTAATGCGATACGCCGCCAGTAGCGTTTCGGGCTTGCCCGAACGAGGAACCTCCCGCACCGCCAGCGAAATCACCCGAATACCGTGCCCCTGCACCGCCGCGGCGACCGCTTCGCCAATCCCGCCTTCGGGGTAGTGGTCTTCTACGGTGATGATGCATCCACCTGTTTCCTGCCCGCACTGAATCAGCGTCTCGCGATCCAGGGGCTTCACCGAGTAGAGGTCTATTACCCGTATCGCAATCCCCTGCTCGCGCAGAATCTCGTAGGCTTTGAGCGCCTCGTGCAGGGTGATGCCCGCGCCCACCACCGTGGCGACATCCTGCCCGCTCTGGCGCAGCACCTTGCAGCCGCCAATCGGGAACTCCTCGCGGTTGTCGTAAATCACGGGGGTTTTGGGGCGCGTCGTGCGCAGGTAGGCGATACCGGGGTAGATTGCCATGCGCTCCACCAGTTTCACGGTGGCGACCGCATCGGCAGGGTACAGCACGACGGAGTCGGGGATGGCGCGCATCATGGCGATATCTTCCAGCCCCATCTGCGAGGGACCGTCCTCGCCGATGGAGACGCCTGCGTGCGAGCCACAGAGTTTGATCGGCGCGCGCCCAATCGCCGCCATGCGGATAAAGTCAAACGCACGGGTCAGGAAGCAGGCGAACGAGGAGGCGAAGGGGATTTTGCCGCAGTCGGTCAGCCCCACCGCGACGCCCACCATGTTCTGCTCAGCGATAAAGCACTCCACGAACCGCTCCGGGAAGACGGCAAGGAACTTTTCGGAGAAGGTGGAGTTTTTGACATCGCCGTCCAGCGCGTACACGGTGGGGTTGGCTTTGCCCAGCGCGACCAGCGCGTCGCCGTATGCCTCGCGCGTGGCGACCTGCTGACCCAGCGTGTAGGTGGGCAGGGTGGGCGTGCCCGCGGCAGGTTCTTTCCACTCGGCGGACACCGGGGGTTGCACACGCAGGGCGCGAGCGCGCTCGATCTGCTCGGGGGTGGGCATCAACTCGGCAATCGCCTGCTCTGCCATATCGGGGGGCAGGGGTTTGCCGTGCCAGCCTTCCTTGTTCTCCACAGCGGATGCGCCTTTGCCCTTGAGTGTACGCGCCAGAATCGCATAGGGGCGCTGCACCGTTTCGATGCGCTCGTAGGCATTCAAAATCTGCTCGAAATCGTGCCCATCAATCGTGGCGACTTCCCACCCGAAGGCGCGGAACCGCTGGGCATAAGCTTCCATATCGTGCTGAAGCATGGTCGGCTGGCTCTGCCCCAGTCGGTTCACATCCACAATCGCAATCAGGTTATTGAGCTGATAGTGGCTGGCGAAGGCGCAGGCTTCCCACACGGCGCCTTCGGCGGCTTCGCCGTCGCCCATCAGGCAGTAGACCCGCGCAGGGATTCCGTCGCGTTTCAATCCCAGCGCCATCCCCGCGGCGATGGAAAGCCCCTGCCCCAGCGAACCTGTCGCCGCGCCATACCAGCGGAATCGGGGCGTGGGGTGTCCTTCTAAGTCGCTGGTGAACTCGCGCAGGGTGTCTAAATGCTCTACAGGGAACGCGCCTGCCTCTGCCCACACGGCGTACAGCAGGGGCGCGGCGTGTCCTTTGGAGAACACCACGCGGTCGTTGAAGGGATTACGGGGGTTGGGCACATCATAGCGCAGGCGCGTGAAAAAGAGCGCCGCCACTAAATCGGCTGCCGACATGCAGGTGGTCGGATGCCCGGACCCCGCGCGTGTGGTGGAACGAATGGAATGAATGCGTAAAAGGTTCGCCTTTGTCTGCAACGCCTCAATCAGCTGCGGGTTCACCATCATCCTGCTCCGTCGGGGGTAGTATACCCCATCAGTGCGTTCGGGCGCAGTAGGTGATCTGCTCGAACTCTTCGGCGTTCAGGCTCGCGCCGCCCACCAGCGCGCCGTCAATCTCAGGCTGATGGAGCAACTCATGGGCATTAGACGCCTTGACGCTCCCCCCATACAGAATGCGCACATGCTCGCCGAGTTCGGGTTCAAAATGGTGCGCCAGCCACTGGCGAATCCAGCCGCAAATGCGGTTTGCTTCAGGCGCGTCGCATACCTGACCCGTGCCGATTGCCCACACGGGTTCGTAGGCAATCACCAGCTCATAGAGCTCATCGGCGACCAACCCCTCCAGCGCGCCCTGCAGCTGGCTTTCAATCACCTTCTCGGTTTGCCCCGCCTGACGCTCCTCCAGCGTTTCGCCCACACACAGGATGGGTTTCAGCCCGTGCGGAAGTACGGCGCGTATCTTGCGGTTGAGCGTGGCTTCGTTTTCCCCAAAATAGCGCAGAATCGCGTCGGTGAAGGTGGGGTCGGGCGTGCCGAAGCGTCCGCGCGTTTCGGAGTGCCCCAGAATCACATACTCGCAGCCCACTGCCACCAGCATCGGCGGCGAAATTTGCCCCGTGTAGGCACCCGAATCTGCCCAGAACACATTCTGGGCGCCGAGTTTCATCTCGCTCCCGCGCAGGGCGTCCGCCACTGCAGGCAACGCCACAAAGGGGGGGCACAGCACAATCTCAATATCCGTGCGCATGCCGATTCGCTGGCGCAGGGTGTTTGCCAGCGCGCCCCCTTCGGCAGGAGTCAAATGCATTTTCCAGTTGCCTGCAATCAAACAGGTTCGCATTGGAATCTCACCATCTCTCTAATTGCTCGGGGAGGCGAATCTTCCTGCAAGGGGGGTATGCCCCTGTCTGGGGGTGTCCCCGCGTGTGCCCCCTTTGTGGCAAGGTGAATAAGCGAAGAATCTCTACCCCCCCTTCTTCCCCAATCGCGGGAAGATGGGTTGTGGGGGTTGCAGGGTGTGCCCGGCAGGGAGAGCGCCAATCTGGCTTGTCGCGTCCCACTGAGGTACCCCAGGCAGGTTCAGCTGGCGGGCGATCTCCTCCGCGACTTTGGGCATCGCGGGGGCAATCAGCGCGCTCATGAGGCGCACCGCCTCCAGTCCGCCGTAAAGCACCTGCGCCGCGCGCTCCATGTTGCCCGCCTTCGCCAGCGACCAGGGCGCCTGCTCGTCGTAATACCGATTGATGGCGGCGATAATCTCCCACGCCTCGCGCAAGCCCTGTGGGAAGTCCACCGCCTCATACGCTTCCGCCACACGCGCCACCTGCTGCTGGAACAGCGCCGCCAGCCCCTCGTCCACATGCACGCCATCGGGCAGGCGCCCCTCAAAATAGCGATGCCACATCGACAGCGTGCGATGCACCAGATTGCCCAGATCGTTCGCCAGGTCGCCGTTATAGCGCGTCTCAAACCCCTCCAGACTGAACTCGGCGTCGGAGTCGGTGGGCATTTCGCGGAGCATAAAGTAGCGGAAGGCGTCTATGGCGTAGGGGAGCGCGCAGCCCGACGCCTGACTCAGCTCCTGCGCCACCTCCAGCGGCTGATACACATTCCCCAGCGACTTGGACATCTTCTGCTTATTCACAATCCACCAGCCGTGCCCGTAGAGCGTTTCGGGCAGGGGCAGCCCCAGCGCCATCAGCATCGCGGGCCAGATGGTCGCGTGGAACCGGGGCAGGATATCCTTGCCCATCAGCTGCAGGTTTGGAGGCCATATCTCCAGATAGGCGTCGCCGCGCTCCAACCAGTCGGTGGCGGTCAGATAGTTCAGCAGGGCGTCAAACCACACATAAATCACCGCGCCGTGGGGGTCATCGGGCACGGGGATGCCCCACTCCGTGCCAGAGCGCGAGACGGCGACATCCTGCAGCCCTTCCGCCATAAAGCCAAGCGTCTCGTTGCGTCGCACTTCGGGCAGAATGAAGTTCGGGTGGCTCAGAATATACTCCCGCAGGGGTTCGGTGTAGCGCGACAGGCGGAAGAAATAGCATGGCTCGTCGCGCCACTCCAGCGGCTTACCGCAGTCGGGGCAGGTGCGCTCCGCGCCCACCTTGCTCTCAGCGAAAAAGGTCTCACACGAAATACAGTACCAGCCCGCATAGCGCCCTTCGTAAATATCGCCCTGCGCCCGCAGGCGCCGGAACACCTCCGACACCACTTTGCGGTGGCGCGCCTCCGTCGTGCGGATGAACACATCGTACTCAATATGCAACGCCTGCCAGGTGCGGGCGAAAACCTCCGCCATCTCGTCCACAAACTGCTGGGTCGGCTTGCCCTGCTGCTGGGCGACCTGATGCACTTTGGGCGCGTTTTCGTCCGTGCCGGTCAAAAAGTAAACCGCCTGCCCGCGCTGTTTGCGATACCGGGCGCAGGCGTCCGCCACGATCGTCGTGAGGGCGGTGCCGATATGCGGCACACTGTTGACATAGTAAATCGGCGTCGTGATATAGTAATACCGCGTGCCCATGATGTGTATAGTATACCCGCCCCGACTGCAGTATAATTACCGCTATGCAGGAAAATGAGACCCACGCCCTGCAGGAGGAAGAGCCAGCGCCTGAGGAGGAAAACGGAACCCTCGCGCATGTGGAAGGAATGATTCGGGTAGGGTTCGTGGGCAGCCTGATGAAGATAGAGCCGTTTGAAGAGCTGGGCTGGCTGCTGCGAATCTTCTACTTCGTGATTGCCTACTTCATTGTTTACTACTTCCAGCAGTTCCTGCTTTACATGGTGGCGGGGGTGTACAGGAATTGCTATCACTCGTGGTTCTGGCGATGGCTCACGGCGCTGTTGGCGGGGCTAACCGTCGTGTTGGGAATCGCGCTGGTGGATGAGTCGATGGACAATCAGAAAGCTGCTGAGAGAAGTGCCGGGGAGATTCTGCGTGTTTGCAGAGGAGGGTAATTCTGCATTCAAAGGGGCATCTTTGCAACAGAGCAGGTTCGCCCCACCGGAGTGCGCGAGGATTTCCTGCATTGTTTCTGAAACGCGCCTGCAATGTGGTTTGAGGCGCGGGACATGCAGGAATTGAGTGCTTGAGTGGGAATCGGGAATCACGATGGCGGATTGGGTCATTCGGCGGGCGCGCGCGGTACGGGGACGCTGGACACCCCCAGGCGATAAATCCATCTCCCATCGCGCGGTGATTCTGGGCATGCTGGCGCAGGGGCGCACCGAGATTCGGGGCTTTCTGGAATCGGACGACTGCCTGCGCACAGTCGCCATCGCGCGCCAGCTGGGGGCGACCGTAGAGCGCACGGCAGAAGGGGTGTGGGTGGTGGAGGGGCTTGGCGGGCGCGATTTTCAGGAGCCGAACGATGTGCTGGATGCAGGCAATTCGGGCACGACGGCGCGGTTGATGGCAGGTGTGCTGGCGTCCGCGCCGATTTTTTCGGTGCTGACAGGCGACGAGTCGCTTCGCCGCCGCCCAATGCGCCGTGTGGTGGAACCCCTCCAGCGCATGGGCGCCCATATTGACGGCAGGCAGAACAGTTCGCGCCTGCCACTGGCAATTCGTGGGGGCGATTTGCGGGCGATTACCTATCAAACGCCGGTTGCCAGTGCGCAGGTCAAATCGTGTGTGTTGCTGGCAGGGCTGCGCGCCTGCGGAGTCACGGAGGTGATTGAGCCAACCCTCTCGCGCGACCACACGGAGCGCATGCTCGCCGCCTTCGGAGCCACGATTGAGTCGGCAATCGGGAACCATCACAACCTCCACCGCGTGCGGCTGCGAGGGGGGCAAACGCTCACAGGGGTGGCGCTGAGCGTGCCGGGCGATTTCTCGTCCGCCGCGTTCTGGATTGCCGCCGCCCTGATGTTGCCTCAATCCGACCTCATTATTGAGGGCGTGGGCGTAAACCCCACTCGAACAGGCATGCTGGAGGCACTCGCAGGGGCGGGAGTGCATCTCCGCTGGGAGCAGGTGGGCGAGTCGGCAGGGGAGCCTGTGGCGACTCTGCGTGTACAACCACAGCCCCTGCAAGCGATGCGCATCGGCGGCGACCTCATCCCCCGACTGATTGACGAAATCCCCATTCTGGCGGTGCTGGCAACGCAGGCGTATGGCATCACCGAAATCTGCGATGCCAGCGAGCTGCGGGTCAAAGAGTCCGACCGCCTCGCCACCATCACCGAAGAGTTGCGCAAGATGGGCGCCCGAATTGAGTGCCTGCCCGACGGCTTGCGGATTGAGGGTCCCACGCCCCTGCACGGCGCGCATGTGCAGAGCCACGGCGACCATCGTATCGCGATGGCGCTCGCGATTGCAGGGCTGATTGCCGAAGGCGAAACCCGTATCGAGTCGGTGGAGTGCGTGCAGACCAGCTTCCCCGATTTTGAGCGCACACTGAGCGAACTGGTGGTCTACTGAGACTCGCGCACCCGGGCCGCGATGGCTTGAATCGCCTGCCCGACACGCTCCCGCGCTACATAGACGAATCCGTCCCGACTGAGCGCCCCCGCCACAAAAATGCCCGGCACGGGCGTTTCGTAAGTTTCGGGGTCATGCAGGGGCTTGCTCGCCTCGTCTAACGGCACGCCCAGCGGGGTTAGCAGGCGTGTGTCGGGTTCCAGCCCAATCAGCGTCAGCACGAAGTCCACAGGCAGGCTGAGCTCGCCTTCCGCCCATGTGAGATGAACGCAGGTCGGCTCAATCTCTTGAATCACGGCGCCTGGCAGGGGCGTGATGCGCTTCTCGTCCACCCGAATCTGCACCTCACGCAGGATAAAGGGGCGAAATCGCGCCGCCTCCAGCGTGTCGGTTTCCATCGCCAGCCAGACATAGGCGTCGGCATCAGCGAGTCGGATTGCTGCCTCGCCCGCCGAGTTGCCCGTGCCCACAATCAACACGCGCTTGCGCCAGAAGCGAATTGGCTCGTCGTAGCGTGCCAGCACATGGGGCAGGTCGGCGCCCGGCACCTGCAGGCGTCGGGGCTGACCCCAGATGCCCGTCGCCAGCAATACCGTGCGCGTGGCGTACTGTTTTCGCGGCGACTCGTGGGGCAGGCAAACCGTATGGACTGCAAACCCACCTTCGGCAGGCTCAATCCGCTCCACGCGCTCGTAGGTGTGAACCGTGAGATTCTCGGTGGACGCCACCTTGCGGTAGTAGTTCAGCGCCATCTCGCGCGTGGGTTTCTCATCATGGGGCGTGGGGAACGGGTAGCCCCCAATCGCCAGCTCGTCCGCAGGCGAAAAGAAGCGCATGCCAATCGGGTACTCCACCAGCGACTGGCAGAGCGTGCCCTGTTCCAGAATCAGATAGTTCAAGCCCGCCCGCCGCGCCTCGATTCCTGCGCAGATGCCGATCGGTCCTGCCCCGACGATAATGAGGTCGTACATCGTCTTCCTTTACAGGATACCTGAAGCCACCAGCTGCGCTACTTGCAGGTCGGCGTTTTGCAGGGCGTCCCGAAGCGCCTGTATTGCGTCTTCTGCCAGAATCACGCCAATCAGCTCGGTGCTGTGAATTTGTGTTCCCAGCGATTCTGCCTGTGCCTGCACATAGCGTAGCACGCGCACGAGGCTTGTGCCCGTTTCGCCGGGAGCAAGTGTTCGGGCAGTGCGTGTGAGATTGAGCGAGACCTGCACCAGCTGGCGCGTGGGGAGCCACAGCCCCAGCGCCCGTACGCCGAACAGGTCGGGGTTGTGGTCGCGTTCCTCGCGGATTCGTCGGGCAATCGCTTTCGCGAGGTTCACATCTTGCGTTGCGAGGTTCACATTGAACGCAATCAGCGGGTCGCGCACGCCCATGACGGTCGCGCCAGCAGTGGGATGGAGTTGCGCGGGTCCGTAGTCGGGGCGGCGGACGCCTTCCAGCGGGCGCCCCACCCACCCCTCGAACTGCCCCCTGCGCAGAGTAGGCAAATCGCGGATACGCCCCTCGCCTGCGGAATATTCGTACATATACACAGGGACGCCCAATCGCCGCGCAAACGCCCGCGCTACCTGATGGGAAAACGCAACTGCCTGCTCCAGAGTCAGCCCCGAAAGGGGCACAAAGGGCACCACATCCACCGCGCCGATTCGCGGGTGGACCCCCTGATGCACGCGCAGGTCAATCCGCGCTATTGCTTCCGCGCCTGCCCGAAGCACTGCGCGTTTCACCTGCGCGGGCGTGCCTGAAAACGCCAGCACCATCCGATGATGGTCGTAATCCCACGAGAGGTGATGGATGAGGACGCCTGCCTCGCGCACTGCGTCCGCAATCGCCTGAATCGTCTCTGGGTTACGTCCCTCCGAAAAGTTGGGCACACACAGCACTCGCGCTGAACGCATCAGGCGAGTTGTTTCGCGAGGGGAGCGGAATTCCTGTTGGCGGTGAAGCGGTTCTCCCCGCTTCGCAAGGGGAACATGGGTAGGCGCACAAAAGCCCCTGTCTCAGTCCTCTCGCATGCGGGGGAACCGAGACGCCCTCTCAAGCGTCTTTGCGACGGAGGGGTAGGCAGTAGGGGCGCACGGCTGTGCGCCCCAAAAACGCCACGCCTCCCAACCCCTTTGGAAAGAATATCAGCAAGTCTGCGCTGTCAACCCTGCCGTCCTGTCGGGCGTCGCACACGCAGCCCCCGCGCAGTGGCAACAGCAAGCGCCCCTGCCAAATCCTCAAGGCGAATACGCTCAATCACAGACCGGCAAAGCGCCACATAGGAGCTCAACAACGCTGCTCGGCAAATCCTTGTCCACCTTTACCCGCATCGCCTTACGCCCCCAGCGGCACAAGTAGCTCGCCCGAGCGGATCACCTCTGCCGCATACGCCAGACACGCCTGAATATCCTCAAGTGTGAGCGCGGGGTATTCCCGAAGAATCGCTTCGGGACTCAGCCCCTGCGCCAGACTGCCCAGCACCACAGCGACAGGCACGCGCGTGCCCCGCACGCAGGGTTCCTCATGATGAATGTCGGGGTCAACAACGATACGGTCTGCCCAATTCGGGATTTGCATGGTGCGCCACCTGTGAAAGATTATACCCAGCCCCCCTGCATCAGGCAGCAGGGGCGCACCGCCGTGCGCCCCTACAAAAACGCCCCCTCTCCCAAACCCGGAAGAGAGGGGGCAAAAGAGGGATGTGAGAGCCGCTACCCCTAACACCCACCGCCGAAGTTGAACAACACCGTCAACAAGTCCGCATCGTCCACAACGCCGTCCTTGTTGATGTCCTCGGGGCGCGTATACCCTGTGCCCGGCGTGCCGAACGCAAACAGCACCGCCAGCAGGTCGGCGTCGTCCACACACCCGTCGCCGTTGGTGTCGCCCGTGCGCCAGGTATCCAGCAAAAACGCCTCGTAGCGCCCCGTCGCCGCGTTGTAGCCTCCACCCACGATGTAGCGCCCGTCGGGGCTGATGGCGCGGGCTCCATACAGCACCGAGCCGTTCGCGAGCAGGCTGGCGTAGGTGAGGTTCAGGTCTTCCATCCCGCCTGCCGCCGTCCAGCGAAAGGCGCGATACTGCCCGTTGGCGTTGAGTGCCTCGCCCACCACCACCGCGCCATCCGCCGAAACGCCAGAAGCCGCGCTATAATCGCCGCCGAGCGTGCCGAGGTCTTGCATCCCGGTCGCCGCCGTCCAGCGAAAGGCGCGAGCATAACCGCTGGCGTTTCTTGCCCAGCCCACCACCACCGCGCCGTCCGCCGAAACGCCATTAGCCAAGCTCTGATTGCCGCCGAGCGTGCCGAGGTCTACCATCGTCCCGGTCGCCGCCGTCCAGCGAAAGGCGCGATCCTGACCGCTGGCGTTGCGTGCATCGCCCACCACCACGCCGTCCGCCGAAACGCCAAAAGCCACGCTATGACTGCCGCCGAGCGTGCCGAGGTCTTGCATGCCGGTCGCCGCCGTCCAGCGAAAGGCGCGCCACTGACCGCTGGCGTTGTATGCATAGCCCACCACCACCGCGCCGTCCGCCGAAACGCCAGAAGCCGCGCTATAATCGCCGCCGAGCGCGCCGAGGTCTTGCATCCCGCCCGCTGGCGTCCAGCGAAAGGCGCGAAACTGCAGGCTGGCGTTGTGTGCCTCGCCCACCACCACCGCGCCATCCGCCGAAACGCCAAAAGCCCGGCTCCCAACATAGCCAGGGAGCACGCCTAACCAGGTCAAACTCTGCGCCCAGCCTGCGGCGGTCGCCACAACCGACAACCCAACCGCGCTCATCAGCGCGTAGGTCCGCTTGAGTGTGTACCGCCTCCTCATCGCTCTACCCCCTTCGCTTGCCCCGCGCAGGGGCTACCGTGATTATACTACATTTTTCGCCGAATGGCAAGTGGGCACGAAGGTGTTCGAAAAATCGCCACTGAACAGGACGGGTGAACCCGTTCCCAAGAAACAAAGCCAGCCTGCGCTGGCTCCCGTAGCAGGGGCATCCTGCCCCTGTCCACGCGCAGGATGCGCGTGCTACTTCAGCCGACGCAGGTCGGCTTCGTTTCATAGGAACGGCTTCAGCCGTCGGTCACATAAGAGGATTCTTTCGAACACCCTCAGCAGTCAAAGGCATAATCGGGGCAATTTTCACCCTCATCAATTGCCACCGCCCCGTCATGGATATTCCCGATGCCATCGGGGATGTACCCAATATTGCTGGGGATGTTTCCAGTGTCGCTGGGGATATTCCCTGCGTCGAACGCTACACTGCCTGCAGGAACGGGGGCGTCCGGGACGAACCTGCAGGATGGAAGCAAACAGCGATGCGACGAGATATATGAAACATTCTGACCACCAGTTTGAAGCGCAGGTCGCCCAGTTTCTGGCGAACATCGGACCCGTCAAAACCGCGCTGGGACTGCCTAACGGCAAGCGCGCCGCACTGGTTTGAACCCCGCGCACGCGACGGTGGGGGTTAGCTGCCAACAAAGCGCCCCAGAGGCGGATTCACCGCGCCTGCGCGCGCATCACCCACACAAAGAGGGGCGTGCCCACCAGCGCCGTGATGACCCCCACAGGCAGTTCCACAGGTCGCGCCAGCGTGCGGGCGAGCGTGTCTGCCCACACCAGCATCAGGGCGCCCCCCAGCGCGGAGAGCGGCATCAGCACCCGATGGTCGCCCCCCACCCCCCGACGGAGCAGGTGGGGCGCCATCCAGCCCACAAAGCCGATAATCCCCGCCACCGCGACCGTCGCCGCCACCATCAGCGAGCCAGCGGTCAACACGCTCCACTTCAAGCGCTCTACCGATACGCCTAAATGCAGGGCAGTCTCTTCTCCAGCGGTGTAAAGATTGAGCGCCCGCGCCTGCGCCATCAACACCGCGCCCCCCACAACGGCAGGCACGGCGACCCATTCCAGTCGCTGCCAGTCGGCGTTCAGCAAGCCCCCAAACAGCCAGTAGAGCGCCCTGCTGAGGTCTTCCCCTGCCAGCACCAGCAGGAGCGTGACGACTCCCCACAAACTCGCGCTGACCGCCACGCCCATCAACAGGAAGGTGGGGATGCGGAGCGCGCCGTTCTGGCGGCTCAGCGCCATAATCGCCATCAGCACCACCAGCCCGCACGCAAACGCCAGCCCCGTGATGCCGAGGGTGAACCCCTGCGTGTGCCAGCCCAGCAGCACGCCCGCCGCCGCGCCCACCGCCGCGCCCGACGAAACCCCCACAATATAGGGGTCTGCCAGCGGATTGCGCAACAAGCCCTGAAACGCGCAGCCCACCATCCCCAGCATCCCCCCCACGCACGCCGCCAGCAGCACCCGCGGCAAGCGCAACTCCCAGAGAATCACATGCGCCGTAGAATCCGCGCTTGCGTTGGGATGAATCAGCGTCTTCCACACCTCTACAGGCGAAAGGGGCACCGCGCCAATCCCCAGCACCAGCCAGAGGCTCGCCCCCAGAGCCACCAGAAGTCCCAGCCCAACCCACCGCGCTCGTCGGAACACTTAAACCTCGCCCCAGATACGCACGAAGCGCCGCGCCGCCCACCACGCACACAGCCCGCCCAGCAGGCTCCCCAGCAGCGGCAAACCCACCAGCACAAAAACAGGCGGTAAGCCAGGGGGCAGGTCCTTCAAAAACGGCCAGAGCCGAACCATCATATCGGAAAGTACGCCCGCGCCTGCCAGCACCAGCCCCGCCGCCACCAGCCCACCCAGACCGCCCTGAATCATCCCCTCCAGCACGAACGGCGCCCGAATCGTCGTCAGCGTCGCGCCCACCAGCGCCATTACCCCCACCTCGCGCTGGCGCGAATAAATTGTCAGGCGCACGGCGTTGTAAATCAACACCAGCGCCGAAAACAGCAGCAAGCCGCCTGCCCCAATCCCCACCCATCGCACCAGCCGCGCCACCGAAAGCACTTCCTCCAGCGTGTTGCGATGGTCCAGCACCTCGTCCACGCGGGGGTCCTTACGCACGCGCTCGGCAATCAGGGGCAACTGCTCCGGCTGATGCGCCGCCACAATCAACTTGTCGGGCAGCGGGTTCGGTAAATCGGCAAGGTTCACATCGTCTTTGAGATTCTTCTTGAGCTCCTCCCAGCCTTGCTCGCGAGGCACGAGTTTGACACGCGCCACCTCGGGCATCGCCTCCAGCATCTTCTTCATCTCAAGGCTCTGCGCGCGCGGCACAGAGACCTTGAGAAAGATTTCCACCTCGAACTGGCTGGGCAGGGTGTGCGCCGTCGCGTCCAGCTTATAGAGCGCCATGCCCACCGCGCCGAGCAACACCAGCGCAATACACGCCGTGCTGACGGCGGCAATCTGGAGCATCGTGTTGCGCCGCAAACTCGCCCAGGTCTCGCTCAGCAAAAACGCGATACGGTCTCTCATAGTAGCGTGATAGGCGGATACAACCGATCCAGTTCGATAGGATACCCACCTTTGGGTACATCGCTGATGATGCGTCCCCGATCCAGCGCGACCACCCGCTGATTCGCGCGATCCACAATCTCGCGGTTATGAGTCGAGACGATCACCGTCGTGCCTCGCAGGTTGATGTGCAACAGCAGCTCGATAATTTCCCATGAGGTGTCGGGGTCTAAGTTTGCGGTTGGCTCATCTGCCAGCAAAAGCGGGGGGCGGTTCGCAATCGCGCGTGCAATCGCGACGCGCTGCGCCTCGCCGCCTGAAAGCTGGTGGGGAAACTGGCGCGCCTGGGTACTCATGCCGACCTGCGCCAGCACCTGCGCCACGCGCTCCCGCACCGCCCGATCGCTGAAGCCAATCGCCCGCAGACCGTAGGCGACATTCTCCCACACCGTTTTGCGCGGGAGCAGAGGATAATCCTGCGGCACGATCCCCATCTGACGGCGCAGGAAGGGAATCTCACGCTCGCGCAGCGCATGCACAGGCATCCCCAGCACCCATACCTGCCCTGCTGTCGGGCGAACCGCGCCGTACAGCAACTTGAGGAGCGTGGACTTGCCTGCCCCCGTCGTGCCCACAAGGAACACAAACTCACCCCGCTCCACCACCAGATTCACCCGATGCAGAGCGGGTATCTCGCCCGTCTCATACTCCACGCTGACCTCTTTGAGATGAATCATCGCGCCTGTGCAATTCGGCACACCCAGAGGTTTTCCTGCTCTGGTGGGAGAGGAGGCGCATAAGGCTCGCCTCCACTGGCTATTTCAGCCGAAACAGGCTGGCTCTGTTGTCCGGGCACTCCGGGCAAAACATAACTTTCAAACGCCGCTGCAAGGACGCATTTTCAGGTATCCTATGGGCAGGTGGTTTCTGTGAACGAGCAGAGCATGGTGATACCGCTGTTCCCGCTGGAGACGGTGTTGTTTCCTTACACCGCCATCCCGCTCCATGTGTTCGAGCCGCGCTACCGGGAACTGGTGCTGTATTGCCTTGAGAACGACTCGCCGTTCGGCGTGGTGTTGATTCGGTCGGGGCGCGAGGTGGGCGATGCGGAGCCAGAAATCTATGAGGTAGGTACTCTCGCGCGGATTGGACGCCTCAAACGGCTCAGCGATGGGCGGTTCCAGCTGCTGGCGATGGGCGAAGAGCGGTTCCGAATCCAGAACCTGATTCGGGGAGAGGCGCCTTATCTGAAGGCAGAGGTCACGGTGTGGCGCGACTACCCTGCCCAGAATCAGGAAAACTTGACGGCGCTCACCGAATCGCTACGGAGTCTGTTTCTGGAGTTTTTGCGGGGGGTGCTGGAGCCGATGGGGGTGCAGGTTAATGACCTGCGCCTGCCCGACGACCCCGTTTCGCTCTCGTTTGTGCTGGCAGGCACGCTTCAGGGGAGCCTGGAGTTCCGCCAGTACCTGCTGGAACTGCAGGATACCGGGGAGCGCCTGCGTCTTATCTACGAGCTCATCCAGTCGGCGGCGATGGGGGGCGAGCTGCGCCAGTTTGACCCTTCGCACTGGCAGGAGTATGTGAGCCGCAACTGATTGGGTATCCTACGGAGCGTGGAGCCGACCTTCGAGCATGAACTGGAGGTGCTGATTCGCGCACGCTACCCACTCCTTTATGTGGTGAGTTACGAGGAGCGTCGCGCAGAAGAGATTCTACGGGGGCTGGCGCATCGCCTTTCCAAGCGAATCTATGTCTGGAGCCTCACGCGCGGTTACGAACCCCCTCTGGCAGCAAGCAGTCAGGAAGAACCCTCCCGCACGAAGCTGGCGCCGGAGATCGAGGCGCTGGTGGGGCTGTTTCGCCATGAGCAGGACGCGCTCTATGTGCTGAAAGATTTTCACCCGTTTCTGGGAGATGTACGCACGGTACGTCTGTTGCGTGATTTAGCGCCGCGCCTGCACAGTTCGGGGCGCACGCTGATCCTCCTCTCGCCCCTTCTCAAACTGCCCCCGGAGCTGGAGAAGGAGATGACTGTGATAGAGATGCCGCTGCCCACGCGCGAGGAAATTGCCCAGCGCCTGCGCGAGATTCTGCTTCAGGTGCGCGACAAGCCAGGGGTTCAGGCAGAAGTATCGGCACAGGAGTTTGACGAGCTGGTGCAGGCGGCGCAGGGGCTGACGATGGACGAGATTGAGAATGTGTGCGCCCGCTCGTTTGTGGAGCATCGGAAGCTCACGGTGGCGGCGATTCTCAGCGAGAAGCAGCAGATTGTGCGCAAGTCGGGCGTGCTGGAATATTACACACCCAGCGAGACGATGGCAGATGTGGGTGGGTTAGACCTGCTGAAAGAGTGGCTCCGGAAGCGCCGAAGCGCGTTTACTCAGCCGGCACGCGAGTTCGGCTTGCCCGCGCCCAAAGGGGTGTTGTTGCTGGGGGTTCAGGGCACGGGCAAGAGCCTCAGTGCCAAAGCGATTGCCAGCCTGTGGAACCTGCCGATGTTGCGGCTCGATGTGGGGCGCGTGTTTGGCAGCCTCGTCGGCGCATCCGAAGCGAACATGCGGCTTGCCATTCGTACCGCCGAAGCGATTGCTCCATGCATCCTGTGGATTGACGAGCTGGAGAAGGGCTTTTCGGGCGTACAGAGTTCGGGCATGTCCGATTCGGGCACAACCGCGCGCGTGTTTGCGACCTTCCTCACATGGATGCAGGAAAAGCGCAAACCGGTGTTTGTGGTGGCGACGGCGAACGATGTGTCGCTATTGCCCCCTGAGCTGTTGCGCAAAGGGCGCTTCGATGAGATTTTCTTTATTGACCTGCCCAACGCCACGGAGCGGGAACAGATTTTCGCGATTCATCTGCGCAAGCGCCAGCGCAATCCCGAACAGTTTGACCTGAAAGCGCTCGCACGCGCCACCGAGGGCTTCTCGGGCGCCGAAATCGAGCAGGTAGTCATCGGCGCGCTCTTCACGGCGTTTGACGCCGGACGCGACCTGACTCAGGAAGACCTCATGCACGAAATCAAGAGCGTCGTGCCGCTCTCCGTGATGATGCGCGAAGAAATCGACGAGCTGCGCACCTGGGCGCAGATGCGCACACGCCCTGCCAGCAGCCACGCCCCCGTTCGCAAGCGGAATCGGATATAATAGTATGCGTAGCCCCGATCGCAAGGGAACGGCTATACCGCGTAAATTCTTACTGGAGGTGTGAACATGCGTGTTGGAATTCTGACGGGTGGGGGCGATTGCCCCGGACTGAATCCCGCGATTCGGGGCGCGACGCTGCGCCTGATTCGAGACGGGCACACCCCAATCGGCATCCTGCAAGGCTGGAAGGGGCTGATTGAGGGCAACACCGTCCCGCTCACTGAAGAGCGTGTGGATGAGATTATTCGCGAAGGCGGCACGATTCTGGGCACTTCGCGCACGAATCCTTTTAAAAGCGAATCGGAACTGAAGCGGCTTCTGGAGAACTACGAAGCGCTGGCACTCGATGCGCTCATCGCCATCGGTGGAGAGGACACCCTCGGCGTGGCGTATCGGCTTTATGAGGGACATGGAATCCCCGTTGTCGGCGTGCCCAAAACGATGGATAACGATCTGGGCGGCACCGACTTCACCTTCGGCTTCGATAGCGCGGTAACCGTGGCGGTGGACGCGATGGACCGTTTGCGCGATACCGCCAAGTCGCACGCGCGCGTGATTGTGCTGGAGGTAATGGGGCGCCATGCAGGCTGGGTCGCCCTCTATGCCGGGATTGGCGGCGGCGCCGACTGGATTCTTATCCCCGAAGTGCCCCCCGATCTGGACACGATGTGCGATTACCTGCTGCGCCTCTATCGCCAGGGCAAACGCTACGCGCTGGTGGTCGTTTCGGAGGGCGTGATTTTGCCCTTTGAGGACCCTCAGAACCTCCCGCTGGATGAGTTCGGGCATCCGATTCTGCGGGAGCGGGGGGTCGGCGCGCGCGTGGCACGCTATATCGAGGAGAAAACGGGCTTGGAAACGCGCGACGCGGTGATCGGGCACATCCAGCGCGGCGGACCACCGACCCCGTTTGACCGCATGCTGGCGACCCGCATGGGGCTGAAAGCCGCGGAGCTGGTCAGCGAGCGCACTTTCGGGGTGTTGACCGCCCTGCGGGGACAGGAGATTGTGCCCGTGCCGCTGGCGGAGGCGGTCAATCGCCTCAAGCTGGTGCCGCCGGAGCTGTATGAGGAGGCACGCCAGATTTTCCAGCGCCTGCACCTACAGCCAGAGCGCAGCGGAACGGTGCAGGGGTAGCGATTCAGCAAGCGGGCGCTCGCGACATACGGCACGAACCGTCGCGACGACCTGTGGGTGATAGCGCGCGCCCGCTTCGTCGCACCACTGCTCCGGCGTGTAGCCCCGCTGCACACAAACCAGCAGGTTATCCAGCGCCGACAGGATGTGCGCCGCGAGCGGCGCCTCAGGCTGCTCGGCATACACCACATGGTGCAAGCGCACCAGCGGCGCAACCTGCCACAAACCCGGAATCTGCTCCGCTATCGAGGCGCTCAACTCGGCATGCCGATCCAGCGTGAGCTGCTCAATCGGGGTCAGGGGTGTTGGCTTATTGAGAACGGCATAAGGGATACCCACCATGCCGATGTCGCGCAGGTAGACTGCCAGCTCCAGGCGGCGTCGTTCCTGCAGGGGCAATCCCATGCGGAGCGCCACCTCGTTGACCAGCGGTGCCAGCAGATCGGCGCTGCCGAACCGCCCCTGCGTGCGCAGCTCCACGGCACGCGCAAAAGCGCGCAGGCTCTGACAGCGCCAGCGATGGAGCTGATTCGGCAACACCACAAAGGCGTAGTAGCCCAGCGCCCCCATGCAGAGTGCCACAATCGTGAGGGTCAGCCATGCACTGCTCATCGCGCTGCCCCCCCTCGCGCGATTTGTTGATACCGTTGCCACTCCCTGACAACTGACTCAAAGATGCCTACAACAGTGGGATCAAACTGGCTGCCTGCACCGCGCTTCAGCTCCTGCAACGCCTCCTCAATTGAAAGAGCTTTGCGATAGGAGCGCTGCTGGCTGGGCGTCTCACCCCCTATCATCGCATCGAAAGCGTCCACCACTGCAATAATCCGCGCCTCCAGCGGAATCTGGTCGCCCTTCAGCCCATAGGGATACCCCTTGCCGTCGGGGCGCTCGTGATGATAGGCGATCCAGGGCACCACAGGCGCGAGGAAGGGCGTGCCACCGAGAATTTCGGCGCCCAGCTGGGGATGGCGCTTAATCTGCTTCCACTCGCTGGAGGTGAGTCTGCCCGGCTTGTTCAGAATGCGTTCGTCCAGCACCGTTTTGCCGAGGTCGTGCAGGAGCGCCGCCTCATATACCAGCTCGCATCGCTCCGGGGGTAAGCCCAGCTGTTGCGCTACCCTGCGTGCCCACTGCGCCACACGCTGGAGATGTCCGCCCGTGTAGGGATGCGCCTTCTGAACCAGAAAACCCAGACTGCGAATCGTCTGATGATAGAGGTCATGCTGGCGTGTCCAGAGCATGAATGCCTGACGCAAGGTCAAGTAGGGCGCCAGCGCCATCACCAGCCCGCTCACCCCGAAAGTCTTGACCAGCAGCCCCACAATCAGCGAAAACAAAAGCATCACCGTCGCCTCTTGCGGAAACGCACTCAGATTCTGTCGAATCGCCCAGCCCCACTGCACCCCCTCAAACAGAGCAATATTTGTTGAGATGAGCAGGCTGTTAACCAGATGATAAGTCATTAGTGCGCCGCCAGTTGCCAGCACAAAATGCCATGCCGATTCCCGCGCTATCAGCCAATCTACCCCCGTCACCACCATCCCTGCACAGAAGGCGCTCAGCACGCTCTGTACCGTATTCAGAAACGCCCAGCGGGGATAGGTGGAACGAAACAGCGTGTTGGCAAGCCCCGCCACCAGCGTAATCACGGCATCCATCCAGACTCCCGCTTCCCAGCCATACAGGACGAGGGTCGCAATCACAATCGGGGTGCTGACGCTCATCCAGATGCCGTGGTCGGTGTAGCCGTAGCGCATGGGATAGCGCACGAGGAACAGTTCGGCGACCAGCGCGACCAGCATCAACCAGAAGAGGGTTTCGATTTCGGGGACGCGCGACAACGAATCACTTGCCGCGAGCAGAATCACGCCCGCTGGCAGCGAGGTTAATCCGATCCAGTACCAGAATCTCCGCTTCCGCATGTTCTTGGTAAGGGCAGGGTGAGCGCACCTCCCGCTACCCGAATGCCGATTACGGCATCGGAGCCACTACATGATGCTCCTCGAGGGGATCATCCCATCGATGTGGATAGTAGACGCGCTTCGCGTTGGCAACCGACATAATTGCCACCAGTGTTGCCATCAGAATGAGCCACCGTTTCATCTGCTGTCCCTCCTAAGATTAGAGTGATCAGCCGCTCGGTTGCTCGCTCCGCTCCGCGCTCACCATGCCCAGTCAGGAGCCCCCTGCGGGGAGTGGCTCCCGGACAAATCGTTTTACGCATTGTTTGGCGTCAGCCCCTCCACGAGGGCGACTGCCTCGTTGGAGGGTTCATAGTCGCTGGGGAACGCCTGCACGCGCCGATTGACCGCGTCGAGCGTCGCCAGCCCAACAGCCCGATACAGGTCGTTGCGCACCAGAGCGCTCCCCAGTAGCAAATCTTCGCCCTGGTCGCGCACCGCGCTCACCAGCACTGCCACCAGTGGATAGCCGCCCAGCGTCCAGTTGGTGGCAATCTCTTCCAGTCCGAAGCGCTCCTGCAGCCCGTGCGCGGCTTCCACCGCGCGCAGGGTCGCCAGCGCCACCAATCGGGGGAGCTGCGTGCTGGCACGCACGCCCGATGCCGTACCCCGATAGATCTGTCCGTTGCGTTCCAGATAGGCAGAAACGACGGCGCGAGTCCCTTCGTGGGAAATCTGCACATCGACCCAGCGCAGACGGGGCGCTCCTGCCGCACGCGATGCCCCACTCTTCTGGGCAACGCTCACCTTGCGGTGGTCAATATGGATGCCAAAGTGTGCCATCAGAGCCGATTCTACATCGCGCACCACCTGCTTGGGGTTCCGATCCCCTTCCACCAGCAGATGCACTTCCTGAATCAGCCCCGTTTCGTCCGCAACGACCCGCGCACCGCATACGCCGCGCAGCTCGCGCAGAACCTGCTCCACCTGACTTGTGCTCCAGCGTCGTTCCGCCATGTGCCCTCCCTGTCTGTGATGGCTCGTGAAGCTCCTTCGAGCGATTGGCGGCGTCGCGGCACTCTCCCCATTACCCAAAACAGGTCGCTCTGCGAAAAACTCCTGCTATGCGCTCGTTAATTCTACCTGTTTTGCAGCCTCCTGCAAAATTCCTGCCAGTTTGGTTGCCAAAAAGGGGGGATTTTGGGGCAAAATTGTCCAGATTTCGGGCATTTCCCTTTCGCGGGTATAATCCTGCCCGATGAGAGAGCCACTCCCGCGCGAGTATGCACCGAACACCGACGCGCTCTTGCTGAACGGGAAAGCGCTGGCACAGCAGATTCGCGAGTCGCTCAAAGAGCGCGTTGCGCAGCTGCAAACCCGGGGAATCACCCCATGCCTTGCGGTGATGCTGGTGGGCGACGACCCCGCTTCGCACACCTATGTGCGCACAAAAGCGCGCGCCTGCGAGTCGGTGGGAATCCGCTCCCTCGTGCGCCACTACCCGGCAACGGTTTCCCAGCAGGAGCTGGAAGCGCAGATTGATGCGTGGAACGCCGACCCGGAGGTGCATGGCGTGCTGATTCAGCACCCTGTGCCTGCCCCACTGGACGAGTCGGCGCTACTGCGGCGTCTGGACCCCCGAAAGGATGTGGACGGCATCACGCCCCGCTCGCTGGGCGCCCTGTTGACAGGCGAGGAAGCGTTCGGCGCATGCACCCCGCTGGGGATTATCACCCTGCTGGACGCCTACGGGATCCCTATTGAGGGCAAACATGCGGTGGTGGTGGGGCGGAGCGTGATTCTGGGTAAGCCGATGGCACTGATGTTGCTGAACCGCAACGCGACCGTGACGATATGCCATTCCCGCACGCGCCCGCTGGAACATTACACCCGTCAGGCGGATATTCTGGTCGCCGCGCTGGGTAAGCCCGAATACATCACGGGCGAGATGATTAAGCCGGGCGCGGTCGTGATTGACGCGGGCTACAACCGTGTGGAGGGGCGCACGGGCGATGTGGGCGATGTGCATTTCGAATCGGCGGCGAAGGTGGCTTCTGCGATTACCCCTGTGCCAGGCGGCGTGGGTCCGATGACGGTGGCGATGCTGTTGCAAAACACGGTGCTTTCTGCGGAGCGCTGGGCGAGTGATGCAAGCTGAAGAGTATGCCCGCATGTACGCCTGCGAGGGCGACTACTGGTGGTTCGTGGGGCGTCGCCTTCTGGTCAAAACGCTCATCGAGGGGATGGTGGGTTCCGTTTCAGGCTGGGTGCTGGATGCGGGCTGCGGCACCGGGGCGATGTTAGCAGAGCTGGCGCCCGCCAACAGGGTCGTGGGGGTGGATGTGGAGATGCAGGCACTGCGTTATGCCCGTCAGCGTGGCGATTTTCCTCTCATTCAGGCGCGGCTGGAGGCGCTCCCCTTTCGTAGCGAGGCTTTTGAACTCATCACCGCGCTGGATGTGCTGGAACACCTGCCCGACGATTTGTGCGCTCTGCGAGAGATCTGGCGCGTTCTCCAGCCGGGCGGCTGGCTGATTGCCACGGTGCCTGCTTATGCGTGGCTCTGGAGCAAACACGATGTGGCGCTCCATCATTACCGGCGCTACACGGCGCGCGCCCTGAAGCAACGACTGGAGCAGGCAGGGTTCGAGGTGTGTAAGCTCTCCTATTCGGTGATGTTTCTGTTCGCGCCGATAGCGCTCTTTCGGTGGCTGGATCGGTGGCGCCCTGCACCTCCTGCGGCGACGGTGATTCCCGTGCCACGCTGGCTCAATCGGTGGCTGATCGGCTTGCAGGCGTTCGAGGCGCGGCTGGTGCGGCGGTTTCGTTTGCCGCTGGGAGTGAGCCTGGTGGCAGTGGCGCGAAAAAATCAGGTATAATCCCCCCCGTTTATGGCAACCGCAATCGTGTTTCCGGGTCAAGGTGTGCAGCGCCCAGGGATGGGCAAAGAGCTTTACGAGCGCAGCCCTGCGGCGCGCCGCGTGTTCGAGATTGCGACCGAGCTGTCGGGACGCTCCTTTACGCAACTCTGTTTTGAAGCCGATGAAGAAACCCTGATGCGCACCGAGAACGCCCAGCCCGCTCTGCTGACCGTATGCTATGCGGCGTGGGAGGCGCTGCGCGAGGCGGTTCCGGAGTTCACCCCCGATTATGTGGCAGGGCATAGCGTGGGCGAGTATCCTGCGCTGGCGGCGTCGGGTATCTGGACGCTGGAAGAGGCTTATCACTGGGTGGAAGAGCGTGCCAAAGCGATGCACAAAATCGCGAACCGCATTCGCGGCACGATGGCAGCCGTAATCGGGCTGGAAGCCGAAAAGGTGGAAGAGGCGTGCGCCCGCGCTCAGGCAGAAACAGGTGAGGTGGTCGTGCCTGCGAACTATAACTCGCCCGGGCAGATTGTGATTTCGGGCACGGTGAACGCCGTCCAGAAAGCCAGTGAGTATGCGAGAGAGCTGGGAGCGCGCCGTATCATTCCGCTGGCAGTGGCAGGCGCGTTCCATTCGCCCATCATGCAGGAGGCGGCGGACCTGATGACCGAGGCTTACAAAGAGGCGAACTTCAATCCCCCCAAAATCCCCTTCTTCTCCACAATAGAGGTGCGCCCGCTGAGCGATCCCGAAGAGATTCGCGTCGTGATGGGCAGACAAATCGCCAGCCCCGTTAAATGGCATCAGAGCGTGGAGGCAATGCACGCGCTTGGCGTGGACACTTTTATTGAAGTGGGCGTTGGCGATGTGCTATCGGGTTTAATAAAGCGCATCGTGCCGGGGGTTCGCACCCTGCGTGTGGTAGACTCTAAGACGCTGGACGAAACCGTTCAGCAGCTGCGAGGCGAGGCATGACGATTTCGTTAGAGGGTCGCGTGGCGCTGGTTACGGGAGCAGGACGCGGGATTGGGCGTGCGGTCGCGCTGACGCTGGCGCAGGCGGGCGCGAAGGTGGCGGTGGTGAGCCGTACCGAAGCGAACGCACACGAAACCGCCCATGCGATTGAGCAGGCAGGCGGCGTCGCGCTGCCGATGGCGCTCGACATCGCCGATCCGGTTAGCGCTGAAACCGCCACCGAAACCGTTCTCAAGCAGTGGGAGCGGCTGGACATTCTGGTCAACAACGCGGGCATCACACGCGATACCCTGTTGCTACGCATGAAGGAGGAGGATTGGGACGCCGTGCTTCAGGTGAACCTGAAGGGGGCGTTCCTGTTCACCCGCGCCGCCCTGAAACCCATGATGAAACAGCGCTGGGGGCGCATCATCAACATCACCTCCATCGTGGGACTCACGGGCAACGCCGGGCAAGCCAACTACGCCGCCTCCAAAGCGGGCTTGATTGCCCTCACCAAATCGGTCGCGCTGGAGATGGGCAGCCGCAACATCACCTGTAATGCGATTGCGCCCGGCTTCATCGAGACCGATATGACCGAATCATTGCCCGAACAGGTGCGCCAGTATGCCCTGCAAAAAATCCCGCTGGGACGGCTCGGCGCACCCGAAGAAGTCGCGCATGGGGTACTCTTTTTATGTAGCGAACTCGCCTCGTACATCACGGGGCAAGTGCTAATCATCGACGGTGGCTTGACTACCGGAATCTAAAACCCAACAAAGAGGAGGTACGATACCGATGACACAGCAGGAGATCTTCGAGCGAGTCCAGAAGGTGATTATCGAGCAGCTGGATAAGCGCCCGGAAGAGATTACGATGGACGCGAGCTTCATCGACGACCTGAACGCCGACTCGCTGGACCTCGTGGAACTGGTGATGGCATTTGAGCAGGAGTTTGATGTCACCATTCCCGAGGAGGAGGCGGAGCAGGTGCGCACGGTGGGCGACGCGGTGCGCCTCTTGAGCGAGAAACTGGCGGTAGAAGCGGAATAAGCCTATGCGACGGCGCGTTGTGGTTACCGGGATGGGGCTTGTCACCCCGCTCGGTCTGGGGATTGAACCCTTCTGGGAGGGTCTCATCACCGGGCGGCGGGTGATCGGTCCCATCACCCACTTTGATGCGAGTGGGTTTACCACGCGCATCGCGGCGGAGGTCAAAGAGTTTGACCCCACCCAGTTCATGGAGAAAAAAGACGCCCGTCGCGCCTCGCGCTTTATCCAGTTCGCGATTGCGGCGACCCACATGGCGCTCGCCGACGCCCAGCTGCAAATCACCCCCGAGAACGCCGAACGTATCGGCGTGCTGATTGGCTCCGGAATCGGCGGCGTGGACTACATGGACACCCAGATGCGCGTGCTGGTGCAACAGGGTCCCGACCGCCTCAGCCCCTTTCTGGGCGCGATGATGATTGCCGATATGGCGTCAGGAATGGTCTCGATTCAGTTTGGCATTAAGGGACCGAACCTGTGCGTGGTAACGGCATGCTCCACCGGGGCGGACGCGCTGGGTCAGGCGATGCGGGCGATTATTTACGGCGACGCGGATGTGATGATTGCGGGCGGTTCGGAGGCGGCGATTGTGCCCGTGGGGATTGGCGCGTTCTGCGCCGCGCGGGCGATGTCCACCCGCAACGACGACCCTGAACACGCCAGCCGCCCGTTTGACGCCGAGCGCGACGGCTTTGTGATGGGCGAAGGATGCGGCGTGCTGATTCTGGAATCGCTGGAGCATGCCAAAGCGCGCGGCGCCCGAATCTACGCCGAACTGCTGGGCTACGGCATGTCCGCCGACGCCTACCATATCACCCAACCCGACCCCGAAGGCGACGGCGCCCGACGCGCCATGCAAAACGCCCTCAAAGACGCCGGTCTCCAGCCCACCGATATTGACTATATTAATGCCCACGGCACTTCCACACGCTATAACGACGCCAAAGAGACCCTCGCTATCAAGCGCGTGTTCGGCGAACACGCCTACAAGTTGGCGGTCAGCTCCACCAAGTCGGTAACGGGACACCTGCTGGGCGCGGCAGGCGCAGTAGAGGCGTGCGCCTGTATCCTCGCCATCCAGCACCAGATGCTACCTCCCACTATCAACTACGAATATCCCGACCCCGAATGCGATTTAGACTATGTGCCCAACACGGCACGCCCCGCGAAGGTGCGCTACGCGATGTCCAACTCCTTCGGCTTTGGCGGGCACAACAGCGTGCTGGTGTTCGGGGCTTACTCCGAGTGAGTTCGCGGACGATGCAAAACGCGAATCCGAATCGTAAGCTCGTAATTGTTTTACTGATTGCGTCAGCTGTGGTGTTGGGGAGCTGTTTCGTCTGCGCCATTCTGGGGGCGGTACTGTCCCCCGTGTTCGCCCAGGCGCGAGAGAAGGCGCGTGCCACTGCCTGCATGTCCAATCTGCGTCAGATGGGCAGCGCGTTTGCGATGTATGCCCAGGACCACAGGAGTCAGCTCCCGCCTGCCAGTCGCTGGATGGATGCAATCACTCCTTATCTCCCTCAACCTGAACGCACGCTTCGTTGCCCCAGCGTGCCCGCGCAGAGCTTCGGCTACGCCTACAATTCCCAGCTCTCAGGGATGAACTACCAGAACGCACGGGTGCAGAAGCCAGATGTGCCGCTGGTCTACGACTCGGTGAACCTCGCCCGCAACGCTACCGACCCCGTTACCAGTCTGCCCAACCCGCCTCGCCACCTGGGCAACGCAAACCATGCCCTTCTGGTGGATGGAACCGTTCAGTCCGTAGCGCCCTGAAAGGATGGAGACGCTGCTTGAATGGGACCGCCAGCTGTTTTATGCTGTCAATCATGGTTTGAGCCACCCATGGCTGGACGGGGCGATGTGGTTCGTCACCAGTCTGGGATTGGGCTGGGTGCAGGCGTTAATGCTACTGGCGTGGACTCTGGCGGCATCGCGCAGGGGGCGTGAGGCGGGCGGCGTTTCCCCCTGGAGGAGTATCTTTCTCTCAGGGGGGCTGGCGTTGTTGTTGAGCGGGTTGACGGTGCAGGTTCTGAAGCGCCTGTTTCCGCGCATGCGCCCTTCGAATCTGCCCGATGCGCTCGTGGCGCCCGATGAGCGGATTTTTTTCAACTCGTTCCCGTCGGGGCACACGGCGACCTCGTTCGCGCTGGCGTGCTGGCTGTGGGGACGCCTGCGCGGCACGCGCTACCGCTGGGTGGGCTACCTCGCGTGGGCGCTCGCCGCGCTGGTCGGACTGTCCCGAATCTATCGCGGCGTCCACTACCCGCTGGATGTGCTGGTCGGCGCCCTGATAGGAATCATGTGGGGTTTTGCGATTAATCGGGTACAATCTCTCCATGAGGCGAATCGTCGATGAAGAAGATTCCGCGCATTGTGGTGGCTAAAGTGGGTCTGGATGGGCACGATCGCGGCGCGAAGGTGGTCGCACGCGCCCTGCGCGACGCAGGTTTCGAGGTCATCTACACAGGACTGCGGCGCACCCCTGAGGATGTGGTGCAGATTGCCCTTCAGGAAGACGCCGATATGATTGCCATCAGCATCCTCTCTGGGGCGCACATGACGCTCATCCCGCGCGTGCTGAACTTGCTCAAGGAGCAGAACGCCGAAGATATCTATGTGATTGCAGGCGGCACCATCCCCGACGACGACGCCGAAGCGCTCAAACAGATGGGCGTCAAGGCGGTCTACCCCCCAGGCACGCTGATTGAAACCTTCGTGGAAGACATTCGCCGCATGCTGTCAGAACGGGAAACTTTAAGCACTGTCTAATCGTATCCCCTCGCTGGAGGGCACAGAAATGGAAATGCTCATCGGTTTGATGGCGTGCGTGGGAGGCGGTCTGCTCCTGATGGTGATTGCCTACGCCGTGATGTATAACTCGCTGATAGGCAAGAAAAATCAGGTGGACTACGCCTACAGCGGGATTGATGTGCAGCTCAAAAAGCGCCACGATTTGATTCCGAACCTTGTGGCGACGGTCAAGCAATATATGGAGCATGAGCGGGGTTTGCTGGAGCGCATCACCGAGTTGCGGGCGCGCGCCACAGCCAGCAATCTCCCCGAATCGGAGCGATTGCATGCGGAGGCGCAGCTCTCGGTCGCGCTCCGCTCGCTGATGGTGGCGGTGGAAAACTATCCTCAGCTCAAAGCAAACGAGAACTTTCTGCACCTACAGGCGTCGCTGAACGATGTTGAGGAGCAGATAGCCGCTGCTCGACGCGCCTATAACGCCGCCGTCACCGACTACAACAACGCCATCGAGATGTTTCCGACGAACATCGTGGCGGGCATGATGGGCTTGAAACGGCGCTTTGTGTTTGAAGCGGAGGCGTCGGAACGCGAAACGCCGAAAGTCGCCGACTTGTTTAAGCCGTCGTGATGCGTTCCCTAACAGAGATTCAGCAGGAGTTGGAGCCTGCCCTGCGCGAAATCGAAGCTTGGCGCACCCGGAGCGTCCACCAATTCAGCCAGATTGCCCTCTGGAGCGCAATAGTTGGCGGGCTGCTGACGCTGGTTCTGGTTTCTGGGTTCCAAAGCGCTTGGGGTTTTGCGCCGCTTGTTATTGCGCTTATCGTGATTCTGGTCGCCTACGCGCAGCGGGCGGACGAGTGGCGGAAGGCTTTCAAAACGCGCGTGATGGCGAGCCTAATCAAGGCGGTTAACCCTGAACTCAACTACCACCCGCAGGCGTGCATCACCCGCGCCGAGTACGAGACCAGTTTGCTCTTCCATAACGCGCCTGACCCTGACCGCTATCGGGGCGAGGACCTTATCGAAGGGCGCGTCGGGCAGACCGACATCCGCCTCTCGGAACTACACACCGAATATAAAACCGTCTCCTACGACAGCAAAGGGCGGCGACAGGAACACTGGCACACCATCTTTCGTGGGCTGTTCATCACCGCCGATTTCCACAAAGACTTTCACGGCATCACACTGGTGTTCCCTGACCCCGAGCAACAGTTGCTGGGCAGGTTTGGGCAGTGGCTGCAAGGACTGAGCGCAAAGATTGGCAATCAACCTGGTGAACTAGTCAAGCTGGAAGACCCTGAGTTTGAACGGATGTTCAAGGTCTACTCCACTGACCAGATTGAGGCGCGCTACATTTTGACGCCCAGCCTGATGGCGCGGATTGTGGACTTCGCTAAGAAGACCCGCGCCTCCATTCGGCTTTCGTTTGTGAACTCGCGCCTGTATTTGGCGATACCGACTTGGCACAACTACTTTGAGCCGCCCTCGCTGTTCGCGCCTGCCTATACGCTTGCCAAAAGCGAAACGCTCCAGCGCTACCTTGCCGAACTCGCCTTCGCGCTCAGCGTCGTGGACGAATTGAACCTCAACACCCGCATTTGGGGGAAGCGGTAAGTCAGAGTGAATTAACTCTGGGCAGCTCGCAGCCAGCACCCCTGTCCCCGCTAAATTTCCTGCCCCCTCATGCCATAATCTTAACTATGCGACGGATCGACTGACTCATTTCCAAGAATTGGGAGGTACCTGAAGCATGCGAAGTAAGCAGTGGAGCTGGAAATGGAGCGTTATTGTCGCAGCTGTCCTCGCAGGTGTGTGGAATAGCGGTTTTGGTCAAGTTCTGTCGCGTCTGGGGCAGGTTTACGACGACCCCCCAGGCGTTCAAAGCGTGTTCGAGGGCAACTGGATTTACTCGCTGAGCAGCACTCAGTTGCTGATTACCCTAGAAGCTAATTCTGCGCTGGTCAAGCGCGGTGTGCTGTCGCGCCCCGGAATGCGGAGCGGCTACACCACAGCGATTGCCAAGGGCGGCAATCTGGTCTACATCGCCAACGACAGCGTCTTTCCCAGCGCGTCGTATCTGACCATCGTGAATGTATCGAACCCCGCTTCGCCCAGCATCGTTGTCGATTTTCAGATGCCCAGCAGCGTGCCATCCACGCTCAGCATCGTCAAAAACGGCAACTACCTCTACATGTTCCCCGAATCGGGCGACATGCAGGTGGTGGATATCTCTAACCCTGCCTCGCCTGCGATTGTGCGTTCCGTCAGTATGACGGGATCAGGTGGCGTGGTGGTGGGCAATCGGCTCTACACGGCGGAGCGCAGCAACGGTGTGGGCGTGTGGGATGTGAGCCAGCCCGATAACCCCAACCGCATCGGCAGGGCGAACCTCACGGGCAACATCCAGGAAGTGCTCGTTTCGGGTTCGCGGCTCTATGCGCTCAGCGGCTTCTCGCCGACGGCGTTGCACATCCTGGATCTCAGCAACCCCGACTCGCCCACTTTGCTGGCGACTTTCAACACAACTTATATCGCCGATATGGCGTCCTACGGCAACTACCTCTACCTCTCGAGCGGCTTGGGCAAAACCCAGATTGTGGATGTCAGCAACCCCAGTGCGCCCGCGGAAGTGGCGGTGCTTGACCTTGGGCGCGTGCAGGCGATAGAGCCTGCCAGCGCGCGCCTGCTGACCGCAGGCTCCTCGTGGCTGCGCGTGTACAGCCTGAGCAACCCGACCAACCCAACACGCACCGCCGAGTACACCGTGCCTGCGCCCGACGCAGCGGTTAAAAGCGGCGACCGGGTCTACACCGCCGAGGAGCTGGGAGTCGGCGTATACAACCTCGCTACCCCCTCTTCCCCAACATTCGAACAGGTTGTTCCTGTGAGCCTGAACTGCCGCGAAATCGCCCAAATCAGCGCGGACACCTTCGCAGTGGCGCACGAGGGCAACCTCAGCTTCGTGCGGTTTACAGGAGGCAGCGGAAATGTGGTCTGGACGCACACAGCAACGCCCCCCAGCCAGTCGATGTGGTACGACCGCTTGCGAGTCAGCGGGAATGTGCTGGCGTTCGCCTGCTCCCCGACCTTCAATAGCGTGCGGTTGATCGATATTTCCAATCCCGAATCGCCTCAAGTCGGGGCGGACATCAGGTTCATCGTGAACTTTGATGTCGGCGGCGGCTACCTCTACTCTGCGTTCAGCACAAGTCCTTCCAATTTCAGGATCTACTCCATCGCTGATATTAACAGCCCCACCCAGGTCGCTTCGCTGGACATTCCGTTTTCCGCCAGCGATATTGCGGTTGGCGGCAGCTACGCGCTGGTGACGGGTTCCAGCGGCGAGCTGGCGCTCGTGGATGTGTCTAACCCTGCAGCGCCCCAGCTAATTGCCCAGCGCACGATGGCAGGCGCCTCGATGCCGAAGGTGAGATATGATAACGGCTACTTTTTTGTGTACGACGGAAGTAATCGCAAACTGGAGGTCTATCGCGTTGCCGACTTTCCCAACTTCAACCCGTATCGCACTCAGACGCTGGACACCTATGGAATAAGGCATCTCTACTTTGACCAAAATATCGTGATAGGCTCTGCAAGCACGGAGGGACTGATTGTGTACCAGAACCTGCTCGGCACGAGTGGGATGACAATTACCCTCGTGACGCCGAACCGCGCAGGCAACGCGGGCGCGCTGACGATTATGATAGAAGGCAGCGGGTTCCCCCAGAACGCCACTGTGCGCTTGGAGCGTGGCAGCGTAGTCATTGAACCCACCAGCGTCGTGGTGCGCAGTGCCAACCGTATCGACGCCACCTTTGATTTCACGGGTCAGCCCGTGAATACGCAGTGGGATGTGGTGGTGCGTAGCCCCGACAACGCCGAAGCCCGTTTACCAAGCGCCCTGACCATCGTGGAACCTGTGCCTACGATTAGCTCTATTTCGCCCAATCGAACGCTTCCGAGTCGTTCCGTCACGCTCACGATTAGTGGAGAACTGTTCACCCCGAACGCACGGGTGGAGATTCGTCCTTCAGAGAGCGACACTTTCACGCCGATAAGCGCCCGCAGTGTCCAATTCGTCAGCCAGCGCCAGCTAAGCGCGACCTTCGACCTCAGCCCGCTACATGTCCTAAACCTAAGTTATGACCGTACGGTGAGCGTGGTGGTCACCAACACCAACAACCGGAGTGCTTCAGGCACGCTGATTGTGCGCGGACCCAATCTCGACCTCCAAGTCGCCGAAACCGTGTTTGCGTTGCGTGAAAATCAGGACCTTGCAGTGGAGGTTGTGGTCAGTGGCACGGTGGAAGGCGAACCCATCGAATTCGAGATGTACGGCTGGGTAGGAAGCGACAGCCGTACCATTCGCCCTGCCCGAACCGAGGCGTTGGGCAGTGGGCGCTGGCGACTCACTTTCAACCGTGCAGAAGCCTTACCAAACGGCTTCCTCCAAAGCTGGACGCCTGGCGTGCGCCAGCTGGGCGCACGCGACACCAGCGACACCATATCCGTACACCAGTATCGCGGCGTACGCATGGAGACGGGTATCCCACAGTTCAGCAACCTGATTCGCCCCCTGACGATTTCCGTGCTGGCGTTTGACGCCGACGAGAACACGACCTTTGTGCTGCGCAAAGGCGATGTCGTGCGCGAGCCGACCCAAATTACGCGCAACACCCAGACATATGCAGGCGGTACCGTTTTTGAGGGAACTTTCCCCATCCAACTCACCGACCTCGGACAGTGGAGCATCGAGGTGCGCTACGGCGACGAGACCAAGACCATCGCGAACGCCCTTGAAATCATCAAGGGGACTCCATACATTTCCCGGGCTGACTGGCGGCTTTCGCCGTGGCAACGCGACTCGCAGATTGTGCTGCGCGGGAGTGGCTTCCACGAGGGGATGCGAGGGGTGCTTGTCATAGAGAACCCCAACGCCGTGATTGATGCCTCTGAAATCACGGCGACCGCAGTCACCGTCAATTCCGATGGCACGGAGGCGACCCTCGTGTTCGAAAACCTCTTCGATGCCATCCGAGCGCCTTCACAGTTCCGTTTGGAACTGCGCTCGCCGTATGCAAACTCGGTCAGCTGGTACAACTGGCAATCGTTTGCTCCACCGTCCGTGAGGATGCCCGCTCGGTGGGGTCCCAGCTTCTTCCGTGCAGGGCGGTGGGAGACCTTCACGGTGGCTGTTTCGACAGGTGGGCAGATCGACGCGCCTATACTCTCATTTGTCGTACCGTTTACCGAGAGCGACCTGAATTCAGGCGCATATGACTTCGAGTACCGCATCGTAGACACATACACGGGACGCGTCCTGCAAAGTGGGCGACGCCGCGCAACGCCTGAGAATGTCCTTTTGGTCGCTCAGCTGCCTCCGATGCCCGCCGACACGACGCGCTACATCAATATCGAGATACGCGCCTTCAGCAGCGGGCGCGCAGCAGCGCCACACCCACAGCTCACTCGCGGGCGCGTGGTAGTGGTCGCGTATGTCGCTGTATCAGGGCTGTTCATCGCAGGCTCTATGGTGCTGAAGGCAAGCTGCGAAGTGTTCCAGAGATACGGCTTGCAAACCGCCATCGCGACCGCCCTTGCAGAGCAAGACTTTTACGATCTGACTGGCTCGCAACGTAGCGCACTATTGGATTGGTTGCTTGAAGAGCGCAATATGCGCGCACTCCTTAATACCTTCTCTTACACCAACAAGAGTGTGTTCGATTATTTCGGTTCGGAAATTACGAGCGAGATTGTCGGACGCGGCGCCGATGCTATCAAACAAGCCATCTCGACTAAGGTGAATTACTACCTGCTTGGCAAGTTCTCGCGCCTAGATAGCGACAAGCGAAGAGAATATGCCGAGCTCCTAACAAACGCCTACTTTGATCTCTGGCAAGCGCAGAACGCACTACGCAGTGGCGACGCCACTGACATCGTGAAGAGCAAATCGGAACAGATTCTCGGGGAGATATGGAAACTGGCGACTTCCGAAGCCAGTGAAACTCCTCTGGAACCCCCTGCTGGCTTGGATCTAAGCCAGATCCCCGCAGAAGCGCTTGGTGCTCTCCTTAATGCCACGGCGAATACTTTCCTTTCGGTGGCGACGGGGTGTATTGAGCGCTCCCGCAAGTTAGAACAACTATTTACTCAGGTGCAGAATGTTCAACCGCTCCCTGTGCGCACCTCCTGGGACCCCAACGAGAAGCGCGGCACGCAGGGAGTGGCAGGCTACATCGCGCCTGACCAGAGCATCGTGTACGAGATTCTGTTCGAGAACCTGCCCACGGCTACTGCAGGCGCGGAAGAGGTACTGGTGGAAGATACCCTGCCAGAGGCGTTAGACCCCAGCACGCTGGAGTTCTTCGAGGTCCAGGTGGGCGACAAGCGAGTGAGCCTGCCCGAAGGCACGAACACGCTCAACACGCAGATCGACCTGCGTCCGAACCGCCCTGTGGTGGTGCGTGTGGTCAGCGACTACGACCCCAGCACGCGCAAGCTGAGCGTGCGCTTCAGCGGTATCGACCCGAACACGAACGATTACTATCAGGAGGGCTTCCTGCCGCCGAACACGAACCCGCCGCAGGGCGAGGGCGCGGTGCGGTTCCGAATTCGCCCGCGCGAAGATGTCGCCTCGGGCACGCGCATCGACAACCACGCTGTTATTACCTTCGACCCACACCTACAGGCGAACCCGCCGATTGTGACGAACACGCATTCGCTCACGCTGGACAAGCAGCCGCCCGCCATTACAGTCGAGTCGCCTGACAGCACGACTTTGCCCACCACAAAAGCGACCCTGCGCTGGAGCGCGACCGACGATGCGTCGGGCGTGGCAGAGGTGGAAATCTGGGCGCAGGAGGGCGATGGCGCGCGCCGACTGGGGTACACCAGCGCGACAGGTGAGCGCAACGAGTCGGGCACCGTGCTGGTGCGGGCGCGCCGATTCGGCGACGAGACGCGCATCATCACGCGCGGACGCGACCGCGTGGGCAACCTCGTGCCCTTCGGCGACACACCTCAACTCACTCTGCGCTTCGGGCAACCTCCTCAGTTCAGCGCAGGCTTGCACCTCGTCGGCATCCCCGTGCAGCTGGACAACCCCGATGTGCAAGCCGCCTTCGGCTTCCAGAACGACCAGTGGGCGACCTACAATCCCGCAACAGGTCAGTATGTGCAGCATCCCGACAGCGGCGCGTCGCCCCAAATCGGGCGCGGCTACTGGGTGGTGCTGCCCAACCCCGTGCAGCCGAATATCGTAGGGAATCTCCCGGATCCAGAGCAGAGCTACACGATTGCGCTTCAGCAGGGTTGGAACCTGATTGCGAACCCGTGGACCGAGCCGCTGGTGTGGAACCGCGCAGCGATTGGCGTGCGTGTGAATGGCGTCTCGTACACGCTGGATCAGGCGGTTGCCCAACAGTTCGTAGAGCCGTATCTGTGGGGTTGGGAGCCGAACCCCTCTAACTCCCAGCAAGGACGCTACCGCCTTATATACGACGCCCAGCTGCTGAACGGGATTGACCACCAACTGCAACCGTGGCGCGGGTACTGGATCTACGCGCACCAGCCGTGTGAGCTGGTGCTGCCCACGCCCGAAGTCGCTGCCAGCACGCCGTCGCGTAGTCGCAACCCCGCGACCCAAGGTGGCTGGAGCCTGCGGATTGGAGCGCACTGGGGCGACCAATACGACGAGGTGATGGTGGGCGTTTCGGGCACGGAGCAGGGGCTCCAGGTAGCGATGCCACCCGCACCTCCTGGTCGCGCTGCAGCAACGGGCGTGCAGCTGCGCTTGGTGCGCGAGGGAAGAGCGATGGAAGCAGACATTCTCCCCCGCTCGCGCTCGCAGCAACGCTGGACGCTGGAGCTAAGCGTGCCTCCCAGCGACGCGCCGCGCACGCTCCTGCTGACCACACCCGACATTGCGTATCTGCCGCGAGGGGTCAACCCGATGCTGCGGGATTTAGAGACGGGTGCGCAGCGGCTCCTGCGTAGCAGTGCTGGCTGGCAAATCCCTGTCCCGCCAGAAGGGCTTTCCAAACGCTTCGAGCTGAGCCTTGTCAGCACCAGTCGACTGTTGCGAATCACCAACCTGCAGGTACAGGGTGGACGCAGTGCAGGCGGAGCCTACACAGTGCGGTTCACCCTCAGCGACTCGGCAAAGGTTACGGTCGCCATCCAAGCAGGGGGGCGCACAGTGCGCACTTTGGAGCAGGGGCGCAGCCGCAGTCTGGGTTCACACCAGTTGGTTTGGGAGGGGCGCGACCAACAAGGACGCGCCTTGCCGCCTGGCTCGTACACCCTTGTCATTCGAGCAGAAACGGACGACGGGCAAGTCGCCCGTGCCACGCTCCCTCTTGTGCTCACACGCTAAGGAGGTCAAACGATGTCTCTACGATACATATGGTCGGTGCTGGCGTTAGGGCTGTTCTTATCTGGCTGTGGTGGAGGCGGTGGCGGTCTCAGCGACACGAACCCGCCCCAGATTAGCCGAGTGGAATTGGAGCGTTCTTCCCAAACGCTGTATATATGGGCTATCGTCGCGGATGCCGAGAGTGGAGTTGCCAGTGTGGTGGCGCAAGTGGTGGCAAATAACCAAACCCAACAAGTAGTTCTTCAAGCACAGGGCAATAACCACTACCGCGCCGCGCTGCCGAGCAACACTGCCCGCGTTGCTGTCAGGGCTCGCGACTACGCTGGCAATGAGCGCACCAGCGATGAACTGATTGCTCCGCCGCCTGCCCCGCCTTTCTAACGCAGATAGAGACGCCCCCAGCCTTGGGGGCGTCTCTTTTGGTGAGGCTCTACGATTGGGGCGCCCTTTCCATTTGCCCTCAGATTCCTACTTCCCCCGTGGCGATTCGTAGACCGCAAAAGCGTTGTGGTTGTGGATGGACTCTATCGACTCGCACTCCACACGGAACCAGCAGAGCTCTTCGCGGCTCTGGAGCCGAAGGGTAAGCTCGCGCGCGACATCTTCCACAAAACGGGGCGTCTCATAGGAACGCTCGGTAATATATTTTTCGTCAGGGCGCTTCAATACAGGATAGACCAACGCGCTCGCCGATTCTTGCACCAACGGCAAGTAGGCTTCGGGCAGGCGTGGCAGGCGGTCTTTCGTGCGGAGCCACAGGCGTACAATCGCCCGCTGGTTGTGCGCACCGTAATCGGAAATCTCTTTACTGCAGGGGCAGAGCGTCATCGCAGGGAAGGCAAAAAAGCTCACCGCCGACGAAGCGCCGTTATTGAGGGCGCACTCCCACTCCACCTCCACATCCAGCAAGCCCGGTGTGCCCGATACGGGCGCCGCGAGGGGAATGAAATAAGGAAACTGGAGCCTGAGCTGGGCGCGTCGGCTCTGGAGGCGTTCCTGCGTGAGCTGGAGCAGTGTGTATACCGATTCGGGCGACTGGGGCGCGCTCGCCCACTCGTAGAGCGTGCTGACCAGTCGGCTCATGTGCGTGCCGCGCTGTTCGGCGTCAATATCCACGCTCAGGTCGGCGACGGCAATCACGGTCTGTTCGTTCCCTGTCCCCCCAATCAGGCGAATGGGCAAGCGCAGTCCGCGAATCCCCACCGCATGGAGCGCCACGCCACGCGTATCTCTCTCGCTCGCCACATCGGGCAAATCAACATGCTTTTTCATACCCCGATTATAATACCCCAATCCGTCTGGAATCGGGTATCCTATCCTGCCGATGTGGGCGAAGTGGGCGGCGCTGGGGAGTATGCTGATGGCGCTGGGGGGCGCCAGCGCCCAGACCCACATTCGGATAGAGTCGCTGCTGGGCGATTCGGCGCAAGCCAATCCAGCACCTGTGCAGGTTGAGTTTCAGCAAGGCAGTGGCGTTTCCGAGGGCACGCTCATCTTGCGCCACCGCATGCAGATTGAGGAGCATTATCCCCTGCAGCTGCCGCCGAACGCCCGCAAGACCCTCACGCTCGCTGTCGGAAAGGACGCCGTAGACCTGTGGTGGCACGCTCAGGACGGCACGCGCGCTGCCGTTGAACTGCCCTACCCCACGGAGGAGCATGTGCCAGTTGCTATCGTGGGGGATGTGAAGGGCGGGTTTCAGGTGGTTTCCCAGATTGAGGCAGAGTGGCGCAGGAACGACACGCTCTACTGGCATCCCGTCTACTGGTCGCCCGAACAGATGCCTGCTGACTGGCGGGCGCTTTCGGGCATTCGGGCAGTTGTGCTGGTAGAGGGCGCGGAACGGCTCTCCGAATCGCAATGGAACGCGCTCGTCGCGTGGATGCTGACGGGGGGACACCTGATTGTCTCGCTGGGCGGGGCGCTGCGAATCACATTAAACGCGACGCCCCTCAAGCCGTACCTGCCCCCAACAGGCGCGCCTGTGCGAAGAACCCTGATCTATCAGGAACGCACGAGTGAGTATGCCCTTCTCCCAACCTCGCCACCTGAAGGCTGGGCAGTGGAACGAGATGGAAACGATATTCTCTCGCTCTCGCGTCGGATACTTTCGGGGAAGCTCACCTTCGTGCTGAGCGACCTGACCAGCCCCGCATGGCGCAACGCATGGTTTGTCTCAAGGTACTGGCACACATGGCTTTCAGACAACGATACAAGAGCGCCCTTCCAGCGAATGCAAGCAAGTCTGGATATGGAAGCGCCCGCTCCTGTGGCGCTCACGCTCCAGCAGCTTGCGGGCGCGCTTGTACTGATGGCTCTCACGCCGATAGGGGTGGCGGTCATCTGGTACGCGCTTCGTTCACGGGGGCAGCTGGCGCGTGCGACGCCGTGGCTGGTGGGGCTGGGGCTGGTCTCTGCAGGGGCGACTCTGGCGGCGTTGCCCCGCGATTCAGGTCAACCGAAGAGTTTACGCTCGCAAATGTTTTTCATAGATCCTGCCTTGCCTGTGGCGGCACGCACGGTTGCGGTCTACATTCCCGTGCGTCCGGGCGAGCAAACAGTTGTGGCTCCTGCCGACACGCACTGGGAGGTGCGCCCTGAACATGGCGTCGCAGTGCAGGTGCGCTACGAAGACCGTCCGAAAATCACGCTCCGCGCACGGGGGCGTTCGAGAGCATGGCTGCTGAGCGTGGAGCCAGCGGCTCCGCCTGTGCGCGCCTTCTGGCAGGGCGAGAATCTGGTGCTGGAAGCCGCACAGGGCGTCTTTGTGAGCGAGGCGAAGACTGACTACTTCACCCCTTCTGAGCCTATAGCACCGAAACGGCGCCTGCTGGTTCCCCGCAACGCACTGAAAGAATCACGCGCCGTGTTTGTGGCGATGAGCGGTCTGCCTTATCCCATCGAGCCGTCCCCAGAGCAGGAGGTCGTGATCGCATGCATCGCAGTTCCCTGAAAGCAGGTAGCCTGTGGGCGCGCGTTCAGGCGTGGTGGGAGGAGTATTTCACCGACAACCCCGCCGTATGGCTGCTGTTGCGCCAGTTCCACTACGATCTGATGCGCGGCACGGGCAGCGTGCGCACAGTAGAGCAGGCGCTGGCAAAGGCGCAAGCCGCAGGCGACATGGAAGCCCTTCGAGAAGCCCTGCAGAGCGCAGGAATCTACCTGCGAGTTCCGTATGCGTGGGAGTTCTGGCGGCGCGGCGATTGGCTAAAGGGCGGCTTCTGGTGGGTGCTGGGGCTGAGCCTCTTTGTTATGAACGCGCAGTTCGGCTGGTCGCAGGCGATGGCGCAAGCCAGCACCCTGTTCTTTGAAATGATTGTGGGCGCGATGGGGATACTGCTGGCAGTGCTACAGGGCGGATTTTACACACTGCTGTATCGGGAACACCAGCTCGGCACGCTGATGTTTTTACGCCTGACACGGCTGAGCAGTCGGCACTTCGTGTACGGCGCCGCGATTGTGAACGCCTGCGTGCGGTTCTTCAAAATCTACCTGCTAATGGCGATGCCGTTCGTCTGGTTCCTGGCGATGCTGGAAACCGACTCGCTATGGCTTTCGTTCTACTACGCGGTTGTGGTGGGCTGGGTGTTCTGGGCGTTCGCGGTGCTGTGGGCAGTGTGGAGCAGCTACCTGTTGCCGAAACGCCCAACCGCTCTGGAGACAACGCTTATCTACCTATCGCACACAATTCTTCTGGTCTTATTCTGGATGGGAGGCGCCGCGCTGATTGGGGTCTGGACTGTCTGGGCGAAGCACTCGGGCTTTCTGAGCCTTCCGCCGTGGCTGTGGGTGTTGCACCGCGAGTGGTGGATTAGTCTGCATCCTTCGGTAGCGGTGGGGGCGCTGCCGCATGTTCCGTCGCTCCTGTGGGGCTGGGTGCATGGGGCGCTCTATCTGGCTCTGGCGCGATTGATGTTACCTTCCGTATTGCGCGTTGTGCAGCGGGCGTTGAACCAGCCAGAACATGTTGAGGGGTCGAATCGGGGGGAGTGGGGCTAATGCTGTACGAGATTCGCCTGCTGTTTGGGATGGAGTTTCGGCGCTATCTGCGCTCGCGCCGATTCTGGCGCGTGGTGATGACCAGCACAGGCTTTGTGGCGTTTTTGAGTCTGATGCTGGCGATGCTTCTGTTTGGAGTGCCCGCACAGGCGCAGCAGGTGCTCCGCAGCTTTGTGTATCTGTTTGACCTGATGTGGGTTGTGTGGAGTATTGTTTACCTTATCGCGGAGGCGGTTCTGGTGCGCGAGGTGTTCAGCGACGCCTATCGCACGCGCCCGCTGACCGATATTTATCTGGTGCCGTTCCACCCGCTGGCGGTAGTGTGGGGGCGGTTGCTGGTCGTGTGGGTTCAGGTGGGCATCCTGCTGTTGCTGGGGTTGCCGAGCATGCTGTTTGTCGCGTGGCTGGTGGGGCTTGCATGGGGAGATCTGGCGCTGACGGTGCTATGGGGCTGGCTGGCGGCACTGGGAGCTGGCGCAATTCTGGTGTTTGAGCTGGGCAAGTGGTTCCCCGAATCGCATATCAGCGGGTTGATTCCCGTGCGCACGCCGGGCACGGGCTACACTTTGCTTCTGGTAATGGTGGGCGGGCTTGTGGTTCTGCCCATCATGGTGAGCGACCAATGGCTGGCGTTGCCTGCGGCGTACCTGTTGATGCCAGTGGCGTCTTATACGGCGTTCAGCGGCTCGGTGGCGACGGGGATTGTCGGGCTTCTCTTTCTGGCGACGGTGCTGGCGTTCACAACGATAGGCGCGGCGCAGAAGCTGGGCTGGTGGTCAGGGCGCGTGTTCTTCTGGACGCGCGTGCTGGGCACTTGCGCCGTATGGTGCTGGTTCACGCTCCATATTTACTGGCTCAGTGGCGCGCTGGTGAGCAATATACTGGACGCCGAGAGTCTGCTTCACTTCAGCTTGGGGATAGGCACGCTGCTGATTCTGGCGTTCGCGATGCCGTTGCTGGGCTATTACGCCGTGGGGCGGCTGAAAGCCCAGGAGCGCGGGCGTTTTTCTCCAGTGGTGCGAGGGCTTCTGGGCGAGTGGGTGCTGATGACGGTCTTTGCGGGACTGGCGTGGCTGGCTGTGGGCTGGGGTTCGGGGTTCTGGGTTCCGCTGGAGGGCTGGCTCTCGCGCACAGCATACCTGCTGGCGTTGCTAACGCTGGCGCAGTCGTTCAACAGCGCAACTCTTCTGTGGAGTCGGCATGTCTACCGCGAGGCGGTTCGCTTCCCCTCAGCGATTTTCGGGGTTCTGTATCGGCTCTCGCTGAATGCCTATTCAGGGCGCGCAGCGGGGGGAATGCGGCTACTGTTGTGGTCATGGTTTATCGTCAGTGTGGTGCTACATTCCTTCCTTTCGTGTATGGGAGCGGTTCAAGCGGCGCGGGTTCTGACACGGCTGCACCCGCTGAACGGGGGGGTCAATCCGTTGCAGGCGCCTGTGTGGTACGGGCAGTATGCGCTCTACGCGCTGGGGCTGGCGGCGCTGGCGTGGGGGGTAGGCGCGTGGCAAGTGCGCCGCTGGCTGGCACAGGCTGAGAACCGTTCGACGGAAGCGTAGCAGGGTGTTCTGCGCAAGCGATTTCATTTTACACTCAGGGCGGGCGATGAACCCGAACGCATGGAAAAAGGGCTTAAAGACTTCATCTCTCGCATGAACTCCGTGCCAGGGCGATTCCGAACCTCCCCCAGAATCGTCAAAATTTGACTCATGAGTCAGGGGGGTTCGGAATTGGCACTTGCAATTTGGGTTCAAAATGGGGTAAAATTGGCGCGTAGGGTCCCGAAGGACCGCCCTTGCGCAAGGGATTGAGACTCACCTCACGCACAGGCAGGCGATACCGCTTGATTAACGTCCCGAAGGACCGCCCTTGCGCAAGGGATTGAGACTTT
>Ga0101945_1000298_pt1:55000-57500 | contig 98254 bp, 66 predicted proteins | sample DewCreD2012metaG_2_FD_75246 | JGI IMG/M metagenome (GOLD analysis project Ga0101945, IMG submission 75246) | Hot spring sediment bacterial and archeal communities from British Columbia, Canada, to study Microbial Dark Matter (Phase II) - Dewar... ... | reverse complement strand
TGGCGCTCATTCTGCCGGTGCTGGCAGCGATCCTGCTTTTTCGCACGCCGTTTGGTTTTGCACTGCGTGCAGTTGGCTTCAACCCAGTGGCGGCGCGGCACGCTGGCATAAATGTCAACCGCCAATACGTGTTAGCGATCAGCCTGAGCGGCGCAGCAGCGGGCATTGCGGGTGCAGTGGAAGTGCTCGGCGTGATTGGGCGGCTTTACGAGAACATATCGCCGGGTTACGGTTTCACCGGCATTGCCGTTTCGTTGCTGGCGGCCAACCATCCACTGGGCACGATTTTCTCCGGCCTGCTTTTTGGCGCGCTGACCACCGGCGCCGAGCTGATGCAACTGACGGCGAAGATTCCTTCGGCAATGACATTCATCTTGCAGGGATTGATCATTGCATTTTTGGTCTTGTTCCGCGCCATCCAGGAGCGGATCTGGCGACAAGGGTGACGCATGGAATGGATTGTAGGGTTGCAGGCGTTGCTTCAAGCTACCGTGCGCATGGCTACGCCGCTCACCTTCACAGCCGTGGGCGAGACCTACGGCGAGCGCGCAGGTGTGATCAATATCGGGCTGGAAGGGCTAATGCTGATCGGCGCGGTAGTAGCATATGCCGTAGCCTTTACCAGCGGCAGTATCTGGCTGGGCGTGCTGGCGGCCGCTCTGGCAGCGATGGTGTTTGGCGTGCTCTTTGGCATAGTCACAATCACGTTTGGCGCCAACCAGATTGTGGCCGGTGCGGCACTCAATCTGGTTGGGCTGGGACTATCGAGTTTCATCTACCGTGCGTTTTTCAGCAATGTCACCGACCGCGCGATTCAGCCACTGGGATCAGTGAAAATACCGCTGCTCAGCCAGATTCCAGTATTGGGGCCGGTACTGTTCGAGCAAAATTTGTTAGTCTATATTGCACTGCTGTTGGCGCCGCTGGCCGCACTGGTGCTCAACCGCACAATGTTGGGGCTGGCGATCCGTTCCGTGGGTGAGCATCCTAAGGCGGCGGAGACAGCGGGTTTGTCGGTAGTCGGGCTACGCTACGGTGCGGTGGCCTTTGGGGCGCTGATGGCGGGCGTTGGCGGCGCATATCTTTCGGTGGCCTACGCCAACCAGTTTGTTGAGAACATGGTGGCGGGGCGCGGCTTCATTGCTTTAGCGATCGTTGTCTTCGGGCGCTGGTCGCCAATGGGCGCGCTGTGGGCGAGCCTGCTCTTTGGCTTCACCTTTGCACTGCAATTGCGTCTTCAAGCCGCCAACGTTCAGATTGCCTACCAGTTCTTACAGATTTTGCCCTACGTCGCTACGATCGTTGCCATGATCCTGCTGCATGGACAGTCGGCCCAACCGAAGGCGCTGGGCGTTCCTTATACGGAGCGGGCATGAGCGAGCAAGCGCCGCGCCTGCGGCTGGCAGGCATTTCTAAACATTTCGGGTCGATTCAGGCGAATAACGACGTTTCGCTGGAGGTGGCAGCGGGAGAGATTCACTGTCTGCTCGGTGAGAATGGGGCAGGCAAATCGACGCTGATGAACATTCTCTACGGTCTAGTCCGGCCCGACGCTGGCAAGATTTTCCTGGACGGGCGACCAGTCACGATCCATTCCCCACATCAGGCCATTGAGCTTGGCATTGGCATGGTGCACCAGCATTTTATGCTTGTGCCGACGCTCACCGTTGCCGAGAACGTGATCCTGGGGACGCGTTCGCTCTTGTCGCTGCGCCGTCTACGCGAGTCCGTGCTGTGGGACCGCCGCGCCATTGAGCGGCGAGTCGGCGATGTGGTGCAGCGCTATGGGCTGAAAATCAATCCAGGCGCACGTGTCGCGTCGCTTAGCGTAGGCGAGCAGCAGCGCGTTGAGATCGTCAAGGCGCTCTATCGAGGCGTCAACCTGCTGATTCTCGATGAACCGACCGCCGTGCTCACCCCGCAGGAGACGACTGAACTTTTCAAGACGCTGCGCAGCTTCGCCGCCAGTGGCCTGTCAATTATTCTGATCACCCACAAACTGCATGAAGTGATGGAGATCAGCGACCGTGTTACCGTGCTTCGTGATGGCAAGGTTGTCGGGCGCCGCACCACGTGTGAGACCGACATGCATGAGCTAGCCGGGCTGATGGTCGGCCGTGATGTGCGTCTCACGGTGGAGAAGACGCTTGCGCGCCCTGGTGCGCCGGTGTTAATGATTGAGAATCTCACCGTTGTTGATGACGAGGGTCGACGGCTGCTTGATAACCTCTCATTGCAGGTGGCGGCCGGCGAGATCTTAGGGGTGGCAGGCGTCGACGGCAACGGTCAGCGTGAGTTGGCGCTGGCGATCATCGGCATTCTGCGTCCCACAAGTGGCGAGATCATCGCCAATGGACAATCGCTGATCGGTCGCACGCCGCGACAGATCGCCGACGCTGGCGTGCGTCACATTCCCGAAGATCGCCAACAGATGGGGTTGATCCTGGAATTTTCGGTAGCCGACAACTTTGTGCTCAAGGCATTTGATCGCCCACCGTAC
>Ga0101945_1000298_pt1:25000-27500 | contig 98254 bp, 66 predicted proteins | sample DewCreD2012metaG_2_FD_75246 | JGI IMG/M metagenome (GOLD analysis project Ga0101945, IMG submission 75246) | Hot spring sediment bacterial and archeal communities from British Columbia, Canada, to study Microbial Dark Matter (Phase II) - Dewar... ... | reverse complement strand
GAAACTGGAACGTGTTTCAAGGAAGTGGTCCCTGGATAGGATTGGCTAACTACGAGCGCATTTGGGAAGATCTGTTCAGGCCGCGCAGCGCCGTGCGCGCCGCCTTTTCGAATACATTGCGCTATGTGCTCTTTGGTGTCCCGATTCAATTAACACTGGCGCTCTGTTTTGCGCTGTTGCTTGCTCGCATACGCGTCCTCGCAGGATTTTTTCGCGCTGCGTACTTTATCCCGTTTGTGACTTCGCTGGTGGCGGTGGCCTTCGTTTGGAACTGGCTTTACGCACCGCAGATGGGGCTCATCAACCAGCTATTGAAGCTGATCGGATGGCCGACCCAACAATTTTTGCGCGATACCTCGCTGGCGCTGCCTTCGATTACAGCCGTGGCGATCTGGCGCAGCATTGGATTTGCTATTGTCATCTTTCTTGCCGGCCTGCAACAGATCCCCGATATCTTCTATGAAGCTGCTCAAATCGATGGGGCCAACCGTTGGCAGATGTTCTGGCGCATCACGCTGCCCCTCCTCAATCCGGTGATCGTCTACCTCGCCGTGCTGCAGACTATCGATTTTTTGCGGATGTTCGATTTGGTGCAGAACATGACACAAGGCGGCCCTTTGAACAGCACCACAACCGTTGTATTGGAAGTCTACAACGAAGGATTCAGCAGTTATAACATGGGGTATGCGGCAGCCTTAACTGTCATTCTGTTCCTCGTGATTTTGTTGATCACCGTGATCCAACTGCGCGTGTTGTCGAGACGAGTGGAGTACTGACATGTCTTCTTCGATCGAATCCAACGTCACACAACGCCTGGAGGTGGTTGAACGTCTCGTCTCCTCCTCACAACGCAAGCAATTTCGTTTTTCCTGGGATCTGTTTTTTGCCTATCTTGTTTTGAGTCTTGGTGCTGTGGTTATGATCACCCCCTTTATATGGATGATCTTGACCAGCTTGAAACCGCCTCCTGAGCTGGTGCAATTTTCTTTCTTGCCCAAGAATCCTACGCTGGAGAACTACTGGCATGTGCTGAACACCAGTAATTTTAGCCGCTGGTATTTCAACAGCATTCTCATCGCTATCATCAGCACAACCAGCGTTGCCTTTTTCGATACGCTTGTAGGCTATACGCTGAACAAATTCGAATTTCCCGGTAAAAATGTAATTTTCTTGGGAATGCTGGCGACCCTCATGGTCCCAACTGAAATGCTGATTATTCCCTGGTTCACCATGAGCGTTCAGTTCGGCTGGAATCAGGGATATGCCCAATATTGGGGAATCGTCTTTCCCGGTGTGATTACAGCGGTCGGTATCTTTCTGATGCGTCAATTCTTCGACGGTGTGCCCAACGAACTGCTGGATGCCGCACGCATCGATGGGATGCATGAATTTGGCATCTTCTGGCGTGTGGCAGCACCTTTGGTCAAACCGGCTATTGCAGCCCTGTGCATTTTTAATTTTATCGGCAACTGGAACGCCTATCTATGGCCGTTGATCATCGCCTCAAGTCGCGAGTTCTACACGTTGCCGGTCGGCCTCAGTTTTTTCCGCGGAGAGACCTCCACCCAATGGGAAAAACTAATGACCGGCGCCAGCCTGGCAACCGTGCCGCTCTTGCTGGTTTTTCTGATCTTTCAGCGCCAAATTATTAAGGGCATTGCACTGACCGGCTTGAAAGGGTAGAACATGGAAGGATCAGGAATGATGACCGGCCGATTCCCTCATCCTGCCTATAGCCGTCATGTGCTGGAGCCCGCCTATCAGGATGCTCAACATTATCTATTCGAGCCGATGCTGGAGGCTCACGAGGCACACGCTCTTACCCTGGCGGAATGCGGCATTATTCCAGCCGAAAATGCCGTTGCCATTTTGAGAGCAGTGGCAACAATTCGAGCAGAGGGGGTTGATGCCTATGCCTACCAACCGGGAGTTGAAGATCTTTTCTTCCGAATTGAAGCGCGCGTGATGGCGCTAGCCGGAGTAGACTACGGCGGAAATTTGCAATTGGCGCGCAGCCGCAACGATCTCGGCCATGCCCTGGCACGCATGGCGATTCGGCTGCGACTCCTGGAGCTCGGCGAGCGCTTGTTGACACTGCGTGCGGCTGTGCAAACGCGGGCAAAAGAACATCTCAATACGTTGATGCCAGGCTACACGCATACTCAACCTGCGCAGCCAACTACCTTCGCCCATTATCTGGCCGGTGTACTCACCTTCCTGTCCAAAGGACACCAGGCCTTGCTAGAGGCTTACCGGGAGACCAATTGCTCGCCCCTGGGTGCCGCCGCCTTGACCGGAACGGGATTCCCCTTTGATCGTCGCCGTGTGGCAGAATTGCTCGGCTTTGACAAAATTGTCGTCAGCACGCAACACGCCATCGGCGGCAGTGATTATCTGACCGATACCGCTTTTGTTGTGCAGACACTGGCCGTCAACCTTGGACGCATGACGCATGACCTGCTTATCCGTGCATTGCAGGAAGTGAATGCCCTGCACGTCG
>Ga0101945_1000295_pt1 | contig 98700 bp, 92 predicted proteins | sample DewCreD2012metaG_2_FD_75246 | JGI IMG/M metagenome (GOLD analysis project Ga0101945, IMG submission 75246) | Hot spring sediment bacterial and archeal communities from British Columbia, Canada, to study Microbial Dark Matter (Phase II) - Dewar... ... | reverse complement strand
GGCCGCCCGCCGCTCCGGCGGAACCGCCCCGGGGGAGAACTCTTCCAGGTCGATCCCCTCCCCCGGGATGAGCACCGTCCGCCGGCCGCCCAGGGTCCGCCGGTCGTCCTCGTTCAGATAGATGACGGCGTCGGCCAGCCGGAGAACCCGCCGGTACACCGGCCCCAGCACGGCCCGCAACACCCGGGCCGTCGGCCCCTCGTCGGTCCAGACGTAGCCCAGGCCGGTGACGGTGGCGACCACCACCGGCACCCCCGCCAGCCGGGCGGCCAGGGTCCCGTACAGGTTTGGCTTGATGGTGAAGTGGTGGGCGATCACCGGCCGCCACCGTCGGTAAATCGCATAAAGCCCTGTTAACGACCGGAGCTCCCCCACCGGGTTGAGGCCCCGCCGGTCGAGGGGGTAGGTGTCCACCCAGCAACCCAGGCGGGCCACCGCCTCTTCGTAGGGCCCCGGCGGTCCGACGGCGAGCACGTCGAAACCTGCGCTCTGTAGCGCCCGGATGAGCGCCTGCCGCCAGATCCAGAGGTCGTAGAAGTTATTGACCGTCAGCGCGGCCCGGCCCTTGCTCCCCATCGCTCGTTGCACGCGTCCGACCTGCCGACTCCCAAAAATCGCGCACTTCCCGCTTGAACACCCATAGCGGCTATGTAACCCGCGTAAACATAAAGGCCTGAATAGATTGGCAGCCTGAGCCTAATATTTGCGCCGATGTTATCACTGAATAAAGCAATACCAAGGCCGAGTACGATAGCAAATATGAGTACAAAGTCCGATGGCCCAAGACTAATTCTTACAAATCTCTTTATCACGTCGGGTATATACCTCGCTAATACGACACTAAGTATCCATACTGGTAGCGCATCGATCATGGACAAGGCAACAATCGGGCTCGTTATCTGCCACGGCAGCGGCCCAAACAGGACCGATATAAATGAGTACAACCAGCCAACTAGGAGCCCGATCTGGTCAGAGCCCCTGAGTTGGATTCCCAAGCTAGAGCCCCCGATTGAGTACACTTCCTCCCTCCAAGCGGCCAGCCAGTCCAGGTCAAGCCAACGTGATAGTCCACTAATTCCCAAGAGGCCAAAGCCCATAAAGTACGGCAACGCGGCAGCCGCACTAACCCCAATTATTTTCCAACCCAGGCCGATCCGGCTTGCTACGAGAAATGTCACGGAGGCCAGTATAATAGCAATTGACCCGTAGCCGCGCAGGCTAAACAGTACCGCCGTCGCCCCGAGCATCGACAGGACTCCTGTCACCCTGCCAAGCCAGGATAGGGAGAAAATACCCAGCACACCGAGCAGGCCTACCATAGTTAGACTTTGTACGAGAACGTCCTTGACCACCTGAGTACTGTAAAAAACGGACGCCGGATACAAGCACAGAAGAAAGCCTGCGACGTTTGCTGCCACCCGCTGCTGCGAATGCATCCCTCCTGATAAACGGACAAGGTGACGAGCAGCTATCACTCCCAAGTAAACGGTTGCGGCCGATACTGTCACGTTGAAGACTTTAGCCGCTAGCAGACTCGGACCGGTCACCACGAAGACAGCGGCGAGGAAGAATGGGTAAGCGTTCGGTAGCGATGTGAGATCCACGTAGCTTCCAGACACAATATCCCGCCCGGTCTCGAAGTAGTAGCGATCATCCGCCCCTGATTGCAACGGAACAAAGCCCTCATACCCTATCTGAAGCGAGTAAATATGCAGGATCAGGGCGACCAGAAGCCGCAATACCAGTGCGGCAGAGGCCCAAGCCACCGCTGGCTTGTATAGTTTCATACCGACCGCTCGCCGGTCACGTGTTCCGCCATCCAACTGATCAGCGACCCTGGGCATAGCTTCGGTTTCACATCGTGAGCCTGCCAAAAACACCACACCGGTCCGCCAGTATGCCACCAGATCTAAATTTTCGAGTCGTTCCGAGTGCCCAGATGTAAAGCAACGAGTGCACCTCCCACGATTAAGAATAACGAGCCATCAGCCTGCATAGTTCGAGTACCACTGGGCAAATCTTGGCGCTATCTGGTCGAACTCTAACTCTTTAGGGTAGGTTGGGGTTATCTCGAACGCCCGGATTATCGCCGACGCCAAGGCCTCAGGGTCATCTTTCGGCACAAGCAGTCCCCCAACGGCCGGCACGTCGTCTACAAACGCCCCGACTGCGGAGGCGACAACCGGCACCCCAAACGCGGCGGCGATTAACGGAACGCTGGACTGCGAGGCCTGGCGATACGGTAGCACACATACCCTCGTGCGCTGGAAGAGCTCAGCGACTTCCCAGTCTTCCAGAAAGCGGTTGTGAAGTTCGAATATCTCTCTGTGCCGCTCGATTTTTCTCAAAGTAACCCAAGGCAACCTGCCAGGTCCGGCGATAACGACCTTCACCTTCCCATTGAGGCGGATGCCAGCCTCCACCAGCGTGTCCAATCCTTTGTAAGCCTCAATCCGCCCGAAAAACAGAGCAGTGGGCTCCCGTTGAATCCCGGGCTTCCGATAGCGAAGGAACCGGGGTGCCAAACTTCCATGGGGAATCACCTTCACGTCCCTGGCTCCCTGCGCTTTGACCGCTGTGACAAAGCGCTCGCTGTGAACGTGCACGCTGGCTGCGCGGCGCAGCACGTACGGTCTCAGGCGCGCATTTAACCATTCCCACATGTTGCCTGGATGCGGTTCAGGGTCATGAACAGTCACCAGAAGTGGTAAGCCTTGCTTCTGAGCCAGGAACGCCCATACAAGCGTCCACGGGTAGCCTTCGCCGTTAAAGACGTGGACAACGGCCGGCCTGATCGCCTGGACTTGTTTCCAGACCCGAATGGCCGCTCCCAGGTTAACGAGTTGAAGCAGCGCCCTTATTCGGCTTGTGCCCGTCGCAAAACGGAAAATGCGGTCGGCCGCAATTGGCTCGGCGGCGAAATGCCTGGGTACAAACAAATAAAGCTGGCAGTAGCGCCCCAACTGGGCGGAGAGAGCTTCCAGATATTGCCCCATGGCACCGCGAACCGATAAAGCTACCAGGGCCGCTCTCATTCAGCCGGACCGCTGCGGACGTTCAGCAAGCATTCCCCGCTTTGTCCTAAGGAATAAGAACAGAGCAAGATATTGCTGATAGGTCGGATAAAATTCGTAAGTTTGTCCAGAACTAATATAATACATAGCACCATCAAAGTAGTATTGGCTATCTCCGGGCATATCATCCTGATTGTACAAAGAGTTATCTATCGTGTATATGATCGAGGACATACTTCCAAATATAAGAGCGCAAGCGATTGATATTAAATAAATCCGCCGGAGTTTTTGGGGGAGCTTCCGTGTAATACAAAGCACCACAATAATGAAGATGGATACCAATAAAATAAGCGCTAACATCGAAGACACATCCTACTTGCTGTTCTTCAGTGAGTTTATGATTCGTCTGACCGTAGAACGACGCAAACCTGCTTTAAACCGAGCTGGTGCACTTAAAATCAACAGAAGTTGCCAATAGCGTAGGAAATTAGCTTTTATAAGTCGTTTATGGCCAGTATTCGCAATTTTATTGCAACTCAGCACGTGTCTTACATCATAAATAGTAACCCAGTGGCGCCAACCTCCTCCCAGCGCACGGTTGCGTAGAGCCTCTGGAGACCTCGTGTACCATTGCTCAACACCTGGGAGATGAAAATAAGTATGATTCTGATGAATGACGGTTACGCTAGATGTAGCGTCTATAACGAGCACTTTCCTGCGCCGCATCGCGTACCATAAAAGCCAGATGTCAAAGAACCCGCGACCTACAGCGAATGGGGGTAATTCAAGGAAGAGCCCCTTTGAGAAAACGAAATAGTCGATGGTATCAGGTGAGGCTAGATGGCCAGCAGTCTTGGCTAAGGTACGTAAATCCTCTGCCCACGTCGACGAGGAGAAATCGATAGGCTCGGCGATGTCTAGATTCCATCGCTGGCCTACCACTAGGAATTCTCTGTCTATTTGGCTCACAACCTCTATAATTCTCTGGAAATCATCCAATAGGATTATGTCTGCATTTATGTAGCAGACCACTGGCCATGTGGCCAAATTCTGACCTTTCTGGAAGATGTCGTTGAGAAGAGGTGTACCAAACTCGTTCCGGACAATGTCCGGTACATGCCGCAAGCCCAGATCCCGACAGATCTCAGCGACTCCAGCCTCATCGCCAAAAAGAATGATTTCGGGTCTGGGCTTTAGCAGTGTCCAGCTCGTAATTGCATTGCGCTGGATCGTTGCGATATGGGTGTTCTCAAAAGGTTTTGGACAGGCGAGGATCGTAAGCATTTTCGAGCGCCTTCAACCAGCCTGTGCTGCTAGTCCGCCGAATACCCCCAGGGGAACGTGCGCAACACCGGCGTGGCCGGCAAGGTGTCCCAAAACACGCCAGCAGTCGACGACGACCCGCGGCGGACTGTGTCGGGCCCAGGCCTCCGCGGGCAGCTCCCGAAACAGTGGCCACGGTGTGGCCACTACCACCACATCTGCCTCGGCTATGCACTGTTCGGCGGCGTCCACGAAGCGAACACGCGATCCCAAAATCCGTTGGGCATTCCCCAATCCTGCCGGGTCGTAGGCGACAACTGTGTAACCCTGGTCTGCCAGCTTCGCGGCTAGCATCAGCCCGAAGGCCTCTTCGACCACATCCGTGTGAGGTTTGTAAGTGAGTCCTAAAATTCCAACCTTGCCATCCGGCGAAAGATACTCCTTCAATCGATCGGCCAACCAATCAACCTGGCTACGGTTAAACTCGTCGGTGGCTTCTGCGATGGTAGCAGGCACCCCCAGTTGATCAGCCAGGGCTACCAGAGCAAGGTTGTCGCGCGGGAAGCAGGGCCCGCCGTATCCGACAGCTCCCTTGAGGTACTTGGGCCCGATCCGGCTGTCCAGTCCTAAGGCCCTGGTCACTACGTCCACATCGCCGCCTGGCAGCCGTTCGCAAATTCTGGCCAGCATGTTGGCAAAACTGATCTTCGTCGTAACAAAGGTGTTCACAGCCAGCTTGGTCAGTTCGGCGTTGACAAAGTTCATGCGAGCTACTGGCGGATTGTTCTCACATATCCGCCTGTAGAGCTGTTCTAGGAGCGCTCCTGACCGGGGATCCGATTCGCCAATCAATATGAGATCGGGGTTTAAAAAGTCTCGAATCACGCTTCCGAGAGCAATGAATTCCGGGCTGTAGCACAGCCCGAAATCCTCGCCGCACCGCTTGCCGCTGGTCTTTTCAAGGACTTCACGAACGGGACCACCGGTGGACCCCGGCATCACGGTGCTGGTCAAGACAACCAGGTGAAATCTATTCTTGGTGGCCAAGCCCACTCCGATGCCCTCGCAGGCCTGCAATACGTACTTAAGCGAGAACCCTCCACCAGGCTCACTCGGGGTAGGCACTACTATAAATGTTACATCCGACGCCAGCACAGCTGCGCCGAGGTCATTGGTTGCCGTCAGCCGACCTTTGGTCGCTTGCAACAGGTCGGCAAGACCCGGCTCGAACACGGGCGGCCGGCCACTACTGAGGGCCTCTACTTTCCGGGCATCCACATCTACACCGATTACATAGAGCCCCCTGGAAGCGATGGCGGCGGCCATCGGTGCGCCTAACTTCCCGAGCCCTATCACGGATGCAGTTGTTAACTCCATATCAGCTCTCCCCTCAATATAAGTTCACGTATGGAGGTGCAGATTCTATTTTCTTTCAAGCAGGCGTTTAAGGCATCTCGGCTGTGATGCAAAGATGCCAGCCAAAGTTTCGCTCCAACCAGCGGAATACCGGTTTCGGCAACCAACGAAAATACCATGTCTTCACGTAACGGTACTGAATATAATCAGGAATACGGTATGGGAAAATGTGATCAACCCACATTTCCCTGACCTTGAAGCCTGCAGACTCGAGAAGCTGTCGTGCTTCTCTGCGAGTGTAGGTGTAAGTAACCGGACACCCAGTCTGCGCCTCAGAATGCTGAGCGATCAGTTCCGCCAGCCGCCAGAACTGCCCCTTCCCATAGGTCAGCAGGATCCATAACACTTTCCAGGAATACCGGTAATAGACCATGATCTTGACCGTTGTGCCAGGTTGGGCATAGTAGCGCATCTGATTCACCGCACGCTCCGGGCGGGGAGTATGATGGATAACACCGAATGAGTAGATTAAATCATAGGGCTCTACCGGCACAAACTGCGTCAGATCTTCGGCGTCACCCCAGAAGAATCGAATCCTGTCCTGAAGACCGTAAACCTCCGCCCGTTTCTTAGCGATCTCCAGCGACTTCTCCGAAAGCTCTACTGCGGTTACCAAAGCGCCGTGCCGGGCGAAGTTAATGGTATCCGTCCCAATACCACAGCCAATTTCCAGCACCCGTTTACCACGCCAGCGGGGGAACTCGGCGAACACCGGGATGTGAGGCTCTACGAAGTATTTGCGTGCCTCCACCTCATCGAAATATTCCCGGGTCCCGACCGGCTTGGGAGAGTGCCGGATATTACAGGGGCGCCGGTCCCAAAACTCTCTTACCCGTTCAATCGGCACAGATTCAAAACCTTGTGCTGGTCTTCTCATCTCTTCACCGCCGGCATATAGGCTGTTATCCCATTGGGCACTGGCGGCTTTGCCCGGCCTTTTTGGGCCAGCTCGGCCCAGATCCAGGGGTACGTGCGCTCAATACCCTCTCGCAGCCGGATTCTTGGCTCCCAGCCAAGTACCTGCCTGAGCAGCGTGTTATCGCTGTTTCGTCCGCGAACACCTTGCGGCTTGCTTACATCGTAGACCTTTCTGAGCCTCTTGCCGGCCACGTCACAGACGATATCAACCAGCTCATCTATGGTCACCAGCTCATCTGTGCCGAGATTGATCGGCTTGGTCCAGCCGGAGCCCATCAGTCGTACCAGGCCCTCGACACAATCCTCAACGTAGCAGAAACTTCGCGTTTGCTTGCCATCACCCCATACCTCGATTGTCCCGCCGTCCTCAGCTTCGGCGACCTTGCGCATAATCGCCGCTGGGGCTTTTTCTTTTCCTCCTTCGTATGTGCCGAGAGGCCCATAAATATTATGGAGTCGGACTATGCGGATATCTAACCCGTATTCTTCGTGGTAGTAGGTTACGAGTTGCTCCGCAAATAGCTTCTCCCATCCGTAGCCCTTTTCCGGGTCTGCTGGCAGAGCATACTCCTCCTTCAGAGGCGTGACATCCGGCTCATTTTGCCGGTATCCGGGATAAATGCAGGCGGAACTGGTATAGAGAAACCTTTCCGCCCCAGCCAGCCTGGCAGCTTCCAGCATGTGGCAATCGATGAGGATGTTGTTTCGGGTCAAGTTGGCATGGTTGGCGGTGATGTACCCAATCCCGCCCATGTCGGCAGCCAGGTGATAGACATCCCGCACTCCCTGGACTGCCCGGGCGCAGTGTTCGAAACACCGCAGGTCAGCGAGGATAAATTCATCCGCCGGGCTTGGCTCATACTCCGGCGCCTTAATATTTACTCCACGCACCCAGTAGCCTAGTTTCTTCAGGTGCTTAACCACATGGTGGCCGATAAATCCACCGGCCCCGGTTACTAGGACACGACGACCACTCTCCGCCATGGCAACCTCCCGGATGGGATATTAGGGCTGTGTAGGTCCATTTCCAATCGCTACTGCAGTCCAAAGATAGCCCCCGATTAATGAACCATAACCCACCCCCGCTCATAATCGTAAGTTATAATCGGCGGCCAATCGGGTCCTGGCAACCGGTAAAGCACAGCTCTAAAGAATCTTCCCAGCAGAGGCAAACCTAAAAGGAATTTGCTGAGATTGTAAAGCATGAACACTATTCGTCTCATCCTTAGTGATTGGATCTCCTGTCGAATAATCTGATCATGAATACGGTGACATTCGTTAATATTTGCCAATCCTAGGGAGCTCCTGTGCACACGAAATCCTCCAATGAGTGCATTTACAGAATATAGCTGTGCATGGCGGAAGAACCGCACCCATAGCTCGAAGTCCCCCGCCATCATGAGCGACGCATCCAGGCGGCCTCCAGCCCTTTCCCAGAGGCTCCGGCGCCAAAAGGTTGACTCCTGCTGAATATACCGGTTCGCCCCAATGAGGAAACGAGCTCGCGACCAGCGAGGTAGCCTACCTACTCCGACCGTCATACCCCACTCATTGAAGTGTGTCGGGATGCCTGTAATCCATTCCACCTCAGGGAATCTCATGAACACGCTGGCTACCACGAACAGCGACCCAACGTGCAACATATCCGTCGCACTCAGCCATCCCATGATCTCTCCGGAAGAACGAGCAAACCCCTTGTTGAGCGCGTCATACAGCCCATTATCCGGCTCACTAACCCACCACGCCAGATTCCGACCATATTTGCGGATTATATCGACTGTGCCGTCCGTCGATCCTCCGTCCACGATGATGTACTCAAGATTTGGGTATCCCTGGCAAATCATGGACCGAATAGCTCCTTCAATATACTCAACTCCATTCTTGACAGGCGTCACCAGCGATATTCTCGGCCACCTGCCCTTCCCTATGCTGCCGATGTATTCCGCCATCGTCTACACCCTCCAGATTCCACAGGTCCTATGAATTGGACAGATGATAAAGAAAGTTGGGCAAAAACACAGAGATACTCAAGCGAACGACAGGCATGGCTCCACCGTCGCTCATAGAAAGCTTTCAATTTCTTTCAGACGCTCAATAGGTACGGCGACAAAATTACAGCTTTCCCAACTTGTCAGGTCGTTGGGTGCACTAAGGGGAAGCAATTTGCCATCTCGCCTGATCTTGAACCAGTGAAAATTCCGTTGGTGCAAGAACTCCAGAATATCTTTGGCACGGTAGCCGAAGCTCTCCGTGCGAATATCCTGCACTTCGCTCAGTATGACAGGGCGCGGTGGCCGGGACAAAAGGTGTGTCGCGCCTTTCAGCACCTCCAGTTCGGCGCCTTCTACATCCATCTTGATGAAATCAACTGCGGCAATCCCCTTCTGCTCTAGGTATCCGTCCAGAGTGGTCACAGTGACAGAGATAGTTTCTAAGGGTTCGTCTGCCTTCGGGGGACGAAGACTATTTAGCCCTGTCTCTCTACCTTTCACCACGAACAGAGTCGTTTCTTCTTCCTTTGCTGCCAACGCTAACGCCTCAACTCGCACATTGGAACAGCCGTTGATGCGCAAGTGCCGCACCAACCGTCGACGTTCACGAGGCGATGGCTCAAAAGCAATGACCTTTCCTTTTTTTCCAACCTTGCGAGAGGCTAACAAGGTGTAGAAGCCATGATGGGCGCCGATGTCCAAGACGATCATTCCAGGTCTCAGAAATCGCTCTACAAATTGGCGTTCGGCTTCTTCAAAGTTGCCCACAAAGACCGCATCACCGCAAACATCGGTATAAGCCAGCCAATAATCTCCCCAAGGCAACCGCGTTGGTAAAGGCACAAAGGGCACCGCTTTGTTTACGCAGCGCTTGAAGTGGTAGCGCAAGGAACGCACCTTTTCAGGCCAAGGTTTGCGGAGGAAACGATGAAGTCGTTGAAGAAAGCGGAGGACTTTTCCCATCCTCGTTTCCCAAGGATCAGACCAATTCATGGGTTCGGTAACACGTTCAAGGAAAGGGAAATTCAAAGGCAAATGGGATGCCGCTAACATGGTGCGAACGCGCTGGCGCCATACCGAGGCGTGGAAATCTTCGTGGTAAGGCAATTTCAGGAAGCGATAGACAAAAGGGAAACCGCTCCGGTAGCACATCTTGACGATTGCGCTTTCCGACGGATAGAAAGCGATAAAATGTAGCCCTTGATCTTCACTCTGACCTTCATCGCGCAGGATCAAGACAGGGCGTTGCTCAGGAACTGTCATACTTTCAATAAGCAAGACTTTGGTAGTCAAAGCATAAAGATTGCGCATGGCTGCAAAAGGATTTTCCAAGTGGTAAAGTAAGCCGAAGCAAAGCACCAAGTCAAATTTTCCCAAATGGGCTATAGAGGAATCTTCCACATTGGCGATATAAAAGGGGATGTTTGGATAGCGTTTTTGAGCCTCCGTAACATTTTCTGCCCTACCATCAACTCCTGTGACTTGAAAGCCCATGTCCCGAAGGAATGTGGAGAAATGTCCAACGCCACAACCTACATCCAAAGCGGTTCGTAAATCTAAACCTTGCTTGAAATAAGGCAAGATAAGGCGAAGAAAAGATTGCCTCGCTTCCGTGAACCGTCGTGCATGGGGTGCATCAAAAACCCAAGTCTTTTTCATCGGGTGACCTCCTGTGATGATGGACATGAAATTGACAAGGCAGATTGAGGAAACCGTTCCAATGGTCAAGAGAATGCTGGTAACTGGGCACCGCTACAATCATTTCAGGAACGCCATACCAAACATCAGCGAGGCTGCCGCTATCATACAGGCTTACATGCCATGCATAGGCTCCGGGTCTAAGGGGAAGCATCGGGAAGGTGTAATGAAGTTCATGCACACCAACATCAAGAAAAAGGTTATTCGCCTCCCGTGCCCACATCAATTGCCCTTCGTTATTAAAGAGGGCAATACCGTGCTGACCAAAACGGATAGGTTCGTTGACTTGGACGAGGAAGCGGATGGTAACGGGACCCAAGTCGGTCAGGACATTGGGTTGATCGCCCCGAGGTTCCACGATTTCCCACTTTAGGAAGCGGGCTTTGACTTTAGGGACGTCAGGGCGTTGTTTTCGGAGCCATTCGCCAGAGGTTATTGCCGCTTCGTAGGCGCTGACAACTTCGTGGGTCGGACCGATACGGACGATCCGCCCACCATCCAGCCAGATGACCCGCTGGCACAGCCCGCGAATCTGGTTCATCTGGTGACTCACAAACAGGACCGTTCGTGAACCTCCGCGAGAAACCTCCTCCATCTTGCCCAGGCATTTCTTTTGAAACTCCAGATCGCCCACCGCCAGAACTTCATCGACCAGCAGGATCTCCGACTCTAAATGGGCCGCAACGGCAAATGCCAGCCGCATGTACATCCCGCTCGAATAGTATTTGACCGGTGTATCAATGAACTTTTCGACCTGGGCAAAGGCGACAATTTCATCAAACTTCCTGGCGATTTCCGATCTCTTCATCCCAAGAAGGGCTCCGCTCAGGTATATGTTCTCCCGCCCGCTCAGCTCAGGGTGGAAGCCAGTCCCTACTTCAAGCAAGGAGCCCACGCGTCCATTCAGCCGGGCATAGCCCTCGGTGGGCTCAGTTATCCGCGAAAGAATCTTTAACAAGGTTGTCTTCCCCGCGCCGTTGCGGCCGATGATGCCCACGACTTCGCCGCGCTCGACTTTAAACGAAACGTCCTTAAGGGCCCAGATATAATTAGGGCCCTGCCCGGTGACTTTTCTCCCAAGCCGACCGCCAACCCACGCGGCCGCGCGTCTCGGAAGGCCAGCGATGATGTCCCGAAGGGCGTAATACTTCTCGCGCTGGCCGATCCTGTAGCGTTTTCCAAGGTTTTCTACCTCGATCGCTATTTCCGGCATATCTATATATGATCCGCGAGAGTACGTTCAATGTAGCGGAAGCAGGCAGTACCTGCCAGTAAGATAGCAGCTGCCGACACCGTTGATACGGCTAGCATAGACGGGGAGGGTGGCGATGATATCCCTAAAAGCGCCCATCGGAAGCCCTCGACAACCCCTACCATTGGATTCAGGCCGTAAAGTGCACGCCACTCTTCCGGCACAAGACTGCTCGGGTAAACCACCGGCGTGGCGAAGAACCAGATCTGGGTTAGGAAAGGAAGCGTGTAGCGCACATCCCGGTACATGACATCCAGAGCCGAAAGCCAGAAGCTCACTCCCAGGGCGGTGACTACGGCCACGAGCAGGAAGAAGGGGATTGTTAGGATTGTCGGCCTTACTGCGATCCCGTAGTATGCCATCATTGCCGCGAGAATTATCAGCGCGAGCGCAAAGTCAACCAGGCCGCCCAGAACAGCGGCACTGGGCACCAGCAATCTAGGGAAATAAGCTTTCGTTATGAGTCGCTCGTTCACTACTAGACTCGTACTGGCTTCTGTTAGGGATTTGGCGAAAAATTGCCAAAGCAGCAAGGCCGAGTAGGCGAAGATCGGATAAGGTATTCCCTCCGACGGTATCCTCGCCAAATGACCAAAAAAGACGCTGAAAATAACCATAGCCAGAAATGGTTGGATGACTGCCCACGCTGCCCCGATAGCCGTCTGCTTATATCGGACCTTGAGATCCCTCCATATGAGAATGTATAGTAGCTCACGGTATTGCCAAAGCTCAGTCAGATTTAGTGATAACAGACCTCTTGATGGCCGGATCACAACACACGATGCGTCGTCTTGCCTAACGGTACGCTGCATAACTAATTTCAAAGTCTTCGAAACAGTTCGCTCGGCGGATCCACCGGAACCTAACATCCGACTTTCCCCAAAGTCGACCACGTCTGGCAGTGATTGCTCCTTGTTCGCCGGGCCGCGCAGGGCCTCCCGAGCGGTAACAAAGGCGAGTCCCACCACCAGCCCGAGCGCCCCACCCACCCCCAGGTTCAGAGCCGGACGGGGATAAGCAGGCCGGTCCGGCGCCATCGCCGGCACCCCAACCGCCACAAACATCCCGACCCCGGACTCAAATTCAACCGCCTGCATCCGACGGCTCAACTCCTCGACCTCGGCCCGGCGGGCAGCAATCCGCGCCTCCATTTCCCCTCGCCGGGTGGCCACCGCCTGGATTAGATCGTCCAGCCGGGCCAGCAGGGCCTGCCGGTCCTTCGTCAGGCCCCCGAGCTGTTCGCTCCCAAACTCGATCCGGTCGGGGGCGCTCACCCCAAAAGCCCGCAACTGCAGAAAGAGGGCCGTCAGCTGGTCCTCCAGGGAGACCACGCCCCCATCGGCCCGGGCCACCCGCTCCCGAAAGGCCCGGATGTCCCGCTCCACTCCCTCCAGGCCATAAATCGCTCCCTGCAGGGCCTTCAGATCCGCCTGGGCGACATCCCGTTGGGCCTGCAGAAGAACCGGATCCGCCACCTCGCCCGGGCCCGGGTTCCCCTGCGCCAAAGCCAGAGCCGGGGTGGGACTGCGGCCGAGATAAACGTCGTTCACCCGCACCACCACCAGTCGGGCCCACATATTCGCCACGGCGGCCGCCTCCGATGCGTCCGGGCTCCACACCGTCAGCCGCACCAGACGCGGATCCCGCCCCACCGCAGCCTCCATGGCTCGGCGAAGCGCATCCCGGTCCTGAAAATTTTGCGGCCGAACCAGGTCATAGACCTCTGAAACCATGCGGTCGCTAAGGGCCACCTCCAGGGCCATGCGCGCCACAAGCTGGGGGTCCGGAGACGTCTGAAGAGAGGTCTGAGTTATCGTCAAAACCGCGGTGGCTTTATACAATCGCGGTTGAAGTAATGTATAAACTCCAGCAACCAACAAAGCCAATATTATGATACCTACAAGCAGCTTCCAGGCCCGAATGACAGTTCGGAGCCAAGCCAACAAGTCGATCTCTAAAGAGTCAGCGGTAAGCATTTCGGGCGCATTTGACATCGTGACAACCTCGAATTGATTTTTGTACATACCGATGACGCAGGCTTCTGGGCACAACACTGAATCAGCGAGGGCTCCCTTATCGCCACAGCCCGCGCAGCAAATATTTTATCAGCCCGGGCTGGGCCCAGAGCAGACGCCATACCCCCGCCGCCAGGGCGTCCCGGGGAACCTCCCCCAGGGTCCGGGTGGCCCGCTGACCCAGCCCCCACAGCAGGCGCTCATAGTCCTCCCGGGTGAATCGGGAAAGGATCCGCCGTACGAGATAATGAGCCCCCAGCTCCGCTTGCAGGCGCCGGGCCATCCCCCACCCCTGCCCCAGCAGGGCGTGGGCCACCGCCACCCCGCCCCAGATCCCGGTCACCGTTCCCCCCACGGTGGTCACCTTCACCTGGCCGCCCGCATCCCCAATGGGGAAGATCACATGTCCATCCCGCGCCGCCCGCCAGGGGAGATCGGGTCGATAGGTGGCCACCACACCGCCCTGGTAGGCAAGGGGTTCCAGCCCCAGGCGCTCCAGAAATCGATCCAGCAGGGTCCGGATGGGACGGCCGGGCTCCGTGGCCAGGCCCAGCATCCCGCTCTGGGGGGAATCCGGGATCAGCCAGTAAAAATACGGCGTGTCCTCTGGAACAAACCACACCACCGCCCGCCCAGGATCCGCCCACACGGGCAGCCGGACCCGGGCCTGCAGCAGGAGCAGGACAGGGGGTCGGGGCAGCCCGAAGGCGGCCAGCACCCGGCTCCGCGCGCCATCGGCGGCGAGAATCACCCGGCTCTCCTCTCGGATCTCCGTCCCATCCAGACGACGGAAGATCAGCCGGCTCCCCTCCCGCCCAACGAAGGACCATCCCGTTCGGATCTCCGCCCCGGCGGACCGGGCCAGCTGCAACAGGTAGGCGCGCACCTCCGCCCGCTCGATCACCCAGTCGGGCTCCCGCAACGGGAGGATGCGCCGAACCCCGCCCGCCCACAGGTCGAACCCGGTGATCCGATGGCGGATCCCCTCCGAGGGGAAATCAGGCCACAGCCGGCGCAGCCAGGGGGTGACGATCAGCGTGCGAGGCCCCGCCATCGCCCCGTCCCGCTCATAGACCACCACCCGCCGCCCGGCGGCAGCCAGCCGCCACGCCGCGAACAGACCGGCGATGGAACCCCCGATAATGCAGATCGGGTTTTCTTCTCTTGTCATTGTCATGACCTCACCTACCACTTCCGCATGCTCCTCGGAGGGAAGACCGGCATGAGGACGATCATCGACCCGATGGAATCGATCCGGGAACCCCAGGAGGATCCGCACTGAGGCCCCCGGCTCCATTCTGTTGAAGCAGTGGTGCCGCCCGATATTCGGCGTTCAGCTTGGTGTGGACCTTATACCACGCAGCGGAATGGGGTGCCTGGATAGCGCCCCCCTTACTTCCTTCATCCCCAGGTGCGAGACTGCGGTTTTGAGCGTTAAAAATTATACGGGGAGGGGGGAAGGATGTCCAATCACCCAGTTCAGGCCGGGGACAGGGACCATCGCCGTGGGACTTCCCATGGGGGCACCAGCGGGGAGAGCACCCGAGGGGATCCGGGGCGTCGCTCCGCGAGGAAGGGACGGATCCCCCGGAGGCCCGCCCGTCGTCCCTCCAGAGCCCAGCGATCCCTATGGCGCAGCAGGGCATATCCGAGTGCCAGGAGATCATATAGAAAGATGAGCGGCAGATCCTCTGCGGGAGCGTTCTTGACCGCCAGCCACACCTTATTGCGCCCCAGCAGGAAACGGTGCAAGGGAGCGCCCTCCCCCAGGCTGGCGCTGGTGAGATGGTGGACCCGTGCTCGGGGAACGTATATGCACCGCCAGCCGGCGATCTGCGCTCGCCAGGCCAAATCCACATCCTCCAGGTAGGCGAAGAAGCGCCCATCAAATCCTTTCAGCGCCTCCAGCATAGCGCGCCGGTAAAGGGCCGCCCCCGCGGAGGCCCCGAAGACCTCCGCCGGGGCCTGTGCTTGCGCCACCGGATGCCCGCGCAGGCGATCCCAGGCGATGGCCGCCCGGTCGATGGCGATCCCCGCGCTCTGAACGATATCTGGCCGGTGGGCGAACACCATGAGACTGGCACAGGATCCGATCTCAGGACCCGCTTCCATGGCCTCCAGAAGGGATTCCAGCCACTCCGGCTCCGGGAAGGCGTCGTCATTCAGCACGGCCACATAGGGAGCCCGAGTCATCCAGATCCCCTGGTTCACCGCTGCCGCAAAGCCCAGGTTGATCGGGTTCCGATGGAAGCGCAATGGAAGCTCCGGCGGGGAAGAGAGCTCCAGAGACGGGCCGCCGTTTTGAATGAGCACGACCTCCAACGGACGACAGGTCTGGCGGGAGAGCGCCTCTAAACAGCGCGGAAGCCACGCTGCCCCCCGCCATGTGGGGATCACCACGCTGACCGGAGCGAACGCCCGCATTCGAGCGGCGATCCTAACCTAAGAGAAGTTCCTGATAAATCCGTTCCAGCGCCTGAACGTGCGCCTCGACGGAGAGGAGAGACACCGGGCCAGGCAGGTCCAGAGACCGCAGGCGTTCAGGGTTTCGCACCACACGCTCCAGGATCCGCAAGAGGGCTTCCTCGTCCCCCGGCGGGAATGTATAGCCGTTGACGCCGTCCATCACCACCTCCGCCAGCGCCCCAACCCGGGACGCGACCACCGGGACGCTGTGGGCGAGAGCTTCCCGGGCGACCCGGGAGAACGTCTCCGGGCTGAGGGAGGGGATCACCAGGAGATCCAGCTGCGCATAAACCCGGGGTCGATCCTCGGGGGGGAAGGGGCCGTGTATATGCACCCGGGGATCCTGTCGAATCTCCGCCTGGAGGGAGCGCGCGTAAGGATGAGCGGGATCGAAGGGTCCGAAAAGATGCAACGAAACATGATCGCCGGGGAGACGGCGAAAGGCCTTCAGGAGCAGGTGGACGCCCTTTTGGGGCTGGAACCATCCGATATATCCGATGCGCAGGCCTATATCCGCCGGGGGCTTTCGCTCCGCGATGGAATCTCCCTCCGGGAGGGCAATGCCCAGCGGAAGCACCTGAATTTCTGCCTCCCTCCAGCCATTTTGCATGAACGCCTCACGCACGAAAGCACTCGGGGCCAACAAAAGCCGACACCCATGACAGGCAGCCTGAAACGCGCGGTGGCGCAACTGGAAGCTTTCCTCCCCCTCGGAAGGCCATGGCAAAAAGGGCGCGCCTCCTCGACGACGCGCCCACCAACGGCGGATCGACGGAGGCACCCATAGGCTTAGGCGACGAAGCCAGGTCAGGAGGCCGCTCCCCTCTCCGGAACCGAAGACGCAACGCACGCAATCCCCACCCCGGAAAGGTCCTGGGCAGACCCGGCCCCAGCGGTCCATCAAGTGCACCCGATGGCACAGGGGCCAGAAATCATGCAGGCTCATCAGGGTCGGATAACCCATCCGGCCCGCGATTTCCGGCAGGCGAGCAGATAGCGCGATCAGATGTTGAAAATGGACGAGATCCGGGCGGACCTCCAAAAGGATTTCCCGGAACAAAATTTCGATCCGATCATCCTCGTATAAGTGTGAGAAGCGTGTGGCGTTTTTGAAGTCGTTGACCACTCGGAGAACCGGAATACCATGAACTTCATCCCGGAGGAGCGTATAGTCCGGTCGGCTGAAATCGCTTTCCCGACAGAAGACCCATACGTCATGGCCGCGCCGCTGCATTGCCAGCGCCACCTCATACGTGTAAACCTCCACACCTCCCAGGGCGGTGGGCGGGAATCCGTTCGCCACGTAAAGCAGCCGCACGGCCTACCTCCGCACCATCGGGATCCAGATCGAATAAACGCGATCCACCACCTCGATGGTGAAGGGGAGCGTTCGTGAGAGCCCGGGCCCCTGGATCCGCACGCTCCCGGTATAGAGCCCCGAGGGGGTGTTTGCCGTTTGGATGCGCAACGATGAAGCCGCCCATGGTGGGTTCCAGAGCTCCCCCTGCAGGGTCCCGGAGATCCCAGGAGACAGCATGGGGGTGAGGGTGAGGGGAACGGTGTATCCGATGCCCGTGATCGAGACCACCGCCCTGCCTGTAGGGGGGAGGAGGAGAAAGTTCGGCGCGAGCGTGAAGGGATCGCCTCCGCAGAACCGGCCGGGGGGCGTGGCAGCGGACAGGGCTGGCAAGGTGGTCGTGTAAACAGGATCCCCTATTGCGTCCCGATACGCGGAAGTCCAGGCTCCGCTCGAAGGCGGCAACGGCTGGACCGACCCATCCTGGGCTGTGCTGGTGGTCACCCGGAAATCCGCGCTGTTCGGATCGGCATAGGCGTAATCGTTGAACCACTGGATGACGCGCAGGAAAGGATAGGAGGGCGCCCGGCTGTAAGCATCCCGGATCCATGCTGCCTTGGAAAACGTCACGCCATCTCCCTCCACCGAGCCGATCTCGGCGATGATCTGAGGCTTTGGATAGGAGCAGGCCAGATCCTTCAGGACCGCGTCATAGAGCTCAGGGAACGTGCGCCAGATCCCCGGAGGGCGGGTCGTATACCAGTTGTATCCGCTTAAGCCGATCCAATCCACCACATCATCGCCGGGGTAATAAGCGTGCAGATCGTTCCATGAATCGGGGGGATTGCTGGCATAATTCGGGCTCCACACCCACTCCACGTTGGAAACCCCCTCTTCCTCGAAGATCCGGTGGACATGTCGCCAGACGGCCACATAGAGCGAGGGGTCCGCGCCGATATGCCCGACCCACCATGGGGAATCCGAGATGTTCATTTCATGAGCGAAACGGATCAAAAACCGCTCCGGCCGCGCTTTCAAAGCCTGAGCGAAACCCCGAATGTAGGGATCGCATTTCCCGTTCAAAATATCTGGAAGGGGGATGGCCCCCAAGTAATCCTGCGCACATCCGGTTGCCTGCCGGCCGTGAAGAGGCTGCCACGTGAGCATCACGGCAGGCCGCGCGGAGACGGGAAGGGTGTTGCTGATCGTGTTCAAGAGATAGGGGTCAAAGTAACGCTCTAACCCGGAGGCGTTCGGATTGCCCTGCCAGTCCATGAAATACATCACCACCGCAGGGCGTTTGCCCACCAGGTTGCTGAAATTCAGGATCTCCTGGCCATAGTTCAGCGTAGGCCGGAGATGGATCGCATGGGCCAGGCCTAGGACCTGGGCCGGGCCGGAAGGAGGGAGAGTGGACCCGTCGAGGCCGAGTCCTTCCCAAGCCCACCCGGCTCTCCAGGTGTAAATGGAAATCCCCAAGAGCCCCAAAACCCCCATGCGCGGGAGCACCGACCGGATGCCCATGCAGAACCCCCTTGCGAATCAAATGCGGCGGACACGTTCCTGTCGGGACAGATAACGCCCCCACTTGGGTCGACGGGGAAGCCCACGGATCCCACAGTAAGTGCCGAGCCCGACGGCCAGATGCCAAGCGGGGCTGTAAAGCATCCAGAAAAGACGACGCTGAAGGGGTTGCTCGCGGAAGTGCGGATGACGCCAGATGAACCGCCAATCTTCCCAACTCTCCCGGATCGCCCCTCGCAACACCGCCTGGAGGCCAAAGCCCCGGTATGCGGGCGGGTCGAAACGCTCCCGGAAAGCCGCCGCATAGTCCGCGTTCTCCCGGAAGAGCTCCAATAACCCATAATCGTGGGAATGAAAAACCCGGGACCGAGGCTCAAACACAAGGGCGTAGCCAGCGAGGAGGACGCGCTCCGCCCAATCCGCATCCTCCCCAAAGGGGAGAGGGCGGAAGGGGATCTGCGCCCACACCGAGCGCCGGATGGCCGAACTGGTATTGGAGAAGTAAATATAAAAGAACCGATTGGCCTCGAAATCGGCCCGGGAAGCCGGCATTCGCTTCACCAAGCGTTCCGTCCCTCCCGTCTGCCATCGGGTGAGCAGCTGGCGCACCAGCGAGGGGCACGCGCTCGGTCGGGGCAGATGGCGGCTGAACACACCCGCCACCTGCTTGTCCTCCTGCATCGGTTGGATCAAGGCATTCAACCACTCCTCATCGGCCGGGGTTGCATCCTGAGATAGATAAACCAGATAGCACGTATCCGGATGAGCCAGCCGGGCTCCCAGATTACGAGTCTCCCCGTGATTGAACTCATGGGGGGGGATCTCGACCAAGCGCACCGGGTATCGATTCAGGATCTCCTTGGAACGATCACGGGATCCGGAATCGATTGCCAGCACCTCGAAGGGCAACGCCACGCGCTGGGCAAAGATCCCCTCCATGACCTCCTCGAGGTAACGCTCACCGTTCTTGGTCAGCAAAATGATCGTGATTCGCTCCTTCATAAGAAGGCGCGCCCCCAGATCCGATAGATCCGGTTCAGCATTCGAACGATCCGACCCCGTCGGACAGCCTCCAGATGCGCCCGCAAGGCTGCATACTCTGAGCGCAAGCGATCGTTCTCTACGCGAAGCCCGATCCAATGCAACGCCCTTCGTCGGGCATGGGGCGCATCCGGAGCCATGTGGGGCTCTCGAAGGAAGGCCTCAATCGGTCGAACCACAACAGACCACCGCAGACGATCGCGCAGAGGCATGGTCTGTCGAGCCAGCTGCTCACGAGAAGGCGGATTGTCCAGCCAGCTTAACAATGCATCCGCAACCGCGCAGGGGTCACGGGGAGGAACCACACGGGCCAACCCATGGGTCTTCATCAAATCCGCCAGCTCATCCCCAGCGCTCAGCACACACGGTAGAGAGGCCCAAAGGTAATCCAGCGAACGAGCCCGCACCGCATAACGGCTTTCCAGCGGATGATCATGGAGGCTGATCCCTACATCCGCCTCCAGCAAATAAGGCCCTCGCCGATCATAAGGAATCCAATCCAAGAAAAACACATATCGGCCCAGCCAACCTTTTTCCTGACACCACCGGAGAAATTGCGCAGCCTTGGACATGGGCGGAACCACCCGTTCATCGTAATGCTGGGCGGCTCCAAAGACCAGCCGGACCTCCGGGTGATGCCGTAGAACTCGCTCCATGGCTTCGCCCAGGGTGATCGGATCCGTCCACTCCCATATTCCGCCCATCCAGAGCACCACTTTATCCTCAGGCCGTATCCCTGGCACCACTCCTTTCAGCACTCGTTGGCCCCCATGGGGGGGATCCTCCGGGATGCCCATCGGCACACAAGCCATCCAGCGCTCCGGATCCACAACCAGCATCCGATCATTCAGCCGCCCAGCCATCCACAGGGCCCCCAACCAAAAATCGCGCTGACGCTCTGTAGCATAAAGAAAGAAATCCCCGTAACAAAGATATACTAGAGTTTCTTCAATCAATAAATCTATCAAAAAATTAGCCTCTTTTTGTATATTTAAAAGGACAATTTCGATTTCCGGAACGTAATAGAGGTCTACGATGATGGGCTGGTTGAGAGGGGCTTGCAGCCGATGAACCACTCGACTGAGGACAGGACCTGTAGCCATGACCACACGAGCGGATCCCAGCCACTGCTCCAAGGAACCCGGGTCCTCCCACGTGAAACCCACAACGGACAGAGAACCCTCCCCGGGGATTTCCGCATAGGGAGTGGCCAAGAGCACTTCCCAGCCCGAACGAGCGAGGGCTCTAGCGATCTCCCATGCCCGGATCCCTGGGCCAGCCATCCGTGGTCCAATGTGTTCATGAGTGATGATCAACAAGTCCGTCACGGTCCTTCCCTCAGGAAGGGGTTCTGCCTTAACGCCGGCGGCCCCTCACCCTGGATCGGAGGGCGGGGAGAGAGCGGGCGAGGGCGGCGCGCAGGACTTCTTCCATGGTCTCCACGAAGATCAGGGTCATGCCCCGGATCTCCCGTCGGGGCAGCTCGACCAGGTCCCGCTGGTTCTTCTTGGGCAGGATGACCCGCTGGATCCCCGCCCGATGGGCGGCCAGGATCTTCTCCTTTAACCCCCCGATGGGCAGCACCCGCCCCCGCAGGGTGATCTCCCCTGTCATCGCCGTGTCCCGCCGCACCGGGATCCCCGTGAAGGCCGAGACCAGGGCGGTGGCGATGGTGATCCCCGCCGAAGGCCCATCCTTGGGGATCGCCCCCTCCGGCACGTGGATGTGCACGTCGGTCTTCTCAAAGCGCTTCGGCCGGATGCCGAAGGCCCGCGCCCGGGAGCGCACGTAGCTCATCGCCGCCTGGGCGGATTCCTGCATCACCTCCCCCAGCTGGCCCGTCAGCAGCAAGGCCCCCTTCCCCTCCATCAGGGTCACTTCCACCGGCATCACCTCGCCCCCCGTTTCGGTCCAGGCCAGGGCCATGGCCACGCCCACCTGATCCGCCTCCTCCGCACGGCCGTAGTCGTAACGAGGAGGTCCCAGATAGCGCTCCAGGGACGCCGGGGTGATCACCCGCCGATACGGCTTCCCCTCCGCCACCAGCCGCGCGGTCTTGCGGCAGATGGCCGCGATCTCCCGCTCCAGGTTCCGCACCCCCGCCTCCGAGGTGTATTCCCGAATGATCCGCCGCAGGGCCCCATCGGTGATCTTCAGCGGGATCCCCCGCAACCCATTCTCTTCGATCTGACGGGGGATGAGGAACCGCCGGGCGATCTGCACCTTCTCCCCCTCGGTGTAGCCCGGGAACTCGATGACCTCCAGCCGGTCCCGCAGCGCCGGGGGCACCGTGTCCAGGATGTTGGCCGTGGTGATGAACAGGACCTTCGACAGGTTATACGGGATCTCCAGGTAGTGATCCGAGAAGGCATGGTTCTGCTCGGGATCCAGCACCTCCAGCAGGGCCGCCGCCGGATCCCCCCGGAAGTCCACGCCGATCTTGTCGATTTCATCCAGCATGAAAACCGGATTGATGGTCCCCGCCCGGGCCATCCCCTGCAGGATCCGACCCGGCAGGGCGCCGATGTAGGTCCGGCGATGGCCCCGGATCTCCGCCTCGTCGTGGATGCCCCCCAGGGAGACGCGGACGAACCGCCGGCCCAGGGCCTCGGCGATGGCTTTCCCCAGGGAGGTCTTGCCGGTGCCCGGGGGGCCCACAAAGCACAGGATGGGGCTGCGGCTGCGCTCCCCGGCCAGCTTGCGCACCGCCAGGAACTCCAGGATCCGCTCCTTGGCTTTCTTCAGCCCGTAGTGATGCCGCTCCAGCACCTCCGCCGCGTGGGCGATATCCAGGTTGTCTTCCGTCTCTTCGGTCCACGGGAGCTCCAGGATCCAGTCGATGTAGGTGCGGATGATGCTGACCTCCGGGGAGAGAGGCGGCATCTGGGCGAGGCGGTTGAGCTCCTTCTCCGCCCGGGCCCGCACCTCCTCCGGAAGGTTCTTGGCCTCGATCCGCTCCCGCAGCTCCTGAATCTCCTGGGTGTAGACGTCGGCCTCCCCCAGCTCATGCTGGATGGCCTTCATCTGCTCCCGCAGATAGAACTCCCGCTGGGTGCGGTCGACCTCCTGCTGCACCTGCGCCTGGATCTTGCTCTCCAGCTCCAGCACGTCCAGGAGCCGGGCGAGCAGGATGGAGAGGCGCAACAACCGGGCGGAGGGCTCGAAGATCTCCAGGAGCTCCTGCCGCTCGGCTGTCTTCAGGTTCAGGGTGCTGGCGATCAGATCCGCCAGCCAGCCCGGCTCGTCGATGTTCATGGCGAAGACATACGCGTCTTCCGGGACCGCCCGGTCCAGCTGCACCACCCGCTCGAACTGGGAGAGGACCGCCCGCATCAGCGCCTCGGTGGCCGGCGGCCGGTCCGTCCGTTCGAAGATGAGGCGAACCCAGGCCCGCAGGTAGGGCTCCTGCTGGAGGAACTCCACGACCTGGGCCCGCTGCTGGCCCTGAACCAGGACGCTGGTGGTGCCATCGGGCATGCGCAGGACCCGGGCCACCGAGACCAGCGTCCCGACGGTATAGAGGTCCTCCGGGGTGGGATCCTCAATGCGCTCCTCCCGCTGGGTCAGGGTCACCAGCGGCTCCTCCCGCTGGACGGCGGCCTCCACCGCCCGCAGGGATTTGTCGCGGCCCACCAGGATGGGGGTCACCATCCGGGGGAAGACCACCACGTCCCGCAACGGGAGGACGGCCGCTTCCACCAGCTCCTCCCCCTCGGCCCGCTGGTCCAGCGCTTCCTGTCCCAGAACCGACTCCAGGGCCATCATGCGCTCCTTTACCCGCGAACTGTCCCCTTCGCCTTTCGTCGCTCGCTTTCGAGGGTATCGGGATTCTATCACAGGCGCCCGGTGAGGGAAGTCCCGGTTTTTCCGCCGATGGAAATCGGCCTCTTAGGGCGCTGCGCGCCGAACGTCGGCCTTCGCCGACGCGAAAGGCTTTTGGCCGGCGGAGGCCGGCCGATGGCCGGAGGCCTCTAAAGGTCGAATTCCTTCGACGCCCTTACAGATCCTGGAAGAGCGCGGCGACGTCCACTTCCAGGCCGGGGATCAGCCGGCTGCGCACCCGGCCTTCCCCCCGCGCCCCCTCGATGAGCACGAGCCGATCCCCTTCCAGCCCATAGACCTCAACCGTCCGCGTCTCCGGATCCACCACCCAGTATTCCCGCACCCCCGCCCGCCCGTAATCGTAGCGCTTCTCCAGAAGATCCAGATGGGCCGTCGACGGCGAAACCACCTCCACCACCAGGTCCGGCGCCCCCTCGATATGGGTCTCCCGCAGCCGATCCGCATGCTCCCGCAGCACCACCAGCAGGTCCGGCTGATACACCGTGTCCTCCATCAGCTTCACATCCAGCGGCGCGTCGTAGACCCACCCCAGGCCCGGTCGACGGACCGCTTCCACGAGCAGCAGCTCGAAACGCAACGAAACCTCCTGATGTTTGCGCGATGGCGATGGGCTCGGCATGGGAACCCCCCGCACCAGGATCCAGTAGCCCGGCTGATCCTCCGCCCACCGGCGGAAGGCTTCATAGCTCTCAAAACGGACATGCTCCGCGACCGCCCGAGCCATCTCCCACCTCCGGCCTCATTCTCCAAGTGATTCCCCGAACCCCTCCGGGCACGGGTGGGGATGCACCGCGCGCTCCCGGATCTGCCGCTGGAGCCAGGAGGGCGCGATCCGGAAGAAGGTCGGCGTTCCCCGCCAGACGAAGCCCCCTTCCTCCAGCTTCAGCGTCCACCGCATCCCGAAAGGCACCTCCCCCCGCCGGCTCTGACGCAGGATCCGCCGCACCGCCTCGTCGATCGCCGGGGTGACCGAGCCCAGGAGCGCCTCGAAGGCCGGGGAGCGCATGGCCTCGTAGCGCGCCCCCCAGTCTTCCCCGAACCCGATGGCGTAGCGCCGCGTGGCCGCCGCGGCCTCGAAAAGGCCGGCGCTGCTCCCCCCGGCCAGCCCGAAGACGATCCCGGCGCCCCGCTCATACAGCCGCAGCGCCGCCTCGAAACCCGCGACCGGGTCCGAAGTCGTCTCCACTTCTTCGAGCAGGATCTCCTCCAGGCCCGCCGCCCAGGCCCCGCACCGATATCCCTCCAGGGCCACCGAGGCCCCCGGGCCGGCCAGCGCCCCAATCCGACGCCCAGGCCTTCGATCGGACCCTTCCTGCCCGACGAGCTGGCTGGCGATATACCCGGCCAGCCAGCCGGCTTCCCATGCATCAAACGAAAGAACCAGCACATTCGGCGGGATCTCCCCCGGATCCTCCAGGCCGAGCAGGACAAAGCGCTTGCCGGGGAAGATCCGCGCCTGCTCCAGGCCGAGGCGAGCGGGGCCTTCCATCCCGATGATGAAAAGCCGGTGATCAGGCTCCCGAACGGCCTCCCGGATCATCCGTTCCCAGGCGATGGGATCCCCTCCGAGCGCCAGCAGCGGAACGCGCACGCCCTCGCTCCGCTGGAAGGCGGCGACGCCCGCCGCGGCGAAATCGAAGGGGCCTCGATCGCCTTCCACCCCCTGGATGAGGAGAACCACCGAGGTCAGTGAGGGCTGGCGCGCCGCTTTCCCCGCACAGCCCGCGGTCAGGAGGATCCCCGCGAGGCCGATCCGGAACCACCCTTTCATCCCGCGCGCTCTTCCCCTTCTTCCAGATCCGGGATCAGGCCCCGGGCCCGAGCCTCCTCGTAGCTGAGCAGCTCCCCCTCGAAAGGCGCGAGGAGCGCTTCCCCCTCCTCGAGGAAATGGATGGCTTCAGGGGAAGACCCCGCGGGGGCGGTCTGCTCGGGAGGGGCGGCCTCGGCCGGGGAAGGCGCCGCCTCCAGCATCCGCAGCCGGGCGAGGGCGTCCCGGAGCTCCAGCCAGGCCAGCCCGGGCTTCACGGTGCGAGGGACCACGGCCACCAGAAAGCGCCCGGGCTCCAGACGCAGCCCATAAAGGACGCGTTGCGTCCCTTCCCACATCTGGGCCGCGAACGCCGGCTCCCCAAGCGCCGAGGCCAGGGTTTCCAGGAGCGCCCCGATCTGGGCGATCGCCCGGGCCACGGCCTGCGCCGCCGGCTCGGATACCCATCCCTGGGCGGCCAGCACCTCGCCCTGGGATCCCGTTAGCAGCGTCAGCTCCGCCCCCAGCCGGCTCTGCAAGGCCCGCAGGATCTCTTCCGCCTGCGCGCGCTGATCCGGGGCCAGGCTCTGAGAAGCGACAGGCGCCGGGGGAGCGGGAGCCGAGGGGGGGCCGGCCGGTCGGCGGGCTAAGGCCCGCGCTACCGTCTCCAGGACCTCGCTGGCGGTAAACGGTTTAGCGATGAAATCCACCGCCCCTTCCCGGAAGGCCTGGGCCACGGTCGCGGCGTCCGCGAAGCCGCTGAGGGCGACCACCGGGAGGTCGGGCCAGGATTCCCGCAGGCGGCGGATGAGGGCCATCCCCCCCATCCCGCCCATCCGCAGATCGGTGATCACCAGGTCAACGGCCGCGCCCTCCAGGATCTGGAGCGCCCGCTCGGCGCTGGGCGCGGTGCGCACGGCATAACCGGCCACCCCGAGGATGTCGCTCAGGGTCTGCAGCACATCGATGGAATCATCGATGATCAGCACACATGGCGCCTTCGCCATCTTCGACCTGCGAAGGGGATCAGCGAACCATCAGCCGCCGGTTGTGATCGCTCGAAGGGTTAGCCCGATCATGATGACCAGGGCAATGCTGTAAAGCAACTGCTCCTGGCGCCCATCGCGGCCGCGGGTGTAAACGTAAACCAGGGGAAGGGCCAGCGCCAGGACGATCCCATACAAAACGTGCAGGCCGCCGCGGGCAGGCCAGAGCCGCATCAGGACCATCGCCAGGCCCAGGAGCCCCTGGAGGAGGATCACCCCCTCCAGGATCCACAACGCCCCCCAGAAATCCCCGCGAACCCCCTCTCCCCGCAGGTAGCGCCAGAACCCCCACAGCGCGCAGATCAGGGTGAAGAACAGGATCGTCCGGCTGAGCCCATCGTGCAAGGTGATCAGTGTCCCCATCGGGATGTCCTGTGGCGAACCGGTATGGAGTGCGATCCTGTGCAGCCACGCTTTCCCCCAGAGACCCGGCCCCCAGAGCCCCCGTAAGGAAACCCGTGACGGGGGATGGGGAACGATCCGCTACCGTTAGCGACCCAGCAGGGGCCGGATGGTTTTCTCCACATCCTCGCGGCCCTTCAGGATGCCCACCGCCACCCGGTGGATGATCCCCTCCCGGGTGATGAAAACCGTGGTGGGAACCCCGAAGATGCGATAGGCGCGCTCCGCCCGACCGTTGTGATCCAGCAGGATGGGAAAGGGCAGATCGAATTCCTCCACGAACTTCCGCACTTCCGAGAAATCGTCCTGGGAAGTGAGGTTCACCCCCAGGATCTCCAGGCCCTGGTCATGGTAATCCCGATAGATCTGAGCGAGCAACGGCATCTCCTCGCGGCACGGCCCACACCATGTCGCCCAGAAGTTCAACAGCACGACCTTTCCCCGCAGATCCCTCAGTCGCACGGTTCCCCTATCCAGGCGCTCCAGTTCGAAATCCGGTGCCGGGATCCCGGTGGTCAGGCCCATGGAGGCCGGGGTGGAAACGGGGGGCACCGGATTCCCACCGGGGAGGCGCTGACAGGCCATCGTGAGCAGCATCAGGAGCGCGATCGCTCGCTTACCCATGGATCCCTCCCAGGCTCCGGCCGCTGAGATAGCCCAGATAGGCGGGGACCAGGGGGAAGACACATGGCGAGAAGAAAGAGAGCAGGCCGGCCAGGAAGGCGACCGGATAGCCCAATCCGGCGCCCGGCCCCACATCGAGGAACAGGCCCAGCTGGGACGTCCAGATGCGCAGATTGGTGAACGTGGGAACCCAGAGGGGCAGCGTCATGGTCGAAAGGGAACGGGACAGCACATCCAGCAGCACCATCCCGCCGATGAGAAGGAGCAGCACGCCGCTCGCCATGTGGAAGGCCGGCAGATATCGCCGCATCCGCCGCACGCCGGCGAGGGCGCGGTCCAGCAGCAGCCCCATGGCCAGGAAGGGAAGGCCCAGGCCGGCGGCGTAAGCGGCCAGCAGCCCCAGCGCCTGGCCCGCCGTCTCCTGCTGGAACGTCAGGGTGAGGATCGCCCCCAGCGTGGGGCCTACACACGGGGTCCACCCCGCGGCGAAAAAGACCCCCATCAGCCCCGAGGTCAGGTAGCTGAACGACCGGGCCTCCGGAAGATGCGGGCGCCACTCGGACATCATCAAGGGGTAGAGCAGAGGGATCCGGACCCCCAGCATCCCCAGGCCCATCAGGACCACCACGCTTCCCCCGAGGGCGGCCAGGAAGTCCCGCCCCTCGAAGAAGAGCCGGCCGAGGAGGGTGGCCGCCCCGCCCCAGGCGAAGACAAAAACGAAGGAGAATCCCAGCACGAAGGCCAGGGCGTGGGAGAACGTGCGCCAGCGGAGAGCCAGGATCCCCTCTTCACCGGAGGGCATCGCTTTCCTCCCCATGCTCCGGGTTAAGCTGCGTGCGGAGGCGGGCGATTCGCTCTTCCAGCGCCCGTTGCCGGCGCACCAGGTAAAGCACATAAAAGAACGTAACCCCCCAGAAGACCAGATACGCTGCGACCAGATATCCCATGGAAGTGGGCTCCAGGAACAGGATAGGGCTGCAACCTCAGGATGCCTCCGTCGCCGCTTCGATCGCCTCCAGGGCCTCCTGGGCCCGCTGGACCCGATAGCGCATCCCGAGGAGAACACTGAACAGCAACGTCCAGGCGATCAGGCTGAGCACCATGGTGTGCACCATGCGGGGCGTCAGGCCGAACTGCCCCTGAGCCTCCGAGGAGACGCTGGGGCCGAGCACGATGGGATGGATCGTGCGTAGCAGGCGGGCCGAAAGATACGTGAGGGGCACGGTCACGAAGGCCACGATGGCGTAAACCGCCGCGAAGCGGGCCCGGGTCTCCGGGTTCTCCACCGCGTTCCGTAGGAGCAGATAAGCCAGATACACCACCCAGGTGATCGTCGTGGTGGTCAATCGCGGATCCCATGTCCACCACGTGTTCCACACGGGGCGGGCCCAGAGGGAGCCCGTGACGATCGCCATGGTGAGCAGCACCAGCCCGACCTCCACTGCGGCATGGCTGAGCTGATCCCAGCGGGCCGACCGCGTCCGCAGGTAAGCGATCGCGCTGACAAGAGCCACGGCGAAGGCCAGAAAGCCCGACCACGCGGTGCTGATATGGAAGTAAAAGATCCGCTGCACATCCCCCATTTTCGCCTCGCGGGGCGCATAAAGGAAGACCGCGAGGGTCGCCAGGACCATCAGGGCGATGGTCGCCCCAAGCCAGATCCGTTCCCACGCCCGCATAAAAGCCTCCTTGATCCGGGGAAGAGAAAGGGCCTGCGTAGGGCAACTGCAAGCAGTTGCCTTACGCCTTGAAGCCCAGGGGCGGCTGGAGTATTAAGCACCCCACACCCGGCGCTATGTGCTGACCACCTCCTCGAACACCATCCCCGTCACGGCGAAGAGAAGAAGATCATAGGCAACGAGGATCTGCAGCCACATCGACCACCCTGGATCCGCCTCCAGGATCGCTCGGGTCCCCTGGATGCCGGCGATGACCAGGGGGGCCGCCACCGGGAACAGCAGGATCGGCAGGAGCAGTTCGCGAGCCCGGGTGGCCATCGCCATCGCCGCCAGCAACGTGGTCACTCCCGAGAGCCCGATGGCCCCCAGGGCCAGGAGCAGGAGGATGCCGGGGTCCCACAGGGAGAGGTTGAAGAAGACGCCCGCGGCGGCCAGGGAGAGCAGGATCACCAGCCCCAGCAGCAGCCCATGGACCATCGCCTTGCCTGCGAACAGGAGGCTCCGGTCCCCTGGCACCATCAGAAGCCCCTCCCATGTTCCTCGATCCATCTCCGCCGCCATCATCCGCCCCACGCCCAGGCTGCTGGCGAAGAGCAGAAGCATCCAGAAGAAGACCGGGACGAAAGAACGGGCGAGGTCCGGGCGCAGCTCGAACGCCGTTCCGAACAGGAAGAGGCTTAAACCGGCCAGGGTCAAAAGCGGGGTCAGCGTTTCCCGCCCCCGTCCCTCGATCCGCAGGTCCTTCTCAAGCAACGCCTGGAGCGCACGAAGCTCACGCCCCTTCCCCCGGGCACCATGAGGAGATCGGCTCTCCGCCGGAGCCGGATAGACCCCGGTGGAGCGCTCCAGGCGGAGGGAGGAGCTTCCTGCTTCGGATCGATGGGCAGGCCCTCCGGCGGCGAGACGACGCCGGGGAGCCATCTCCGCCTGATAGAGCTCCTGAAGGGCCTTCTCCCGGAAAGCCATGGGGGCGCCTTCCGCAATCAGGCGGCCGCCCACCAGGACCACCACCCGGTGGGCGAAATCGGCGATGGCGGGATCGTGGAGCGCGACCACCACCGCGCGCCCCCGGGCCGCCAGCTCGCCGATGACCTCACGGGCTTCCTCCAGCCCGACCACATCCAGACCTGTGAACGGCTCGTCCAGGAGCAACACAGGAGCTGGCGAAAGGAAGGCGCGGGCCAGCGCCAGCCGCTGCAACATCCCCCGCGAGAACCTCCGCACCGGATCCCGCGCGCGGTCCGCCAGGCCCATCCGCCTCAGCGCCGCTTCGATCGCCTCCGGCTCCTCCGGCCAGCCATAGAGGCGCTGATAGAAACGGAGGTTCTCCTCCGCGCTGAGATCCGGATACAGCCAGGGCTGATGGCCCAGCAGGGTCACCTGAGCCCGAACCCCGGCCCCATCCGGTGGCCAGCTGGAATCCCCGATCCGGACCCGTCCGGATGTGGGGCGGAGGAGCGTCGCCGCTACCCGAAGCATGGTGCTCTTGCCGGCTCCGTTCGGCCCCATCAGGGCCACGATCTCTCCCGGATGCACCGCGAGAGAGATCTCCCGCAGCACCCAGCGCGGGCCGAACGCTTTTGAAATCCGTTCCAGCTGGAGCATCGGCGACCTGTCCGCTATAGCGCAACGCGTATCCAGCGAGAAGCTTCCCGGCGCGGCCCAGACCGTTACCCGAACGAAGAATCTCCGGCCTGCCCGCGACGGATCGCCCGGGTCATGAGAGCGGCCCGTCGCCGCCGGTAGGTTGCTTCATCGACTTCCCCGGCCGCGTAGGCTTCATCCAGCCGGGCGATCTCGTCGATCAGATCCACCTCCCGCCCCCGCCAGAGGCGGAAGAAGCCCAGAACGGCCCCCGCGCTTAGAGCGAGAAGGAGCGGGATCAGCCATGGGGGAACAGGCGCGCGCGGCCGCAGGGCAACGGTTCGGGTTTGGCCTGGGGCCGGCGGATCCACTTCATAAAGATGATACGTCGTGTTCCCCAGGGTGCGCATCCCGAGATCCCGCAACCCAGCGCCGGAGGCCTGCAGCGCTCCCCCCGCGATCAGCAGGTTCCAGCGATCCACCGGATAGGCCGAGCGCAGCGGAAGCGTCCGCGCCCGGGCCAGCGGCAGCTCGTATCCAAACGCCGTCTGATACCCCGCCCCCGGCGGGATCGGCGCCGTATCGATCAACCGATCTTCCTCCTGACGATACCGACCCCCCAGCGTCCCTTCGGAGATCCGGAGATTGGAGGCGCCCGGCGGCAGAAAGAAGATCATCCCTGGGCTCCCGGCCCCGCCATAGGTGGTCGTTCCCCGGTTCGAAAACACCCACACCTCGGTGACGAAGAGGCGATCGGCCAGCGGCTGCAGGATCCAGTGGACCTGATCGATGTGGATCCCGCCGGGATCCGTCCCTCGATCGAAGACCATGAGGGTGACGGTGACCTCCTGGCCCACGGTCAGCGTCAGCGGATGGGGGGCGGGATAGGCCACCTCCTGCCACTCCGCCACCGGAAGATACGCCGCCTCCGGATAAACCGGCACGGCGTCGAACCGGAAGGTCCCATCGGCCCGGGTCGAGACCGTGCGGGAGAAAACGGGCGAGGACTCCAGCAGGACATAGAGGGTCACCGTCACGCCCGAGGCCGGCGCCTCCGTGGTCCCATGGAGGACCTGGCCGCTCACCGAGCCTATGGCCACCGGACGGGGCAGTTGAAGAGCCCCTCCGTCCGCAATCGAGAAGGCCAGCTGCGGCAGGTAAGCGATCAGAGCCTGCTGGAGGTCCGTCGAGAGCTCCGGCAGCCCGGCATGGGCAGGGATGCGCCCCGGCTGCAGGGCTTCCACCCAGGCGGACGGCACGCGCTCCAGCATCCGCTCGGGATCCGCGAGGGGAACGGGCCCCTTCCGGCCGTCCTCCCCATGGCAGGCCGCGCAGGCTTCCCGGTACCGGCTTTCCGCTTCCGCCATAAGCTCCGGCGGCACCGCGAGGGACCAGGCATACAGCACCACGGCCCATCGCTCGCTGTCGCTGAGCGTCGTCGACCATGGGGGCATCCCCCGCTCCACCCGGCCCCGGGTGACCACCTGGAACCAATCCCGAAGGGAGGCGGCGCGCCGGGCCAGGCTCTCGGTCAGATCCAGACGCGCGTCCGGGGTCCGAGCCCGGAGGGCGGCGGCCTGCGGTCCATCCCCTCGCCCCCTCAAGCCGTGGCAGCTCGCGCAGTGCTCTTGGAAGAGCGAGCGGCCGGTTTGCAGGGAGAGGCCGACCGGGGGAAGCGACGGCGTGGGCGTGGGCCAGGGCTGGGTCCGAAAGGGGATCTCGCCCGCCGGAGGGGGAGCCGCCAGGGTCAGGGAGCATCCGGCCAGAAACCCCAGGGCCAGCCCGAGCACCAGTCCCGCGGATCGATTCCGGGTCATGAGCCCTTCCTCCGGAGTTGCGCCCGGCGGGCCTGGACCGCCGCCTCGACCGCCTCGACCCGGGCCTTCCCATCAATCGCTTCGTTCTCTTCCTGAAGCGCCCGCAATAACGCGGCGCCCTCCTCCAGGTAGCGCCGGCGCAGCTCATGGTAGTCCTCATCCGGGATCTTCCCGGTGCGCCAGTCGGTCTCCAGATCCCGCAACATGCCCAGCACCCGCTCATACTGAGCCTGGAGGGCCGGCCGGGCGGGCCCTTCCCCACGGGATCGATCCTCCCGGAGCGGCCGCAGGACGTATGCGAGCACCAGCACCGTAACCCCAAACAGCACCAGAAGGGCTGCGATCATCTCGTTCATCATCGTGCTTGGTCCGGTAATGGCCTCAGGATACAGGTGGCCCGGATCCCTGAAGGGGTAAAAGGCCCCTCCCCGATCAGAATCCGGTTTCATCCGAACCGAGCAGCCGATCGATCACCCCCTCCAGCTCGCCGGGCTGGATCGGCGCCGCCTTGTAGAACACCACCTGCCCCTGGGGGTCCACCACGAAGGTTTCGGGGACCCCCGTGATGCGATACAGGCGGGCGATCCGGGTGCCTGCGTCCAGGCCGTTGGGATAGGAGATCTGAAACCGCTGCAGATAGCGCATCGCCGCCGATGGGGTATCCAGATAATCCACCCCCACGAAGATCACCCCCCGATCCCGGTATTTCCGCCACAGGGATTCCAGCAAGGGCGCCTCCTCTTCGCATGGCTTACACCAGGAGGCCCAGAAGTTGATCACCACGACATGTCCCCGCCAATCCCGAAGCCGGAACTCCCGGATCCCGAGCCCGCCGTCATAGCCCTCATAGAGGGGAAGGGTGAAATCCGGAGCGGGGCCCTGGGTGGGAGCCGTCCGCCCCCGCTCGAGGAAGGCCCAGCCCAGCAGGGCCAGGAAGACCCCCACCGCAGTTAGGCCGATCCACCAGCCCCACCGTCCCCAGCGTGGCATGGCGCTCCTCCCTACCAGTGCTCCCGGATCCAGCGGTCCAGCATCCGGGCGCGTTCATCGAGCGAGGGCTCCGGCAGGGGCTCGGGCGTCGGGGCGGGCCGGCGCCAGCGGGCGAGGCGGAGGGCCAGCCAGAGCCCGGCCGCCGGAAGGCCGATCGCCGGGATCAGCCAGACCCCCAGCCCGATCCCATGGGGAGGAGGGACAGCCAGAACCCGCATCCCATAACGGGTGGCGAAGAACTCGATGATCTCGTTTTCGCTCCGCCCCTCCGCCAGCATCGTCCGGATCTCCTCTTTCCACTGGATGCATGCCGGCGTGTCGCAGACGTCCAGGGGCACATTCTCACATACCGGGCAATAGAGATTTTTCGCCACCCGGTTGACCTGGTCATCGGACACGGGAGGGGTCGGGGTCTGAGCCCCGGCGGGCCGGGTTACGGAAAGGGCGGCCAGGGCCCAAACCAAGAGGACAGGGCGGAGCGCAAACGCGAGAAGACGGGATCCCCGCATCGAACGATCGCCTCCAGGGAAACGTGATGGGCCAGTCTTTGGTAAAATGCATTACCCCGCTTGAAACCCGGAACTCCAAGGCCTCCCAGAGCTTTCTTCGGATCGTCCGGCTTGCCCTTAGAAGCTCTGCGTCTCAACCCCTCATAGACACGCCCCTCATGGTTGGGAGCGTGCTCACAAATCGCCCGAGCCAGGGCCCGCAAATCCGCCCACGCCCAGATTTCCAGCATGGGATCGATGACGATCACCTCGCAACATCCAGGCCATCCGTTTTTTCCAGTTGGTCTCGTAACCGATCGCGGATCTGATCGCTCGTCTCAAAGGAATGGGACCACCGGAAGTCGAGAACTGCAAGGGCATACTGTGCCTTTCTCGAGTAGGGCCTTAATAAGCCAGCCGCATGACGGAATGTAAACAGATCATCACGGCCGCTCACATAACGGATGTCAATCCCTTTTCCTGCTCGATCCCGCAACGGAAATCGAGCGAACAGACTCTGGAGCGCGCTCTGGATGTTACGATCTGCCGCCAGGATGACGAGATCCATAAGAATGCGTTCAGGAGAGAATGTGGGCGAGAAACAGGGCAGCGAGATCCTCCCCCGGTTCCAGATCCCTCAACAGAGGGTGCTGGTTGCCCGGGAGAATCCGAGCTTCCTCTTCTTCCTTCGAGAAGATCAGCAGCCGTTCGGGGCCTGCCAATCGGACGAGCAAGGGATGTTGGGAAGTGACCAGCCATTGAACCGCCGGGGTTTCCACCATGATCCCGAAGAGGGCATCGATGGAATCCGGAGAGAGACCGTTCTCGATTTCCTCGATAAAGAACACACGCCCCTCATTCTCCGGGTCATAAGCGTGGAGGCTGAGGGCGATAAACCGGAGCCAGCCTTCGGAGATCCCGGGGGGAGAGAGCCAAAGCCCATTCCACTTCATGGCGAGGCGGAAGATGCCGGCGACTTCATCATGGTGGGGCTGGAGCTCCACATGCCGGCCGATCAGCGAACGGATCTCATCCAGCCAGTATGGATAGGCTTCCGGATGGACCTCCTTCATTCGCTGGATCAGCAGGGGAAGATCGCGCGCGTTGGGATAGAAGCGCGGATGCCGGGGTTCCTCCCATCGGCGAATACCCCTTCGGATGGCCCGGGGTTCGGGATGCAGGAGCTCCGGCCATGCTTTCAACCACCACCCTCGCAAGCCTTCGGCGATCTCCTTCAATGGCTCTGGGGTGAATTCGAAAAGCGCCCGGAGCGCAGCCTGATCGCGCTCCACGCGCCAGGACATCCCGGGCTGCTCCTCAAAGCGAACCTCAGAGCCTGCTCGGAGATAGATCGTCCGGCCAGCCCAGGAAAGGCGCTCCCGGACAATACCCACTGTTCCCTCTTCTTGCTGCAGAGCGATCTCGTAGACCACTTCCCCGGGCAGGCTCCCCATCGCCTCGCTGGAATCATTCCCCCAGGTCAGCCGGATGTCGATCTCACTGGCTTGACCTTTCCAGAACAGCTCCTCAGGCTTCCAGACGCGCATCTGCATGGCGCTCCGGAGATGATGCCGCACGATGTCGCGCACAAACCGGATGGCGTCCAGGAAGGCGCTCTTGCCGCTCCCGTTGGGGCCCACCAGGACCTGTAACGGCTTCAACTCGACATCCACATCCCGAAAGCAGCGGTATCCCTGAAGGCGCACCCGCCTCAGCATGGCTCCTCCATCGTTATGAGATCGGGGCCGGCTTCTTTTGCAGCGGCGGGCGGATCTCGCCCAGAGCTGGAGCCAGGGCGGGCCGGGGCCACACGGCCACCAGCGTTCCCAGGATCAGCACGATCCCCCCGATCCAGATCCATGAGACCAGCGGATTGATGAACACCTTGAACGTCGCCCGGTTGCCGCCCTCCATCCACCCGCTCAGCAGCAGGTAGAGATCCTCCTTCAACGTCGCCCGCAGGGCCGGCGGCGTCAGGCTTTCCCCTGTGTCGTATTGCAGCACATAGGGATATAAATCCGTTAGCAGACGGCCGGAGCGGTCATACACCCGAACCCAGGCCTCGGTGACCACCACATCCGGCTCGGTCGCCGGCGTGTATTGTCGGATCCCATGGTAGACCAGCCGATAGCCGCCGAAGGCCAGGGAATCGCCCAGCCCCATGGTCCGCTGGGTTTCCTGCTGATCGAACTGGGAGCCGATCACCCCGATGCCGATCAGGACCACGCCGAGATGAACCAGATACCCGCCATACCGCCGCGGGTTGCGCGCCACCAGACGGACCAGCGCCACCAGCCACGGCTCGCCCGTCGCCCGCCGCCGTGCCCCCACGCTCAGCGCGGAATCCAGCAAGGTCCCCCACCCGGCGAAGGCGCACAGGCCGAATCCGAGGAGCGCCCAGGGCGGTCGGATCCCCGCGATGGCGGCGAGGACGACCACGCCCAGGGCCATGAGCAGCGAGGAGCCCACCGAAAGGCGCAGCGACGCCCCCGGGGTCCGCCGCCAGCGGATGAAGGGGATCACGCCCATCAGCAGGTAGAGGGCCCCGAACAGGGGGCCGGTGACCCGATTGTAGTAAGGGGGACCAACGGTCAGCTTCTCATTGAACAACAGCTCGGAGAACATCGGATAGAACGTGCCCCAGAAGACGGCGAAGGCGATCCCCAGAAAGAGCCAGTTGTTGAGCAGGAAGAAGGTCTCCCGCGACAGCCAGGATTCCACCCGGTTCTCCGCCCGCAATAGATCCCAGCGCGCGGCCAGCAGCGTCAGGGAGCCCACCAGCACCATCCCGACGTAGATCAGGAAGGGCACTCCGATCGCAGAACGGGCGAAGGCGTGCACCGAGGCGATCACCCCGGTGCGCGTGATGAACGTCCCCAGGATCACCAGGGCATAGGTGAGGATGATCAGCAACGAGGTCCACACCTTCAACATGCCCCGGCGCTCCTGAACCATCACGGAATGCAGAAAGGCCGTGCCCGTCAGCCAGGGGAGCAGGGCCGCGTTCTCCACCGGATCCCATCCCCAGTAACCGCCCCAGCCCAGCACATCATAAGCCCAGCGAGCCCCCACCAGGAGGCCCAGGCTCAGGAACAGCCACGCCACCAGGGTCCACCGCCGCAGGAGGCGCAGCCAGCTCTCATCCCGCCGGCCGGCCATCAGAGCCGCCATCACGATCGCATAAGGGACTGTGAAACCCACAAACCCCAGATAGAGCAAGGGGGGATGGGCGATCATCCCCGGGTGGCGAAGCAGGGGATTCAGCCCCCGCCCATCCGCCGGCGGCACGGGGAACATCTCGAAGGGATTGGCGAAGAAACGATTCAGGAGGAGGAAAAACGTCTGGGTGAGCAACAGGATCCCGGTCATATAGGGGAGCATATCGGGGGGGAAGCGATCGGCGCGGGCCATGGCGGCGAAGAGGAAGAGGCTCATCAGCCAGGACCAGAAGAGCAGGGAGCCGTTCTGGCCGCCCCACAGGGCGGTGATCTTCAGGAAGAGCGGCTGGGTCTGACGGGAGACCTGGGTCACATAGACCAGACGGAAGTCATCGGTGAGGAGGGCGATCTCCAGGGCCAGCACCATGAGGGTGAGCAACGGCGCCATCACCTGTCCGATGCGCCGGGCCACCTCCACCCATCGGGCCTCCCGCCGCCATCCCCCATAAAACGCCGCCAGCGTCCCGATCAGGCCCAGACCCCAGGCCAGATCCAGCAACCCTTCCCCAAGAAGACTCATCGGCTTTCCTCCATAATGCGACGGAGCACTTCCCGCGCCAGCTCTAATGCCTCCCGGGCGTCCTTTTCCCCGGGCCATCCTTCCGGCAACATCCCTGGGAGAGCGTCCGGATAGCGAGTCGGGATGTAAAAACGATCCATCCTGAACAGCTGGCTCTCCAGGTCGCCCCACTTCCCCTGCGGGATCTGCCGCACTAAATCCACCAGCTTGTGGGTTCGTGGCGGCGCCTTGCCCTGGGCTTCCAGGAGCCCTTTCAAGGCCTTCTCAATCGCTTGATGGGCATGGAAGCATGTTTGGTTATAAATTCCATCGTCGAAAGCGAGTTCCGCCATACGCAGATCCTCGCGAGCGAAACGAAGCCAGCGCTCAAGATGGGGATTCATAGATCACCACCCCCCTGGCGAGCACTTCCTCCTGAAAGAAGGGGCGGGTTCGGATCTCCTCGAACTCCTCCGGCGTGTAAACCAGAAGATCCATCCCCACACGGGGACGAAATCGCTCCAGCAGCTCGCCGATGCGATCGAGGAAAGGGCGAGAGGAGGGCATCACCACAATCAGATCCAGATCGGAGTCCGGGCGCAATTCCCCCTGGGCCAGGGAGCCGAACAAGATCACCCGCTGCGGGGCATAATTCGCGCGCAGGAACTCCAGAAATCGGGTCAGCTCGGCCTCCAGAGCCGCCCGCCTCTCCCGAACCCTCTCCTCCGATGAAGGCACCCGAGCGGGCATCTCCAGATTCCTCTACCGCGAGCCTCCAGCTGCCGCCTCCTCCTCATATCGGGTGGGGCATTTGAGGAGGAGATTCCGGGCATAGAACACCCCATCCGGCCCCAGGGTGCCCTCCACAATGGCCTGCGCCTCGTTCTGCAGAAGGTCCGGCTTCACGCCTTTATAGACCACCTTGAGCGGCGGGGCCTTCCCGATATCCGCCACCCGATCCACGAGACCGAACTCGATATGGAGGGTCTCCGGATCGTAGCGGATGGTCCCGCCGTCCACGATCCCCGAAAGGCGGATCGGGCGGCCCTGGAGGCTCTCCGCCCGGGCTTTCAGCTCCGAAACCGTCAGGTAATACTGGGAGGCGCTCCGGAGCCCGTTGACGATCAGCAATCCCAGGGCGATGACCAGCAACCCTCCCCCGACCCAGAACCGGGCGCGCATCGAAATCCTCCTCATCGGAGCGTTCTGTTCAGAGTCTAACACAGGAGGCAGGTCCCCTCCAGTCCCCATCCCGGTTTGCCGGACATGTCCGTCCGAAATCATCGGGGGGACACAATGGGTCGAAGGGCCCGGGCTCCGGAGTTCCCCAGATCCCGAGCCCCCTGCCCACAAGCGGGCGGGCCCTTTCTGCTGGTCATGGGATGACGATCGCTTGGGACGCCCGCCTCTTGCCCGCAGTTGAAAAGATGGAAGGAAACGGATTAACATCAGGGAAATCGCCCAACGAGCTCTTTTCGGGGGTTTTGAGGGCGGGCCGGCCGTCTTCAGCGGCCGTCCCTGTCATGATGAGATTCGGGGAGAGGCCGCTCGATCTTCCCTAATTGGGCATGTCAGGTCCGATCATCTTCGACGCGGGAGGGAAGGTGCGGATGGAGCCTCAGGGATGGATCGCGAAAGCGGAACCGATCGCTCCGCCTCCAGATCCCATCCAGCTGGCCCGGGTGATCCGGGAGCTGCTGATGGCCCTGGGGGAGGACCCCGAGCGGGAGGGCCTGCGACGCACCCCCGCGCGGGTGGCGAAGATGCTTCAGGAAGTGCTGGCCGGTTACTGGATGGATCCGGTGGCTCTGATCAACGGGGCGATCTTTGAGGTCGAAGACAACGACCTGGTCCTGGTGCGGGATATCGAGTTTTATAGCATGTGCGAGCATCACCTCCTGCCGTTTTACGGACGGGTCCATGTGGCTTATATTCCCAACGGCCGCATCATCGGCCTCTCCAAGATCCCGCGGGTGGTGGAGCTCTTCGCCCGCCGCCTCCAGGTTCAGGAGCGGATGACCCGGCAGATCGCGGATTTCCTGGAGGCGGTGCTGCATCCCCAGGGGGTGGCTGTCGTGGTGGAGGCGGCGCACCTGTGCGCGATGATGCGCGGGGTTCGCAAATCCCATGCCCGCATGGTCACCCAGGCGCTCACAGGGGTCTTCCGCACCGATCCCCGACACCGGAGCGAGCTGCTGGCCCACCTCCGGAGGCCACCGGAGAAAATCATATAAACCCCCGCCGGTCTGGAATCCGGAAAGGCAGGCTCACCCCCACCGTTTCGGGGCATGGGGAAGGGGGGTTAGATGGTTGTCCGAATATTGACGGAATCGCTTCCCCGTGTTAGGATGGAACGCCCTGGAGGTCCGCCATGGGAGCACGTCGTCAGCGACGCATCGGGGAATTGCTCCGCGAAGAATTGAGCGCCCTCATCGCCGAATTGAAGGATCCGCGGGTCAGCGGGGTGACGGTGACCGCGGTGGAGCCGGCGCCGGATCTCACCATCGCGAAGGTTTATGTAACGGCGTGGCCCACGGATCCCGCGCGGCGGGAGGAGGTGCTGGCGGGGCTGGAGCATGCCAAAGGTTATCTAAAGCACGAGCTGGCCGGGCGGGTGATCCTGCGCCGCATCCCGGATCTTGTCTTTAAATGGGATGATACCTTCGATCGGGCGGACCGGATCGAGCGATTGCTGTCCAAGCTCCATGAAAAGGAGCAGCCGCTGGATGAGTCGTGAGCAGGCTCAGCGTATCCTGAAAGAAGCGCAGCGGGTGGCGGTGGCGACCCATGTTTCGCCCGACGCCGACGCCATCAGCAGCGCGATCGGCCTGGTGCAGATCCTCCGGCGTTTGGGGAAAACGGCGGAGGCCTTTTGCGATGATGATCTTCCTGCTCGTCTGAAAGCGCTCCCCCACGCAGAGGAAATCGCCCGGGTCGCCCATGGCGCCTTCGATCTCCTGGTCAGCCTGGATGCGAGCGACCCAGGGCGTCTCGGCAAAGCCTTCGCCGAGCTTCAGGGTATCCCCCTGCTGAACATCGATCACCACATCACCAACACCCATTTCGGAACCATCAACTGGGTCGATCCCTCCGCGGTGGCGACATCGGAAATGGTGCTCTGGCTCGCCGAGGACCTGGGGGTCACGATGGACGCGGAGCTGGCCTCCATCCTGCTGGCAGGGATCGTGGGGGATACCATGGGCCTGCGCACGGCCAACGTCAACGCCCGGGTTATGCATGAAGTGACCCGCTTGATGGAAGCAGGGGCCTCCCTTCCCGCCCTGGTGGATGCCCTTTTCAACCGCCGCCCCCTGGCCGCCCTCCGCCTCTTCGGGCAGGCGCTGGCAGAGGTTCGGATGGAAGACGGAGTGATCTGGACGGTGATCACCCGGGAGATGCGGGCGGCCTCCGGGCTGAACCACGCGAACGATCTCAGCCTCTCCAGTTTTCTCATCGGAGCGGAGGAGGCGCGGATCGCCGCGGTGTTCACCGAACGGGACGATGGGAAAGTGGAGGTCAGCATGCGGGCCCGGCCCGGCTACGATGTGGCCCGGGTAGCCCTGGCCTTCGGCGGAGGGGGGCATCCCCCCGCGGCCGGTTGCCTGCTCCCTGGACCTCTGGAGGAAGCGATTCCCCCGATCTTGAAGGCGCTGAAGGCAGCCGCACGGGATCGTTAGGGGGAAACCCACGGGGAGCCCTGAGCTCGCCTTTCACGCCGGGATGGAACGGCAAGGCATCGGTCGACGCCCTGCCCTCGCTTATCCTTTACGCCATGGAACGCCAACGGGGAGCCTCGGGGATGGAGACCGTTCGGGTCGGCATCCTCACCATCAGCGATCGGGCCGCCCGGGGGATTTACCCGGATGAAAGCGGGGCGCTCCTCCGGGAGCGAATCGCGGAACAGATGGGCTGGACCGTCGCCCAATACGCGGTGATCCCCGATGACATGGAGGCGATCCAGCGGATCCTGCGGTCGTGGTGTGATGAGGAGGGTCTGGATCTGATCCTGACGACGGGAGGCACCGGGCTGAGCCCTCGGGATCTCACGCCGGAGGCGACGCGGCCCCTTCTGGAGCGAGAGGCTCCCGGGATCGCCGAGGCGCTGCGCTTCTACAGCCTCCAGCAGACCCCTTTCGCCATGCTCTCCCGGGGCGTTGCGGGAGTTCGTGGGCGGACCCTGATCATCAATCTGCCGGGCAGCCCCCGCGCGGTGCGGGAGGCGATGGAGATCCTGGGGAAGGTGCTGCCCCATGCCATCGCCATCCTGCGGGGGGAGACAGGCCCGGCGGCAGAACATTCCTTTCGCGCCTGAGTCCGGCGGGCCGTCATCCACCCGGTGAGTATGCGTTTTCCCCTGCAGCGTTCATGAGGGCCAGGGCCATTCCCCTTATCCCTGACGAAAGCATCCCAACCACTCCCCAAAGGGACCGCTGGTTGGGCCTCAACGGGCCAGCATCAGCACCATATCGTAATAATTGAGATTGGCCTCCCGCCGGCGCTCCACCACCTCCTCCAGGGGGATGGTCACGATCTCCCGCCCCTGTAGGGCGGTCATCACCCCGCGCTCTCCGGCCAGCAGGGCTTCCACGGCCTTCACCCCCATGCGGGTGGCCAGCAAGCGATCGAAGGCCGTCGGGCTTCCTCCCCGCTGGATATGGCCCAGGATCGTGATGCGCACATCGAAGCCGATCGGATGGCTCTCCAGGAACTTGGCGACCTCCGTCGTCCGGTAAGGCGCCCCTTCGGCGATCACGATCAGGGCATGGGTCTTCCCCCGCTCATAGGCATCCATCACCGCCCGGGCGACCTCCTCCAGGCTGGTCTCCCGTTCCGGGATCAGCACCATCTCTGCCCCGCCGATCACCCCCGCAATCAGGGCCAGATATCCACAATCCCGGCCCATGGTTTCCACGAGAAAAGCCCGTCCGATCGAGGAGGCCGTATCCCGCAGCCGATCGATGGCGTCAATGATGGTGTTCAGGGCAGTGTCGACCCCGATGCTCATATGGGTGCCCCAGATGTCGTTATCGATGCTGGCGGGGACCCCTACCACGGCGAAGCCGCGCTGGTGAAGGGCCAGGGCCCCTCGCATCGAGCCATCGCCCCCGATCACCACCAGGCCTTCAATTCCGTATTGATTCAGGCGACGCAGCGCCTTGCGCTGTCCTTCTTCCGTCATGAACTCCTTCGAGCGGGCGGTCTGCAGGATGGTCCCGCCCCGCTGGATGATGCCCCCCACATCCCGTGGGCGGAGCTCCACGATCTCCCCTTCGATCAGGCCCTGGAAGCCACGCCGGATCCCTAGCACCTTCACGCCATGGTAGGCCGCGGTGCGCACCACCGCCCGGATGCAAGCGTTCATGCCCGGCGCATCCCCTCCGCTCGTCATCACCCCGATGCAACGCATTCCGCCCACCTCCGTCGATGCAGCAAGCAAGGATTCTCTCAAAGATACGCATTATATTCATTTTATTGATTCCCGGGACGGATAGGCAACAACCGAGGAAGCGGAGTTCCTGAAGGAATTACGCCGAGGGCTTCCCCGCGGCTGTCCTGCAGAACAGCCCATTGCCTGAGCAGACCGATCCGATTACAATAACAACAAGATGATTAAGGTCTGATTCTTCACCGCTGGCATCGAGGCAAGCGGATCCCGGGCAGGTGGACTTCTATCAGGGGGTAAGGCCCATGGCGAGCGTCGCGTTTGAGAACGTCACCAAGCAGTTCGGAAATGTCGTGGCCGTGAAGGACCTCACCCTGTATATCCCGGATGGGGAGTTCCTGGTGCTGGTTGGCCCCTCAGGATGCGGCAAGACCACCACCCTGCGCCTCCTCGCAGGCCTGGAGGAGGTCACCCGGGGGCGGATCTACATCGGGGACCGGGATGTGACGGAGATCCCCCCCAAGGACCGCAATATCGCGATGGTCTTTCAATCCTACGCCCTCTACCCCCACATGAACGTCTACGACAACATCGCCTTCGGCCTGCGCATGCGCAAGGTCCCCAAAGCGGAAATCGAGCGCCGGGTGCGGGAGGCCGCCCGGATGCTGGAGATCGAGCATCTACTGGACCGCAAGCCGCGGCAGCTATCAGGCGGCCAGCGCCAGCGGGTGGCCGTGGCCCGGGCCATCGTGCGCGATCCGGCCGTCTTCCTGTTCGATGAGCCGCTCTCCAACCTGGATGCGAAGCTGCGGGTGCAGACGCGGGCAGAGCTGATCAAGCTGCATCAGCGGCTGGGGACGACCTTCGTCTACGTGACCCACGACCAAGTCGAGGCGATGACCATGGGCACCCGCATCGCCGTGATGAAGGATGGGGTGCTCCAGCAGGTCGATACGCCCCAGAACCTCTACGAGCGGCCCGACAACCTCTTCGTGGCGGGGTTCATCGGCTCACCACCGATGAATTTCTTCGAAGCCCACCTGGTGCCAGAGGGGGATGCCCTCTGGGTGGACACTGGCTCCTTCCGCGTGCCGGTTCCCCCCGATCGAGTCGCTGTGTATCGCCCGTATGCGGGGCGACGGGTGATCTTCGGCCTGCGGCCCGAACACATCTATGACCCCGAATTCGCCCCGCCCATTAAACACCCCGCCGGGGTGCAGGCACGGGTCGATGTGCGGGAGCTGATAGGCAGCGAGGTTCACCTCCATCTGGTGGCGGATCGTCAGACCTTCGTCGCGCGAGTGGATCCGCGGACCCGGGCGCTGGTGGGGAACACCATCCGTGTGCTCTTCGATATGGATCGCATGCACCTCTTCGACGCGGAAACGGAGCGGGCGATCCGCTGAGCCGATCCCGGTGTGGGGCGGGCGCTCCGGCCGGCGCCCGCCCCCTCCAAAATCAGCGATCCCGCACCGCGGCAAACCGATCGAAGGCCACCCGGGCATCGCCCCGGGCCATGTTCCCAATGCTCACCCCCGCTCGCCCTCCGCCCTCGTTCGCTCCGCGCTGGATCCGGGCCACTTCCACGCCATTGACCCAGAAGATCATCTCCGCGCCTGCACAACGGACCCGCAGGTGATTGGTGGTCCGCCCGGTCCGGATGGCGGCATGCACGGCCCAATCCACCAGGATCCGCCAGCTCCCCTGTTCGTAGAGAAAGACCCCGTAGTAGCCGTCCGCGCTGACGGCGAAGCGGTAGAAACGCCCTTCCCCAGCCTGGAGGATCAGCCCATAGTCCGTAGAGGACGGCCCCTCCAGCAGAGCGCCCTCGACCTCCACCTGTCCATCCCGGAACGAAAAAGGGGAGAGAACCCAGCCGACCGTGCGAGGGGGTTTCAGGCTCAGGATCAGATGGCCGTTCTCGGTGCGGGCGGTGAAGCGGGTCTCCGCTGGAAGCGACCACCCGGGCGCGCCGTTCGCGAAGTCCATCGTATAGCGCGCGCTCTCAGCGGGGCGACAGGCAGCGATCAGCGGGAGCAACAGGACCCATCGCAGGCCCATGCGCGCCATGGCGATCTCCGGCCCGCCTCCCTCCGGGAACGCCTCACCTCGCGGATTCCGAAAAGGTGTCTTCACCGCTCGCGGTCTCCCCATGCCCTCGCTCCCGATGCCCGACGGGCTTCCCTCCAGGCTTCCAGCCTTCATTCTATCCAGCCGGAGCCCAGCTCGCACCCCCCATCCCGGGATGAAGCCCGGGGAGACGACCTCCCTCAGCGGCCAGGAGCGGCGCGCCCGGGGAGGACAACGCTATGGGGCATGGAGGATATCCAGAGCCACAGAACTGAGAGAGGGGAGTATAATTCTCCAAGGAATAAACTTGGGGGGATTTTCAGAGAGACATTCGGGAGGCGATCATGCGATTCAAGGTGATGCTGGAGCCCAGCGAGGAAGGCGGTTATACCGCTTATGTTCCCTCGTTGCCCGGTTGCATCAGTGAAGGGGAGACCATCGAGGAGGCGCTGAAGAACATTCAGGAGGCGATCGAGCTGTATCTGGAGCCGGTGGAGGATGAGCTCATCCCGCTGCTGACGGAGACGACACTGGTGCGGGAGCTGGAGTTGTGAGCAAGGTGCCCAGCCTGTCCTATGAGCAGATCATCCGCTCCATCCTCCAGCTCAATGTTTCCTCCCCTCCTCCCGCTGCGCCCGTTATCTTATAATTTAATTCCCCTGGAGCCAGTATCCACTCCGCCCCGCTTCGGGCGGCTTGCTCTCATCCTTTCGGCCCGGGGAGCGCGCAACGATGGTGGATCCTCGTGAGGCCACAGGGGCCGTCGCTCTTCCAGGCCCTCCCGCACGGTTCCAGCTGGGAGATCCCCGCTGGCTTCTGGAATTGCGATATCTTCCGTGGCCCACAGACTGGGCCGCCTGTTTCGGCCGGAGCGGGCCGCTCCACGTGGAGCTCGGGTTCGGCGATGGCGCTTTCCTGATCGCGCTGGCCCGTCGGATGCCGGAGGCCAACTGTGTGGGGGTGGAGCGGGCCCTGGAGCCAACCCGATGGGCGCTCAGGCGGCTGCGCCGGGAAGGAGTGGAGAACGTCCGCCTGGTGCTGGGGGATGCCTTCGCCGCCCTCGCCCTCCTTTTCCCGCCGGAATCCATCGCCGGGGTTTATATCAATTTCCCGGATCCATGGCCGAAGGCCCGGCATCACCACCGACGGCTGCTGACGCCGGCCTTCCTGCAGCTGGCCGCCCATCGCCTGCAGCCGGAGGGGACGCTCCTGATCGCAACCGACGACGCGGATTACGCGATCTGGATCGCGGAGGCCCTGAAGGGAACGCCCGGGCTCGAGAGCGCCTTCGAGACGCCATGGGTTCATGCGCTGCCGCATCGGGAGCCGACCCGCTATGAGCGAAAGGCGCTTGCCGCCGGCCGGACGTGTTTTTATTTTATCTGGCGGCGGAGCGGACCGGCCCCAGCGCCTCCGCTCCCCCGCATGATGCGTCCGGAGGACGCCATGCCCCATCGGATCTGGAAAGGCACACCGGAGCTCGCCCGCATCGTGGAGACGCTGCGCGGGCGGCTCTGGCAGGACGGGGAAACGATCTGGCGGGTGAAAGGGCTCTATCGCCCGGTGGACGGAGACGGGCTGTTGATCGAACTGCTGATCGCGGAGGGCTCATGGGTGGAGACGGTGGCCCTGCGCTTTCAGCCCCACGGGTCAGGCGCCTGGATCCTGCAGCCGGCGGAGATCGGGGGGCTGCGGCCCACGATGGCCCTGAAGATGGGCGTGCAGGCGGTCGCCCGCGCCATCGAAGAGGCCACGCCCGGGCTCCAGATCCTTTCCTCCACCATCTGAGAACCGCCGCGGGGATAGGCCAGCGGCCTTCGGGAGAGGCACGCCGTCCCCAGCGTTCCCCGGGAGCTCTGGGGGCCCAGTGGGGCTCCTTCGGGCGGCTGACCCGGCCAGGAGGAGACCCGTGCGTAGCCGGAAGCTCGATCGGTCGGACTTCATGGACATGAACCCATCTCCTTTCACGGGGGATCCCGATGAACAAACCGATCCACGAGCTCACCTTCGAAGAGGCGCTGTCCGAGCTGGAACAGATCGTGCGCGCCCTGGAGAGCGGCGGGCTTCCTCTGGAGGAGGCGATGGCCCTCTACGAGCGGGGGCGAGCCCTTGCGGATCGCTGCCAGCAATTATTGCAGGAAGCACAGCTGCGGGTTCAGCTGCTCGAGCGCGATGAATCCGGTTCCATCCGCCTGACCCCGTTTGAGGGGTGAGGGAATGACCATCGGCGATATCTTCCAGAACCCGATCCTGATGCCGGCCTTTCTGGCCTGGATGGTGGCTCAGGCCTCCAAGGTTCCGGTGGAGTGGGCCCGACGGCGGCGGCTGGATCTGGGGCTGTGGGTCAGCGCTGGGGGCATGCCCAGCTCCCACGCCGCCCTGGTCTCGGCGATGGCGACCGCGGTGGGATTGCGGGAGGGCCTGACCTCGACGGCTTTCGCCATCAGCGCCATCGTCGCCCTGATCGTGATGTATGACGCCGCGGGAGTCCGTCGCGCGGCCAGCATCCAGGCCCGCCTCCTCAACCAGATCCTGGAGGAAGTGTTCGCAGGCCGCCCCCTCAGCGAACAGCGTCTGAAGGAGCTCATCGGCCACACGCCGATGGAGGTGTTCGTGGGCGCGTTACTGGGGGTTGGGATCGCATGGCTCTGGTGGCAGCTTGCGCCCTAACAGGGGGAGAACGTGAAGATCTACACCCGGACCGGTGATGATGGCACCACGCAGCTGATGGGCCCGACGCGGGTCCCCAAGGATCATCCCCGGGTGGCCGCCTATGGCACGGTGGATGAATTGAACGCCTGGCTGGGCTACCTGAGCGCAATGGGGATGCCGACCCCATGGGCGGAGCGGCTGCGGGAGATCCAGCGGGACCTCTTCGTCATCGGGAGTTATCTGGCGCTGGATCCGGCGGTTGCGGATCGAGCCCCTGCCCTGCCGCCTCCCCCGGAAGGGCGGATCTCCGAGATCGAAGCGTGGATCGATGAGTGCGAGGCCGTGACCGGGCCGACCCGCGTCTTCATCCTCCCCGGGGGGCACCCTTTGAGCGCCGGACTGCACGTCGCTCGCACCGTCTGCCGGCGGGCCGAGCGGGCGGTGGTCACACTTCACCGGCAGGAGCCGGTGCCCCCCTGGATCCTGGCGTATCTCAACCGCCTGTCGGATCTCCTGTTCATGCTGGCCCGATGGGCCAACGCCATCCACGGCGTTGAGGATCTTCCATGGAATCCGTAATGCGGGAAGGGCTCCCTTCCGCGGCCCAAATGTTGTTGGAACAGATCCGCTCCCGACGTTCCGTCCGGCGCTACCGTCGGGATCCCATCCCGCGGGCCTGGGCGATGGTCCTGCTGGAGGCCGCCCGCTGGGCGCCTTCCGCTCATAACCGTCAGCCATGGCGGTTTGTGATGGTGGAAGACGCCCATATGAAAGCCCAGCTGGCCCGGGCGATGGGCGAGCGCCTCACAGCGGATCTGCGTCAGGATGGGGTCCCCGAGGAACGGATCGCGGAGGATGTCGCCCGCTCTTATGAGCGGATCGTCTCCGCCCCGCTGGCGATCGTGGTCTGCCTCTCGATGCAGGAGATGGACCGCTACCCCGATGCGCGGCGCCAAACGGCGGAACGGACCATGGCGGTACAGAGCGTGGCCATGGCCGGGCAGAACATCCTGCTGATGGCCCACGCCCTGGGCCTGGGGGCCTGCTGGATCTGCGCCCCACTGTTCTGCCCGGAGATCGTGCAGGAGACGCTGGGGCTCCCCGCGGATTGGGAGCCCCAGGGGATGATCCTGATCGGCTTCCCGGCGGGGCCGCCACGAGAGAAACCCCGACGGCCGATCGAAGCGTTCACCCGATGGATCGAGGCTCCCGCGTAACACCCCGGAGGTTACGCCGGGGGCTTTTTCATTCGGGTTGCGGGCGGGCGCCGAAGCGCGCCCGCCCGCAACAACATAAGGAGATCGCTGCTTCTTGATCCGCTCCCAGGACCTGCGTGGGGAGCTGCGATTGTAACCTTAATACGACAACCGCAAATCGTTGAGCGGAGCCTCCCCGTTCCCCGTAGGGCAACGGCATGCCGTTGCCCTACGCCTCCAGGTGTGGTTGTGGCCCCACTGGAAGGCCAGGTGCGGCTGTAGGATTAAGCAGGCACCTCCGGCAACCGGTAGTCCTTGAACTGCTCCCGCAGCACCTTCTTATCGAACTTCCCCACGCTGGTCTTGGGGATCGCCTCCACGAACACGATATCATCCGGCAGCCACCACTTAGCGAACCGCGGCCGCAGGAACTCCATGAGCTCCTCTTTGGTGAGGTCCTCCTTGAATTCCGGACGGGGGACCACCACGGCCAGGGGGCGCTCCTGCCATTTCGGGTGGGGCACGGCGATGACGGCCGCCTCCAGGACCTTGGGGTGGGCCATCAGGGCGTTCTCCAGATCCACCGAGGAGATCCACTCCCCGCCGCTCTTGATCAGATCCTTCGTCCGATCCACGATCTGGATGTAGCCCTCGGGGTCGATGGTCACCACATCCCCGGTGCGGAACCATCCATCCTGGAAGGCCTCCGCGGTGCGTGGGTCATTGTAGTAAGCCCGGATCACCCACGGGCCGCGGACCTGGAGCTCGCCCATGGTCCGGCCGTCCCATGGCACCTCCCGGCCCTGCTCATCCACCGCCCGGATCTCCACCCCGACCACCGGCAGTCCCTGCTTGGCGCGGACGGCGAAGCGTTCCTCGTCAGGCCAGCTTTCCATGTAGCTTTTGAGATTGGCCACGGTGCCCAGCGGGGTCATCTCTGTCATGCCCCAGGCGTGGGCGATGCGGATGCCGAAGCGCTTCTCGAAGGCCTCGATCAAAGCCCGTGGCATCGCTGATCCGCCCACCGGCATCACCCGCAGGCTGGAGAGGTCATAGCGCTCCCGCTCCAGCAGCGCGTATAACCCGATCCAGACCGTCGGCACGCCGGCGGTCACCGTCACCCGCTCGTTCTGGATCAGCTCCGCGATATCCCGCGGCTGCAGATGGGGCCCAGGGAAGACCAGCTTGGCGCCCACCATCACCCCGGCGAAGGGCATCCCCCAGGCGTTGGCGTGGAACATGGGCACCACGGGCATCAGCACATCCCGCTCACAGATCCCAAAGGTGTCCGCCAGACAGAGGGCCATGGAGTGCAGGAAGATGGCCCGGTGGCTGTAGACCACGCCCTTGGGGTTCCCCGTGGTCCCCGAGGTATAGCACATGCCGGCAGCCGCGTTCTCGTCCAGGCGCGGCCAGGGATAAGGCGCCTCCGGGGATTCAGCGATCAACGCCTCATAGTCCAGGGCCGGGCTCAGGGTCGTCTGGATCGGGCCGGTGTCGCTCATGATCACGAAGGCCTTCACCGTAGGGATCCGATCGCGGATGCGCTCCAGGAGCGGAACGAGGGAGGCATCGACGAAAATCACGCGGTCTTCGGCGTGGTTGATGATGTAGATCAACTGATCGGGGGCGAGGCGGATATTGAGGGTGTGAAGGACGGCGCCCATACAGGGGGCGGCGAAGTAGATCTCCAGGTGGCGGTAGGTGTTCCAGGCGAACGTGGCCACGCGATCTCCCCGCCCGATCCCCAGCCGGTTCAGGGCGTGGGCCAGGCGGTGGACCCGCTGGTGGAAGTCGGCGTAGGTGTAGCGGTGCATGCCGGCAGCGGTGCGCGTGGCGATCTCCTTGCGGGGGAAGAGGCGGGCGGCGCGATCCAGGAAATGATGCAGGGTGAGCGGCCAGTCCATCATCAGACCTTCCATGGCTCCCTCCTCTTAAAGAGGATGCACCAGCAAGCTCACCAACGTTGCGCCATCTCCCGAAGGGGCGGCGGGATCTTCTGTTATGGGATTCAACCGCCAGAGGGGTCTGGGCCCCTGGTCGGGATGGCTTTCTATATTGGATTATAAAACATCGAGGGCAACCGGAACAGGCGTGGGGGATCCGGGATCTGAAGAGAGCGTCGCGCTTCGAGAGCTGCCCCTCGTGATTCCGTGCCGGGAAAAAGAGCGGGGATGGGAGGGCTCTCCCATCCCCGCCAGCGGGATCTCAGGAGAGGGACTCCGCCATCTTCGCGGCGAGATCGGCCACCCGCACAGAGTAGCCCCACTCATTGTCATACCAGGCCACCACCTTCACGAAATTGCCGTCGATGACCATGGTGGAGAGCCCATCCACGATCGCCGAGTGCGGATCGCCCTTGAAGTCGATGGAAACCAGGGGCTCCTCGGTGTAATCCAGGATCCCTCGGAGGGCGCCCTCGGCGGCCGCGCGGAAGGCCGCGTTCACCTCCTCCCGGGTCACCGGCCGGCTCACCTCCGCCGTGAGATCGATCACGGAGACGGTGGAGATGGGGACGCGCAGGGCGTATCCGTCGAGCTTCCCCTTGAGCTCGGGGATCACCAGGCCGATGGCCCGGGCCGCGCCGGTGGTGGTGGGGATGATGTTGAGGGCCGCCGCCCGCGCCCGCCGCAGGTCCTTATGGGGCAGATCCAGGATGCGCTGGTCGTTGGTGTAAGCGTGGACGGTGACCATCAATCCTCGCTTTACCCCGAAGGCATCGTGGAGGACCTTCACCACCGGCGCCAGGCAGTTGGTGGTGCAGGAGGCATTGGAGACGATGTGGTGCTGTGCCGGATCATAGCGGTGATCATTCACCCCCATCACCACCGTGAGGTCCACGCTGTCCGAAGGGGAGGCAGGGGCCGTGATGATCACTTTCTGGGCACCGCCGGAGGTGCGGTGCACGGCGGCCTTGCGGCCGTCGGTGAACAGGCCCGTGGACTCGATGACGATCTGCACCCCCAGGTCCTTCCAGGGGAGGTTGGCGGGATCCTTTTCAGCGAAGACGCGGATCTCGTCCTCCCCGACGATGAGATAGGAATCCCGGGCGGCGACGGGCTCTGGATAGCGCCCGTAGTTGGAGTCATACTTCAGCAGGTGCGCCAGGGTGGGGGCGTCGGTGATATCGTTTACAGCGACCACCTCGAGACGGTCGCGATATTTCTCGCGGATGGCGCGGAAGACCTGGCGCCCGATCCGACCGAACCCGTTGATGCCCACTTTCACAGCCATCGGACTTCCCTCCTGAGCGATTTGAGGGGTTGCGCTTTTCTGAGAAGTATACCCCAGTTTGATCCGGCGTTCCCGCTTTCCTCACACCCGGTTATGGGCTCTTTCGATGTCCCGCCCTTCCGCTCCCATCCAGAAGGCGCGATGGCCCCTCCCTCATATCGCCCAAGAGAAGACCGGCAGAAACCCGGAAGCCCCGGTCCTCGAAGGCCAGCCACCGCCACCCTTTGGGCTTCAGCGGCGAAGACGCCATCTCCTGCCACTCTAAAGCATCTCTTGTCGCCCATATAGGGATATTTTCACAAATTGTGCTCGAGGGGGCTCATGGGGAGAAGCGCGCTGGGAGCAAACATCCCGTGAGGGCTTGGGGACGGCGGGCCCATCGCTGGAGAGGCGAGAGGACCGGAAATCCATGTAAAGAGCCCTATAAGGGCCGCGCCAGAGGGCCTGTAAGCCGGGTTCTGTCCCCCGCGAGGATCCGCTCACTGAAGACCAGCTTACCAGCGATCGGAAGCCGGACGTCTGATGCGAATGCGATGGGGCTCCACGATGATCAGGAGTCCGCGCAGATCCTCGCCTTCCATACGCATCAAGGCCTGAAGTAGACGTCGGTTAAGCTCAGGGACGGAGAGTTCATTGGGCATGCGCAGAACAAGAATGCCTGCATGGGTCCCAAGGGGAAACCGAAGGATGTTTGCAAATCCTTTATCTGCGGTGATTAGGACAGCACCCCGAGCCCGGGCATAGGCGATGACCTCTTCATCGGTGCATCCCCTTAATCCTGCATCGCGCACATCTTCCACCTCGTGTCCAGCTTCCCGCAGGACAACGGATGTGGAGCGCGGCATATCCTCATCGACAAGGAAGCGCCCCATCAGGAGCTGATCCGCACTTCTTCGGCGGACAGGATATCGGCAGCATACTGGAGGGCAGCGCGCACATCTTCCTCAGTGATTTCGTATTCGCGCGCGACCTCTTCGACCGACATCCCTCCAGCCAGCTTGCCCACGATCAGATCGACCGGAACGCGCGTGCCTTTGATGACCGGCTTTCCGAACCGCACCCTGGGATCTACGGTGATGCGCGGGGCGATCTCCACCGCCATCTTCCGGCCTCCTTTGGGCCTGAAATGAAAGTCTTTGCCCCTCCTCATCGCCCAAAGGGCAACGAGGAGGGGGAAGAAAAGCTTGAGGCCAACCGCATCACACCGTATCCTCCGGAGCTGCATGGATCGCCCCCGGCGATCTGAGCGTCCCCCCACTCCCCGGAGGGAAAATCCCTTCCGAAAGCAATCCGGGCCGCGCCAGAGGGCCTGTAAGCCGGGTTCTGTCCCCCGCGAGGATCCGCGGGGTGGCGGTCATCTCTCTGGGACGGCGGTTGCCCGCCGCCTCAAGCGGCCTACCCGCGGGCATTGGGCGCGGGGCAGCCCCGGCGCCCCCAAGGGCGCCGCGCCCGCTGCTTGGCCTTGCTCCAGGTGGGGGTTGCCATGCGCCGGAACGTTGCCGCCCGGCCGGTGGGCTCTTACCCCACCTTTTCACCCTTGCCTCCATGGCCCCGGGGAAAACCCCCGGGCGGATCGGCGGTCTGTTTTCTGTGGCCCTGTCCACGGGTCGCCCCGTCCGGGTGTTACCCGGCACCCTGCCCCGCTGGAGCCCGGACTTTCCTCAGGCCGGGTTTCCCCGACCCGCGACCGCCCGGCCTTCTGGCGCGGCCCATCTCTATTTTACCAGGATTCCCGGCTGTCGCCCTATGGCCCGCTGGCGGCCTGCTGAAGGGCCTCCAGGATCCTCCCCAGGGCCTCGATCTCCGCCCCGTAGGCCGCCCAGTCGCCCCGGCGGATCGCCTCCTGAGCGCGCTGGTAGTGGGCATAAGCCTGCCGGATAAGGGCCGTGATATCCGCACCAGGAGAAGGGCCCGGGCCTGAGGGACTGGCCATCGTCGCCCCGCCGATGGCCTGGGCCAGGGCCTGCTCCAGGGTGGGGGCCATCGCCACCCGTTGCTCGGTGGCCACGATCACCTGCTTCAGCTCGGGAATTTGACCCTGCTCCGCCAGCAGATATAGCGGCTCCACATACAAAAAGGCCTCCCCAATGGGGATCACCAGGAGGTTCCCCCGGATCACCCGACTGCCCCGCTGGCTCCACAGGGTGAGCTGTGCCGAGATCGTAGGCTCCTGATCGATCCGCGCTTCGATCTGCTGCGGGCCGAAGATGAGGCGCTCCTTGGTCAGACGGTAAAGAATCACCGCTCCATACCGCTCAGGATCCGAACGGGCCGCCATCCACGCGATCATGTTCTGCCGCCCGGATGGGGTGAAAGGAAGGATGAGGACGAACTCCACCGGCCCGCCCTGATCCAGCCGCGTGAGCACATAGTAAGGCTCCATGGGTTGAGGCTCAGCGCCGAAGATCTCCGTCGGGATCGCCCACACGTCTTCCTTGTTGTAGAAAGTGCGGGGATCCTGCACGTGATAGGTCCGGAAGATCTCCGCCTGGATCCGGAACAGGCCTTCCGGGTATCGCAGATGCGCTTTCAATGCTTCGGGCATCTCCGAGAAGTCCCGCCAGAGAGCCGGGAAGATCCGCCGCCAGGCCCGGATCAGCGGCTCATCCTCCACCACATAGAAGGTCACCGTCCCGTCGTAGGCGTCCACCACCGCCTTCACGCTGTTCCGGATGTAGTTCAGACTCTCATGGGGCTGGCTGTAAGGATAGCGGTCCGTCCACGTGTAAGCATCCGCTACCCACACGATCCTTCCATCCAGGATCACCGCGTAGGGGTCCGGATCGAAGCGCAGGAAGGGCGCCAGTTTCTGCAGACGGGTCCGGATATCCCGCCAGAACAGGATGCGGCTCTCTGGAGTGAGGGCCCCGCTCAGCACCAGGTTGGCATCCCCGAAGTAGAGGGCGAAGAGGGCCCGCCGTGCCAATCCGCCCAGGCGCACCCCGGTGCGGCCCTGATAGGTCGTGATGACGTTCTCCTCCCCCCGCGGGTAGTCGAACTCCGGCACCGCCGTGTTCACCAAAGCGAAGTCGACGGTCCGTTCCCCAAAGTAGATCTGGGGGCGAGTCAGGGGGATGGCTCCCACTGGCGGGATGTCCTTCAGCAGGAACTCCGGAAGGCCTTCGGGGGTGAAGGCCCGCACCGGCACGACCACCGCTCCATAGCCGTGGGTGAAGACCAGGTGCCGGTTCACCCAGGTGCGGGCCGGGGGAGGTAGCGCCCCCAGATCCAGTTCCCGCACGCTCAGCATGACTTGGCGGTAAGCGCCGTCGATGCGATAGCGATCCACATCCACGTCGGTGAATACATAATACGGCCGGATGCTCTGCAGCTGCTGAAGGGTCTGCAACAGCGGGCGGTAATCCCACAGGCGGATCCCCTCCAGGATCTCTGCGTTGGCCTGGATCTCCGCGGGGGTGGGAGCCTCGCGGGGAGAGAAGACCCGCTCCTCGAAGCGATCCAGGCCGTAGGCGCGCCGGGTGAAGGCGATGCTGTGGGCGATATAGGGGCTCTCCCGGGCCAGCTCGTTGGGGCGCACCACCAGGCTCTGGATCAGGCCCGGATACGCCTCAAGGCCCAGGAGGGCCAGGGCGAGCCATCCCCCCAACCCCGCGGCCAGGAGAAGGGGCCGGCGCCACCTGAGGTTCAGCAGCATCCCGAGGGCGAGGAGAACCATCAAAACGCTCAGCAGGTTGAGGACCGGCAGGCGGGCGTGGATGTCCGCGTAGCCCGCCCCGAAGGCGATGGCGCGCTCCGCGTAAAGCAGCCGGTAGGCATCGAAGCGGTAGCCCACAGCCATCAGCAGGAAGAACATGGCCGCCAGGACCGAAAGATGGGCCCACCGCCAGCGCCGGGAGACCGGGAGAAACAGGGGGAAGAGGGCGGAAAGGGGAACCAGGCCCCACTGAGCGGTTTCCTGGAGAAAAGTCCAGAAAGGCCACCGGAACACATACCAGCCGACATCCAGGCCGAAGATGGGATCGCGAACGCCGAAAGGCTCTGCGTTCAGGGCCAGCAGAGCGCTTTCCCACTGCCCCTGAAAGGCAAGGCCGAAGAGAAAGCCGGCCCCCAGGGCCAGCCCCAGCCAGAGGCGGGGGGAGCGACCGGCCGCGCGGGCAGTTAGGAAGGCGTTGAACCCCAGAACGAGGGCCGCCCCAGCCCATCCGACGAGGAACAGCACCGCTCGAGTCTGCCATTGGGTCCAGAGGACGGACTCATAGCCCAGATCCCGGAACCACTCCCACGCCACCCACAGGCTCAGCAGGCGCCCGGGGAGGAACACCAGGAGAACCCCCAGACCGAAGAGCCCGAGGCCCCACCTGATCCATCGCTCATACGGAAGCCGCCCCCAGTCGATCTCCAGCCGTCCGCCTTCAAAACGGTCCCTCCTCCGCCAGCTCATCGAAACCTCCTGGGGAATGTCGGATGCCCTCAGCGGAGCGCGCTCCGCCGGGCGCGCCGAAGCCCGATCACGGCAACCAGGATGAACCCGAAAAGGATCAGCCACGCCGCCAGGATAGCGATCAGGCTGAGGGCCAGCGCGGCCAGGTCCTCCCCGAGGCTGAGGAGCGGGGTGGTGAGCGGGGCCAGGGGCGGGGCGGCCGCCTGCACCACCCGGCGCAGCATGGCTTTTCCTCCATGAACGCTTCCCGCGATCAGCAGGCCACAGGCCAGCGCCAGGATGGGATGGAGCTCGCGGATCGCCCCCGTCTGCGCGCCGAACAGGATGGCCCCTGCCGCCGGACGGACAAAGGTTTGCAGAACATCGTTGGCGGCGTCCACCGTCGGGATCTTATCCGCCAGGAACTCGACGAGGGCCAGGACGGCCAGCAGGCCGAGGATCGCCGGATGGGTCAATGCATCGTAAGGGGGCGCGAGTTGAATCCAGTCGGTGAAACGGGCCAGCAGCGCCACGACCAGCAACGGGATATAGGCATTGAGGCCAGCGGCAGCCGCCAGCCCGAAGGCCGACAGGAGGGCATAGGCCGCTTCCATAGATGGTCCCCCGTTCAGCGGCGCAGGTGGAGGATCCGTCGAACGCCCCCGGAGCGCCGCGCCTGATCGATCATCTTCTTGACGCCAACGGTGGGCAACAGAGCGACCGGGTAAAGGACATAGCGGAGATCGCGCCCCAGGAGCAGCGGCAATAGCGGCAGCCAGATCATCCCCACAAAAAGGCTTTCATCCCAGCGATGGGTCAGACGATAGGCCAACAGGAACACCGCGATGGCAAGCAGGGTCTCCCAGGGCATCAGGGCGAGCAGCACCCCGAGGGTGGTGGCCATCCCCTGGCCGCCGCGGAAACGGAGGAAAGGGGAAGTGTCATGGCCCAGCACAGCCGCCATGCCGGCCAGGAACGCATAGGGCTCCGCGAAACCCAACGCCTGGGCCCAGCGCACCGCGGCGTAACCCTTAAGCATATCCAGGACCGCCACGATCACCCCCCAGCGCCAGCCCAGATGCAGCCACACGTTGCGCGCCCCGGGGTTCCCATCCCCCACCGTCCGGATATCCAGACCGGCCACCTGCCGGGCCACCAGATAGGCGGTCGGAATCGATCCCAGCCAATAAGCGGTGAATAAGACCGCGAGCATGATGCCCTCCCGAGGAGCGCGAACGGGATGGAGCGGGGCCCTTCCAGGCGGATGAGGGCTCGCTCAGACCCCGCCCCCGGAGATCACCGCGATCAGCTTGATTTCATCGCCATCCTGCAGGACGGTGTTTTCATGGAGCAGTTTCCCCTCCCGCACGGCCAGCGTGATCTCCGGGTTCAGGCCTACCTGTTTCATGGCCTCCCGGACCGTCAGGCCGGCCGGCACCTCAAAGACCTGGTTGCGATAGATCAGGCGAACCATTCAACCTCCTTTCTAAAGGCGTCGGATGAATTCGACCTCCATGGGCCTCCGGCCATCGGCCGGCCTGCGCCGGCCGAAAGGTTTTGGCGTCGGCGAAGGCCGACGCCGGGCGCGCAGCGCCCATGGAGGCCGATTTCCATCGGCGTGAGGGGCCAACGCCCGGCGCGCGGCGCCCAGCGGGGCTGATTTCCATCGGCGCACGGAGGGCGCTTCGTTCGATCCCGATGTTCATTATAGCCCGGAGACCCTCCATATTCCTTCAGCACTGGAATTTCATCACAGACACGCAGCGGGATCATCGCTCGATGGCGACCTGAGTTATGATAGGGGAGATGACCGGTTCGGGAATCCCGGTGGAGAGGTGGACGATGGAGCCACGTTTGCCCCGCGGGATGCGGGATATCCTTCCCGAGCAGATGATGTTGCGCCGGTATGTGATCCGCACCTTTGAGGAGATTTTCGAAGCCTATGGCTTCGAACCGCTCCAGACGCCGGCGCTGGAGCTGCGGGAGACCCTGATGGGCAAATACGGGCCGGACGCCGAGAAGCTGATCTATGACGCCCGCCACCGGGAGGGAAAGGAGGAGCTCAGCCTGCGCTATGATCTCTCCGTCCCCCTCGCCCGGGTGGTGGCCATGTATCCGAATCTCCCCCGTCCCTTCAAGCGGTATCAGATCGCCCCGGTCTGGCGGGCGGAGCGGCCGCAGAAGGGGCGTTACCGCGAGTTCTATCAGTGCGACGCCGATATCGTGGGCACATCCTCGATGGCCGCCGACGCGGAGATCATCGCTCTGATCGACGAGGCCCTCACCCGTTTGGGGTTCCGGAATTTCGTGATCCTGCTCAATGACCGGAAGCTGCTCGCCGGCCTCGGCCGCTACTCCGGGGTCCCGGAACCGTTGCTGGGAAGCCTGTATCGGGCTATCGATAAGTTCGATCGCCTCGGCCTGGAGGGCGTCCGGGAGGAGATGTGCCGCTATGGGATCCCGGAGGAGGTTATCGATCGGATGCTGGAGCTGCTGCGCATCGAGGGGGAGAACGCCGACCTGCTGGAGGAGCTGGCCCGTCGGATGCAGGCGGCGGAGATCCCGGAGGGCCTGGAGGGCATCCAGGAGCTCCAGACGCTGTTGCAGTTCCTGACCGAGATGGGCGTGGCCCCGGAGCGCTACCGGATCTCCTTCACCATGGTGCGGGGCCTGGAATATTACACCGGCCCCATCTTCGAGACCGTGGTCACCGAGCCGAAGATCGGCTCCATCACCGGCGGCGGCCGTTACGATGGCCTGGTCGGCCTGTTCGCCAAACAGAGCGTCCCCATGACCGGGACCAGCTTCGGGATCGAGCGGATTATCGATGTGATCCAGGAGCTGGGGATGGCCCCGCCGGATTTGCCCCGCACGCCGATCCAGGTGCTGGTGACCGTGTTCGATGAGCCCCGCATGGGCGCTTCCATCGCCCTCGCCCGGATCTTCCGGCAGGCAGGGCTTCACACGATGTTCTATTTCGAACCCCGCCGTCTGGAGGCCCAGCTGCGCTACGCCCACCAGAAAGGCATCCCCTTCGTCGCCATCCTCGGGCCGGACGAGGAGGCCCAGGGCGTGGTCACCGTTCGAGACATGCGGAGCGGGGAGCAGCGAACCCTGCCCCCCAAGGAGGCAGCGCGATGGATCCGAGGGGCCCTGGAAGGAGGTGGCCATGGCGGATGATCGGATCGGGGTGATCGGGTTGGGGTATGTGGGGCTGCCGCTGGCGGTGGCCTTCGCCGAGGTCGGCTGCGAGGTGGTAGGGGTGGATGTGGACGCGGAGAAGGTGGCCCTCTTGATGGCCGGGCACAGCCCGATCCGGGATGTCCCTTCGGAGGCGCTCTGCGCGGTTCGGAAGGCGGGACGGTTCCAGGCGTCCATAGATTACGGCGCGCTCCGATCCGTGGAGGCGATGTTCATCTGCGTGCCCACGCCCTATGACGCGATGCGGGCGCCGGATCTTTCCTACGTAAGGGCAGCGGCGGAAGGGATCGTGCCCTATCTGCGGCGGGGACAGCTGGTGATCCTCCAGAGCACGACGTATCCAGGGACCACGGAGGAGGTGGTGCGGCCCATCCTGGAGCGAAGCGGGCTGCGGGCAGGGGAGGATTTCGATCTGGCCTTCTCTCCGGAGCGCATCGATCCGGGGAACCGGGAGTGGACGGTGCGGAACACGCCAAAGGTGGTGGGGGGCGTAACGCCCCGGAGCACCGCGCGGGCGGCGGCGCTGCTCAGGCGGCTGGGGGCGCCGGTTCACCCGGTGTCATCACCGCGGGTGGCCGAGATGAGCAAGCTGCTGGAAAACATCTTCCGGAGCGTGAACATCGCCCTGGTCAACGAGCTGGCGCTGCTGTGTGAGCGGATGGGGATCGACATCTGGGAGGTGATCGAGGCGGCGAAGACGAAGCCCTTCGGCTTTATGGCCTTCTACCCGGGGCCGGGGGTGGGGGGGCACTGTATCCCTGTGGATCCCTATTATCTGTCGTGGAAGGCGCGGGAGTATGACTTCTACACGAAGTTCATTGAGCTGGCAGCGGAAGTGAACCAGGCGATGCCCTTCCACGTGGTGCGTAAGGTGGAGGAGGCGCTGGACCGGTACGGGGGGCGAGGGTTGCGGGGGGCGCGGGTGCTGGTGCTGGGGGTGGCTTTCAAGCGGGAGGTGGACGATGCGCGCAACAGCCCGGCGGAGCGGATCATGGAGCTGTTGCTGGCGCGGGGGGCGGAAGTCGCCTATCACGATCCATATGTGCCCCGGTTCCGGGTAGGAGGGAATGTGTTCTGGCGGGAGGAGCGGGAGATGACGTCTGTGCCCCTCGAGGAAGGGCAACTCCGATGGGCCGATGTGGTGGTTATCGTGACCGGCCATCGGGTTGTGGATTACGAGCGGGTGCTGCGGACGGCGCGGCTGGTGGTGGATACCTGTAACGCCACGGTGGGGATCCCCCACCGCTCCGCCCGGATCGTCCGCCTGGGCGCCCCGATGCCCGAATGAAACGCCGGCCGGCATTCCCCCGGCTCGCCGTCGTCCTCTCCAGCTCCTAACGACCGATCGATCGTTACCATGGAGGAGCAAAGATCCGTGGAGGCACCTCGCACAACCACAACGGTTTCCAGGGGCCGTTTATGGGCCGCGCGCATCGCCGTGGTGATCATCCTGATCGGCGCGGTCTGGTTCACCCTGCGCTACCGGGATCGTTTTCAGGAGTGGGCGCGCTTCGGCTACCCGGCGATCTTTCTGATCAGCGCGTTGACCAACGCCACGCTGATCCTTCCGTTGCCCGGCCTGGCGGTGACCACCCTGGCCGGCGGGATGTTCAACCCGTGGATCGTGGGCGTGGTGGCCGGGCTGGGCCAGGCCGTGGGAGAGCTCAGCGGCTACCTCGCCGGCTACAGCGGCCAGACCCTCGCGGAGGAGCTGCCTCATTATGAGCAGATCGCCCGCTGGATGCGCCGCTATGGCCCCGCGATGATCTTCATCCTCGCCCTCGTGCCGAACCCCCTTTTCGACGTCGCCGGAATCGTGGCCGGCTCCACCCGGATGCCGTTGCTTTTCTTTTTCCTCCCCTGCGCAGCCGGGAAGATCCTCAAGAACCTGATCGCCGCCTGGGCAGGCTTCTACGGGATCGAGCTGCTGCAGCGGTGGTTCGGCGAATGATCCATCGAGGATCCCGGATGAACCGGAGGGTCTCCGGTCAGATGGTCTGGGGGCTGCCCGCTGTCTTCGTCTTGCTGGCCCTGGTCCCCCTGATCTTCACCCCCGGGATCCTGATGCGGGGGGACGTGGCCCTGTATTTCTACCCTTACTGGGAAGCGGCCGCCCGGGCAACCCGCGAGGGCCGCCTCCCCCTGTGGAACCCGGATCTCTTCGCTGGCGTTCCGTTCCTGGCCAATCCGCAGGTCGGCTTCTTCTATCCCCTCAATCGAGCCCTCTCATGGCTTCCAGTTCCCCTCGCCTGGAAGATCTCTATCCTTTTCCACGCCCTCTGGGCCGCCTGGGGCATGTTCGGGCTGGCCCGGAGGTTGAGCCACCGGACCGCCGGGGCCGTTGCGGCTGCAGTGGCCTACGCCCTGGGGGGATACTTCCTGGCCCAGGCGGAGCACATCAATCAGTTCCAGGCCCTGGCCTGGCTGCCGTGGATGGCATGGGCGTGGGCGGCGGGCTGGCCGGCCGGCGTGGGGCTGGCGGGAGCGATGCAGATCCTCTGCGGCCACGCCCAGACGGTCATGCTCTCCTGGGCGGCCCTCCTGATCTTCTTCGCGCCCTCCCGGGGAGAGCGCTCCGCTCTGTCAGGATGGATCCGGGCGTGGAGAACCGGGGTGCTGGGCGGAGCGCTCGCGGTGGGCCTGAGCGCGATCCAGTGGCTCCCCAGCCTCCAGCTCGCCCAGGCCTCCATCCGGGCAGGCGGCCTTCCCATGAATGAGGCCCTCTCGTTCTCCCTCTCGCCCGCGCTCCTCGGCCGCTCGTTGCTCCCCGGACGGGAGGCCCCTGCCTTCACGGAGTTCACCGCCTATGTGGGCACCCTGGGGCTGCTGGCCCTGATCGCAGGGATCGGCCGGCCGGGCTGGGGACGCTGGGGGATGGTGGCCGGGGTGGGGTTGCTCTTCGCCCTGGGCGCTTACAACCCGCTTTACGTGCTCCTCACCGGGCTCCTCCCTCCCCTGCGCGCCTTTCGGGTCCCGGCCCGGTGGCTGGCTCTCTGGGCCTTCGGGGCCGCCTTGGGGATCGGCGCGGGCTTCGATCGGGGGTTCGCGGAGCTCCCTCGCCGACGGCTCGCCCTCTGGGCTCTGGGGGTCCTTGCGCTGATGGGCCTCGCCCTCGCGGCCGCGCCCATCCGCCCGCCCGGAATGACTGGCCCCCTGGGGCCAGTGGATCCTTCCCGGATGGCGCTCGGATTGGGCCTTCTTCCGGCCGGGCTCCTCCTGGCGAAGCGGCTTCCCCGGGGATTCTGGCTCGGGCTCTGGGCCGCCGAGCTCATCGGGGCGGCGTGGGGACTTCCCCTGAACCGCCTGACCGCCCCCGAGGCATGGCGCGATCCCCGCCTCCCGGCGGTGGTGTTACGGGATCTCCTGACCCAGGAAGGGCCATGGGCCGGGCGGATCCTGAGCGTGGTGGATCTGCGTTTTGATCCAGGGGATCTCAGGGAATGGCGGAGCATCTTCCAGGGCCGGCTCTCGTCCGAGGGCTTTGAGGAGTTCCTGATCGCCACAAAATACAAAGAAGCCCTGGTCGCCAACCTCCCGATGGCCTATGGCCTGCCGACGGTGGATGGCTACGATGGCGGGGTGCTCCCGTTACGGCGCTACATCGGGCTGGTCCGCCGTTTCGTCCCCTCAGACCGCCTGTTGATGGACGGGCGGCTATGGGAGACGTTGCCCGCCCTTCCAGATCCCCGCTGGCTGCAGATCCTGGGGATCCGCTGGATCGTCATGGATCGCCTGCGCGATGAGTGGATCGAGGGCGTGTTTTACGATCGCGGCGTCGTGGCGGATGCCTGCTCGCCGGAGCCCATCGAGGCGGGACCCTTCCCTCCATTGGAGGCCACCGAGCTGCGCATACGGATCTCCTCGCCGTTCCCGCCTCGAACCCCCCTGGGGACCGCGGAGCTCCAGACGATCGAAGGGGATATCCTATCGCTTCCGGTGGAAATGGGGGAAGCCGGACGACCCGCTGTCGTCCGCTGGGCGGCGCCTCGCCGGATCCGCCATCTGATCCTGCATCCGGATCCCGGAAGCTGCGCGCAGGGCGGATGGCAGGTGGAAGGCGGCGCCCTGGTGGATGGGCGGACTGGCGCGTTTCAGGCGCTGGTCCTGAGCCCGGGCGGATCCTTCGCGCTGCGCTATGCCGGGGATGTTAAGATCTACGAGTTCCGGAAAAGCCCGCCTCGCCTTTACGGCGTGTGCGCCGCCGCGTTCGCCCAGAGCGAAGCGGAGGCCATGGCTCGCATGACCGATCCTGCCTTCGATCCATCCCGGATGGTGGTGATCGAAGGGGAAGCGGGTCGAGAGGATGGGGCACCCCGCCTATGCAGGGTAGAGGTGCGATGGATCCGCTTCACGCCGGAGATCCGCGAAGCGGAGGTCCGTTTGGAGGAAGCGGGATGGCTGGTGCTGCTGGAATCCCGAGATGGGGGATGGCGGGCATGGGTCGATGGGCAGCCGGCTCCCATCCACCCGGCCAACGGGTTGTTCCAGGCGATCCAGGTCCCGGCGGGCGTTCATCGGATCCGCTGGGAATACCAACCGGGATCATGGCCGCTGGGGGTCGCAGTGACCGCCATCAGCCTGCTGACCGGGGTGGGAACCTGGGGATGGCATCGGGCGGGGGGCAGAAAGCCGCCCGAGAGGGAGGCCCGGGAGCCCACGGCGATCCCCTGAACGGGAAGCGATCCGGCACACACCCGCCCCGTCGGAGCCGATCGTTCGCTGCGCTACAATAGAAGATGATAACAAAAGTGTGGCTCGAGAGCGGGTTCCCGGGAGCAGGGGGTTGGGCCGATGCGATCTATGAGAAGATGGCGGACCGGGTCATGGCTCGTGCTGATCGCCGCCTTCGCGCTGGGCCTGCTGGGATGGAAATGGCTTCTGAAGGCGTCCGTTCCGATCATCGGGTTCTGGCTGGCGCTGATGGCGCTGTATGGTTTCCTCCTGTTTCAGCTTTTCTATCCCCTCCTGGCCCCCGCCACCGAAGGCGAACAGGATGATCTGCGCCGAGCGTTCACGTATTTTCTCTTCGGGAGATTACAAGCCCTGGGCGCTGTGGATGCCGGCCAGCCGCGGAATCCTTCCGAACCCCGAGCTGGGCCCGGGCTCTGGCTCCTGGATGCCCGGAGCGCCCTGGCGATCGAATGCGAGGGGCGGCTGACCCGGATCGCGGGGCCTGGCCTGGTCTGGATCAGCGAAAGGGAACAGGTAACCGCCTTCGTGGACCTTCGCCCTCAGGTGTTTCCTCGAGCCGACGCCTCCCCTCTTCAGATCCGCACGCAGGATGGGATCCTCCTCGATCTGGAGCTTCGCACCGCTGTCTCCTTCCTGGCTCAGAGAATCCCCCATGAATTATCCCGACGCTCCCCATATTTCGATCCTCCAGATTCGATCCGGTGGGTCATCACCCAGGCATGGCAAGCCGCTCGTGTCGATGAGGATCGTGTCCTCCAGTGGTTTGAGCTTCCCCATGAAATGGCGCGCCGAGAGCTGGCGATTCGGATGGGGAACTGGCTCTTTGATCAGCTCTTCCTCTTTGATCAGCAGGGTTATGGGGGAAAGCCGCCTGCCACGCCATTGGCCCGACTGGCGGAGAGGATACGGGCGACCCTTCATCGGGATCTGATCCGAATGGGCATTCGACTGAATCGTCTGCGGGTCACTCTGAAAAAGGTGCCGGAGGAGGCGCTCCGTCAGCGGGTGGAGGTCTGGCGCAGCCAGTGGGCCGCCCGCCTGGCCCGGTGGATCGGCCTGGCGGAATCAGAGATGCTAATGGAATACGCCCGCGCTCGCCATGCCTCCCAGATGGAGATGCTGCAGGCGATCAACGAGGTGCTCGCCGCGTATCCGGAGGTCCCGCCTGACGTGATCCTCCTGCACTTCCTGGAGACCCTGGACGCCACCGTTCGACAGAGCGGCTTGGCGCTTCCGGAGGAATTAAGGCAGCTGTGGGATTATCTGCGTGGCAAGGAATCGGGTGCCCCATGAAAGGCTACGCGCGATCCGAGGCCCAGAGGATGATTGGCTCGCCGATACGAGCCGTGCTGCTCCTGACGATCAGCACCTTCTGCTGCCTTCTGCCGTCGGCGTTCTTTGTGGCATGGCGCGCCTCCCCGTCGATTCGCGAGCTCATTCCGGGGTTATTCCTGGGGCTGCTCGTGGAAGCAGCGCTGTTCACCTTCTTCACGATCCAGGCTGCCGCTTTCATGGAGCGTCTGTATCGGATCGCCCGGGGCCAGGCCGTCGAATGGATTCTCCGTTCGCTGTTCCTTTCGGAATCGGAACTCCCAATCGGCGAGGTGCGAAACGGGGATCTGACGCCCGCCACCCGGGGTTCGGTCCTGATTCGCGTGGGCGGACCGGGGACACTGATGGTGCATGAGAGCAACCTGGTTCTGCTGGAACGGGGCGGCGGCTTTGCCCGCCTCCTCGGTCCCGGCCGACGGCTCCTCCGCCGCTTCGAACGCCCTGCCCTGGTCCTGGATCTCCGACCTCAATCCCGCCGGCGGCAGGTGAACGCCTGGACCCGCGATGGCCTGCCGGTTCGGAGCACGCTGTATTTGAGCTGCCGGTTGCGCTGGCAACCGAACGAGCCGGGGAATGAGGCCCGCTTGATCCGCATGGCCTATCAGCTCGATATGGGATCCCGGGAGAAAGGCTACGGTATCGATTGGGCGGGGGAGCTGGCCGACGAGGCCCGCGCCCTGCTGGCCCGCCGTCTGGGAAAGCTCTGGTTCGATGAACTGTGGTCCCCTTACCTGGCGGCCCTGCATGCTTCCCCTTCCCCTGGGCCGCGTGTCCTTGGGGAGCCCTCCCCGGATATGCAAACCCCCGAGCTCTGGGGGATCCCCGAACGCCCGCCCGAAGATGCCCCGATCCCGGCACGCTGGGAAGAAATCCGCCAGGAGATCCGAGCGGAACTCGAACAATGGATCCGCGACCATAACTGGGAAGTCGAGATCCTGCATTTCGCCTTCGACCCGCCCGTCCCCTGGCCCGAGGTGGAACCGATGATCCGGGAGGCCTGGATGGAGCACTGGCGGGTGCCATGGAGGGGATGGGCAGTGCATCTGCAGTCCCGCGCGATGCGAGAACAGGTGCGCCAGCGGGAGCTGGCCCGCGCCATGGGGCAGCGCGAGCTCCTCGAGGCGATTGTCACAGTGGTCCAGCAGGAGCGGCCCCTGGAGGACCCCCAGCGGGGGCTGCAACGGCTGCTGCTGCGCCTGGTGGAGCTGATGCGGCACTGGTCGCATCCCGATTCCGAATTGCTGACGCCCACGGATTTGCTCGAGCTGGTCCATCATCTCCGGCGTATGATGCAGCGCCCCTCTCCCGAAGGAGGAAGCGATGTCCGGGGATCTCCTCCCCCTTTCCCGACTGATCCGGGCCTTGAATGAGAACGCTCATCCGGGTCTGCAACGCTTAAGTGATCTACTGAGCGAGACCTCACCGGATCGAGGGGAGCTCCGCCGCCTATGTCAGCTGTTGATCTCCATCCCTGCGGAGGACGCCGTCCGGCCGGGGGAGGCTTTCCGATGCCGCCTGGGAGCTCAGATGGTCCAGATGGCACTGGATCGGGAGGAGCCGTGGTTTTCTCCGCGTGCGGCCCAGCGGCAGCTCAGCGCATACTGCCGCGCCCTTCGCCTTCACGGCCTGGCGCTCCCCGAGGCCCTAACGGCCTTGCTCGGGGCCCGATGGCTTCGGCCTCACGATCCGGCATGGGCCCTGGAAATGGCCCGGCGCGCAGAGGGCATCCTGGAGGATCTGAGCCGCGCGGCCACGCTCCAGGGGAGGCCCCATGCGGAACTGCACGATGCGATCCGGCAGGCCCGACAGCTCATCCAGGAGATCCTGGAGGATTCCCCTCGCGTCCCCCCTGAAGAGACGGCAGGGGCTCCGGGGATGCGGTGGTCTGCATCCGAGCTCCCTCCATCCATCTCCCCGGAAGAAAGGATCCCGGCCCTCGCGGGGCCGCTCCGCCCGGCGAAGCTTTTCTTGGCCTCGTTCACCCTGCTGCCCGACACCCATCCCCGGGCTGGCGATCTGCAGTTCCTGGACTCGCAGACAACCGCACGTCAGTCGGACGAAGCCGATGTGCTGATCGAAACGCTGGAGGTGGACGGTCGAATTCATCAACTCTATGTGGAAAAGGACATGGAGCCCATCGTCCGCGCTCGTCCGGATCAGATCTTGGTGCTCCGCGTGGAAGGCGATAGCATGCGGGAGGCCGGGATCGAATCGGGAGACCTGATCATGGCACGACGCGTTTCGGGCATGGAAGCACGGGATCCCTCGTTCTGGGTTTCGCTGGTCGGGCGGCTGGTGCTGGCGGTGCTCGTGGAGCGGTATCAGAGCGAGACGCACCAGGCCTTTTTGATCAAGCGCTTAACCCGTCGGAACGATCAGTGGTTGTTATGCCCGGAAAACCCTGCTTTCGAAGAGATCCCCCTGGAGCCCGGCCTCCACGAGCTGCATCCGGTCCTCGCGATCCTGAAGCCGGTCACCTCGTGACAGGGACGCCGTGCTTCGAAAGCCTGAAGGAGAAACATGGCTCCCACGGCCCGAGGGGCCGTGAGAAAGAGGATCTCCCCCCTTTTTCTAAACCCGTGGAATTTGCTGCACATATATGCTAAGATAACCATGCCGCCTTCCCTCCACTGGAGAGGAGATCCCCCGCGCATCGTCCGGAATCGCAACAGGACGTACGCCGTTGGGCTCCAGTTCCATGATGATCCCTTCCGCAAAAGCCCCAGCTGGAGCCCAACCGCGTGACTCCTGGAGTCGAGAAAGATCGAAGCGCCGGTCAGATGGTCTTTGGATCTGCTCAGAATGAGGGAATGAGATGCCCTTCGATTCGATTCTGATCCCGGTGGAAGAGGTGGAGGCCGCCGCGACGTTGCTTCCGCTGGCCCGGGCGTTGCTTCCTCAGGGCAATGGAGAGATCACGCTGCTGGGCCTGGTCTCCCTTCCCCCGGGTATTTCCCTCAGCCACGGCGCAGCGGCGGCGCGAGGGCTCCGCCAGCGCCTGATGGCCCTCGCGACGGCCCATCCGGAACTCCCCCTTCGCGTCCGCCCGCGCATCCGCGTCTCCCACACCCCATGGGAGGAGGTGTTGCACTTCCTGCAATCGAACCGCGTTTCCCTCATGCTCCTTCCATGGGATGGAAATCCAGAGGGATGGATGCTGGGCGTCCCTCTCTCCCGGGTGCTTCAGGAAGCGCCATGCGACCTTCTGCTGGCCCGGGGCTCGATCGACGCCCCCTGGCGGCGGATCCTGCTGCCGGTGCGGGGCGGCCCCTACACCCAGCTGGCGCTGGAAGTGGCCCTCACCCTGGCCGAAGCGTGGGATGGCCAGGTCACCCTGCTCCACGCGGCCTCGGAGGCCCGACGGATCGCCGCGGCGTTCCGCCCGCTCGCCCGGCAATTCCCCCGCATCACCCGCCAGATGGTGGCCCACAGTGAGGTCGCCCAGGCCGTCTTAGAGGCGCTTCCGCACCACGATGGGATCGTGATGGGCGCCTCCACCCGGCCAGGGGGCAACGGACCCCAGCCCCTGGGCCCTCTGGCCCGGGTCCTGGCGGAGGCGGCATCGAAGCCGCTGATCCTGGTGAAATCCGCTCGAGCCTTCCTCCCCGGGCAACCCCGTCCCCGGGGGGCGCCGGCCCAGCTTCCCATCTCCGTTCTGGTCGACAAGTGGTTCGCAGAGAACACCTTCGATGCGGAGGAGTTCAGCGACCTCCATGAGCTGGTGGCCCTGAAACGGACCCAGGGGGTGACCATCAGCTTAGGACTGCCCACCCTCAACGAGGAAGCGACCATCGGTTCGATCCTCGCCATCGCCCGGGAGACCATGATGGAGCGCTACCCCCTCCTGGATGAAATCGTGGTGATCGATAGCGCCTCGACCGATCGGACCCGGGAGATCGCCCGGGCGATGGGATTCCCGGTCTACATCCATCCCGAAGTCCTCCCCGAGGTAGGGTCCTACCGCGGGAAGGGGGAGGCTTTGTGGAAAAGCTTGTATCTCTTAAAGGGGGACATCATCGTCTGGACGGACACCGACATCACCCATTACCATCCCCGCTTCATCTATGGATTGATCGGCCCGCTCCTGCGCTCGCCCCGCATCGGCCTGGTGAAGGGCTTCTATCGGCGGCCCATCCGGATCGGTGAGAAGCTGCAGGCCGGAGGCGGAGGGCGGGTGACGGAACTGGTGGCGCGGCCCCTGATCAACCTGTTCTTCCCCGAGCTTTCCGGCCTGATCCAGCCTCTCTCCGGAGAATACGCCGGCCGGCGGGAAGTGCTGGAGCAGGTGCCGTTTTTCACCGGCTATGGCGTGGAGATCGGCCTGCTCATCGACATCCTGGAGCGCTTCGGCCTCTGGTCCATCGCCCAGGTGGATCTCCAGGAGCGGATCCATCGCAATCAGGACCTGGAGGCCCTGTCCAAGATGTCCTTCGCCATCATCCAGGTGGTGATCCGCCGCCTGGAAGATCGGCACAAGATCCAGCTGCTGGAGGAGGTCAACCGCTCCATGAAGCTGATCCGCCACGAGCCGGGCCGATACTATCTGGAGGTGGAGGAAATCGGGGACGTCGAGCGACCGCCGATGATCACCATCCCGGCCTATCGAGAGAAATTCCGAAAGGCGGAGCGGGCGATCGTGTCCCCTTGAGCCCTGCCCGATCGGCGCATTCTCCCCGCGGCTTCACCGCCGGGCGAAAACCCACTGCTCAGGAGAGGACCGACATATGGAAAACGCGTTGCGGTTTGGGACCGTGGGCAGCCCTCTTTCGACCCCACCACGGCCGGGAGGCACCGTGGGGGGAATTCAGCGCATCCACGAGCTGGGTCTGGAGGCTCTGGAGCTGGCCTGGGTGCGCAGCGTGCGGGTCTCGGAGGCAACCTGCCGTCAGATCCGGGAGACAGCGGAGGCCCTGGGGATCGCCCTCAGCGTCCACGCTCCGTATTTCATCAACCTCAATGCCCAGGACCGGGCCGGCTATCGAGCGAGTCGGGAGCGCCTGATGGCCACGGCTCGGGCAGGCTATCAGGCCGGCGCCCGGGACATCGTGTTCCATCCCGGCGCGTATCAGGGCGCACGGCCGGAGCGGGCCTATGAGACGGTGCGCCGGCGCCTGCAGGAGATCGTGGAGGAGCTCCGTGAAGAGGGAGTCGAGGTCATCCTGCGTCCTGAGACCATGGGGAAATCCGCCCTCTTCGGCACCTTGGATGAAGTGATCCAGCTCTCCCGGGATATCCCGGGGGTGCTCCCCTGCATCGATTTCGCTCACCTGCATGCGCGGGCGGGGGATGGATCCTTCAATTCCTATGAGGAATTTATGGATGCGCTGCGCCGGGTGGCAGCCGGATTGGGCCCACGGGGCCTCCAGGAGCTCCACATCCACGTCTCCGGCATCGCCTACACCCGGAAAGGGGAGCGTCACCACCTGAACCTTCAAGAGGCCGATCTCCGCTATGAGGAATTGTTGCAGGCGCTGATCGATACGGGTGCCCGGGGGCGGGTCCTCTGCGAGAGCCCGAACCTGGAGGAGGATGCATTGTTGTTGCAGGAGACATATCGGCGGCTTCTCGCCGGAAAGGGATAAAAAAATGAGGGGGGCGGCTTTACCGCCCCCCTCGCTCTGTAAAACGAGTGCCGGGCGACCCGCAGTTATTTGAGCGTCATCAGGAACGCGATCAGATCCGCCAGATCCTGAGCGGACATCTGATTGCCCAGGGTGGCCGGCATCTTGGAGACGCCGGGGGCGGCAGCGTATTTATCAGGCTCCACGATATAGGCGTTCGGCTGCTGGATGGACTCGCGGATATATTCCTCGGGCGTCTTCGCCTGGCCCCTGTAATCCGGCGCCCGGATCCGCTCCGCAGCCCAGGTGGCGATCCCAGCTAAGGAGGGGCCGACCAGGACCTCGCCCGGCTTCAGGCTGTGGCACGCCTTACAGGAAGCGGCTGCGCCGCTGGCCTGCTTGACCTCCTGATTCCACAGGGCCTCGCCCCGCTTGGGATCTCCTGGCGGCAGCGGTTTCGTGAGATCTGTCCCCACCGCTTCGAAGGCAGGTGTGGGAGTCGGCGCCGGCCCAGCCGTCTGCCAGTTCAGGATAAACTCCACCAGGCTGTCGATCTGATCCGGCCGCAGGGGTCCGCCGAAATCCTGGGACCAGGTGGGCATCGGATCCGCGTAGACCTCATTCGCTCGATAGGTGCTGCGGATCGGACGACCGGCCGCGATGGTTAGCTTGATGAAGTTACGCAGGGAGTTGGCATAGTTCTGGTTCTGTTTGAGCGCTTCATAGTGCTGGAACACGCCGGGGTTCAGATCGGGCCCTTTCCCCGGGACCCCCTCTCCATTTGGGCCGTGACAGGTGCTGCAATACTGCTCATAAAGCAGCGCCCCGTTTTCGATCGCCTTCGCCTTATGCATGGCCTCGAAACGGGCCATGCGCTGCTCCTCAGTGAGCCAGACCATGCCAATGGTGATCACCGTAGCCAGCGTCAGGATCGTCGCGCCGATGATCCGCCGAGTCGCTAAATCGAACATCGATCCCCTCCGCTTAGGTCGGCTGTGCTCTACCCTGGCTCACTCCCCACCGTAGCCGCCATCCCGATGGAGATAGATCGCCCGCTTGGACTCTTCCATGACGGGTTTCCCCTCAGGATCCAGAACGGGCTGGCCGTTCTTCATCTGGGCCCAGCGGATCGCGATCTCGAACCGCTTCAACCCGGGCTGGGCCTCACTGATGCGCACGACGGCATAGCCCTGAGGCAGGTGCGGATCGGTCTCGATGCGGTGTTTCAGCTCCTCCAGCACCCGGGACAGCTTGGGCGCATCTGCCGGCGGCTGGAGATTACGGGTGTCATAGGTTCCCGGAATCAACTGCTCATAGGGGATGGTGCGCACTCGACCCTCGCCGTAAAGCGGGTCCGGATTCAGAGGCATGAACTCCTGGAGCACCTCCACATCAGCCGAGGAGGTGACCGCGAAGGCCGGCGTGCCCATATAGGTGAGCAGCGTCCATGCGGCCACCCCGACCAGGCCCGCCACCAGGGCCTTGCGTCGATGGGAATAGCGCCGGCTGATGTTGAAGTCCAGATAGGGCATGATCAGCAGGAAAAGCAGGATCAGCCCGGGCAGGATCACGCCCATGAACGTCTTGCTGTTATAGATGGTGGAAGGTGGACTGGGCAGACCCAGGCGATCCAGCGCCAGCAGGAAGGGATCTTTCAGCAATCCCTGGAGCCAGAGGAAATACCAGGGCGCCGTGGTGTGCAGCGGCGTGTTCAGCGGATCGGCGTGCTGCTCCAGCGGCGCGTCATAGAAGAAGGCAGCTCCGATGACCAGGAAGGCGATAAGGGCGATCCCCCACAGCGCCTCCTGGATAGCGATGTCCGGGATGTAGGGCACCCGCTTCTCCGGCGGGACCTTACGGGCCGTGTCATCGCCCACCGCCTCCATCTCCGGCGGCAGCGAGAGGCCGTGACGCACCACCTTGTAGTAGTGCACAAAGAAGACAAAGAACAGCAACAGGGGCAGGAAGATCACATGGAGCAGATAGAACCGCAACAGACCGGCTGCGCCGATGTCGGGTGCCCCGCGCAGGATCAGGTTGACGATCCGCCCCAGCGCCGGCGGCGGCGTGGCTTCGGCCATGCTCGTCCCAATGGTCACCGCCCAGTAGGACAGCTGATCCCACGGCAGCAGGTATCCGCTGAATGAGAGGAAGAGGGTGAAAACCAGCAGGATCACCCCGGTAGCCCAGGTGAACTGACGGGGGCGCTTATAGGAGGCGGTGAAAAACGTGCGTAGCATGTGCAGCATCACCGCCACCACCATCGCCTCCGCCCCCAGCCGGTGAACATCCCGAACCAGCTGGCCGAAAGGGACATTGTTCAGAATCCGGAGCATGTTTTCATAGGCCACCAGGGGCGAGGGCGTGTAGAAGATCATGAGGAAGATGCCGGTGATGGTCTCGATCAGGAAAAGGTAAAAACTCAGCAGCCCCAGCCGGAAGGTAGGGTAGAGCCGGGTCACCGCTTCGTGGTAGAAGGAAGGCTTGATATGGAGGATAAAGCCCTCCGTATGGGGCTTCACCCGCGGGTTAGGTCGGGGCGGGGGCTCGCCCCGGATGATGTTGCGCACCTCGGTGAGCGGGATGCCCGCGGTCACCCGGGTGACCAGCTCGTCCAGGTGCATAAAGATCACCCGGCGCCATCCGTATTGCTGAACCTCTTTCTGCAGGGTGGGAATCGGTTCGGGCCACCGCAACGCCATCGGATCTCCTCCTCGCCGCTCCGGAAGGTCGCCTCAAGGGCAAAGAAAACCATCGGGGCCAGAAAGGGCCCTAAGCCCGCTTCTTCTCCGCCGGCTTGCCCAGGATCTTCCGCCCAGTATCCACCTCGATGATCAGATTCGGATCGGGAACCGGCAACGGGTTCCCCTCCGGATCCGTTTGGGCCACAACGCGCCCGCTGGCATCCTTCAGGTAAATCACAAAGCGATCCAGGTTCCGTGGGGCCGGCCCCTCAATGTAGGTCCCGTCCAGCTGGAACTTGGAGCCGTGGCACGGGCACTCGAAGCGGAAGTTGCTGGGGACCCACTTGTAGAGGCAACCCAGATGGGTGCACACTGTATAGATGGCCAGGATCCCTTTCTCCGTATGGACCAGCCAGATCTTGGCCTCCGGGAATTCCTCCGGGCCCTCGCCGACCTTGGGCAGCACATCCCCGGCCCGCCCGAAGGGAAAGATCCCGCCGAACTCCCCCACTTTGAAGCGGGGAAGGGCGAAGAGCACGCTTAAACCGCCCAGCTCCGCCATGAAGAGGGCCATGGAGGCCGCCCAGACATAGGTGAGAAACTCCCGCCGGGTGATGCCCGGCGCCGCCGCTGTCGGAATCGCCTGTGCCTCCGCCATCTCTCCCTCCCATTGATCTTTCCAGCTCATCGATCGGGATCGCCCCGGAGCTCGACCATCCGAGATGGCGCCCTCCTCGGACCACCGCCAAATTCAGCAGGGCCCTCCTGTTTGCCGCATGCGGAGCCAGCGACGACCGCATCGGCAAATTGAGGGTGAACAGGTTAGCACCAATCGCCCCATTCCCCCGCAGAATGCTCCTCCAACCGACTCGCGTTAACTATAACATAAGGCCAGCAAGGGCGTCAATCACTCCCGATGAAAATCTGAAATTGAGCTCCAATTAGGACGGGGGAGGGGTCACGCTGGCGTGGTCTGGCCTCCCTCGGATCCTATCCAGAGGACCCCATGGCCCAACGGGGCGCGGAGGAGGGCCCGCATGGGGTTCCCTTTATGAACCCGAGGGGCGAAGGATGCGGTCTTCGGCGCTCTGGGCCCATGCTGCCAGCGCTTTCAACAGCAGCGTTCCGTAACTTCCAGGGGGCAACTCAAAAACCAGGGTGGCTTCGCGTCTGTCCGGTTGGAGATCCTGAAGATAGAGAACCCGCGGCCGGCACCAGGCAGGCCGTCGGGTCGGCGGGGGCGCGTCCTCCAGCAGCGCCCCCTTCCGGAAATGGGAGAGGGTTAGCCCTTCCTCCGCCAGGGCCGCGGCCATCGCCTCGGACCATGGGGATTCATACCGGGCCCGCCGATGGGGCAATTCCAAGATCATCTCCATATCCTGGGGTGGTTCCAGGGGCGCCGGGAATCGCTCTCCCCGGATCTCCACCTCCAAGTGGGGAAGCGATATCCACGCCCATCGGAGGGCCCGGTTCCAGATCCAGGCCCGATAAGCGTCCACCCATAAGGCCCGGAGGCGCGCGGGGATGCGTCGCACCGCTCTCCGCCAGTCCGTCGGATGATCCTTGAGAAAGGTGAGCACGCTTCGATAATTGGATGGGCGGGGCGCTCGTTCCTGCATCGCCGCCCAGTTCCCCCACCAGGCCCGGGCTTCGGCTTTGAAAGCCCGCACCCCTGGCGGATCGCCCGCCATCGGCACGGTCAGATAGATCCAGAGGACCTCCTCCGCCTGGCCCAGGAGGAGCGGCCGGCCGATAAAGCCCGCCTCTGGGCTCCATGATCCGAAGCGTTGATCATCGAAATAATTGGGAAAACCACGGATCGCCAGGGCGGCCACCGCCGCCGGCAGCCGCTCGATCTCGAGATCGTCCAGCTCCCGGAGCCGCACCACAAACCGGTTCCCCCGCAGATCCCAGGGACGCAATGGGCGATCCGCCTCACCAATACGGACGGCTTCGAAGCCATGGCCCTGAATCCGGTCCGGCCCCCGGCCCCGCACGGCGGCCATCTGAACCGCGACGGCCTCTCGATCCTTCAAAGCCGGAAAGATCACCGCCCGCTGGGGGACGCCCAACCGCGCGGCCAGCTCCGCCTGGACCTCCAGCGTGGTGCGCCCCTGCTTGCGCACCCGATACAGGACATATGGACCCCCAGGCCGAAGGGGGAGATCCACAAGCTCTTCAACCTGAAAATCTTCGGGGCGGACTTTCCAGCGCACGCCTGTTTCCGCAGACGAAGGGCTTGCGCCACCGGGAGGCCCAAACCGCTCCTTCCTCCCCACCCTTTGGGTCACAGGGGGAGAGCCCCCCTCGGCATTCGGGAAGCAGCCAGCGGCCCGCTACCGGGTGAGGCAATGCCCCAACGGAATCAGGCCGCGACCCGATGGAGCAGCCCCGCTTTATTTTCCGACCGAGGTCACCTCCACCGGCCCGATGCGCTTGCCTTTGAGAACCGCACGCACGGCGTCGGCGAAGCGGTTCAGCGTCTCGTCTACCACTTCCGGGGTATGTGCGGCGCATGTGAACCACGGCTCCCGGGGATCCACCTCAAACATCACGCCGCGCTCATAGCATGCCAGGCCGATCTCGGAATACAGCTCGATATCGCTGCGCATGGTATCCCGGTGATCCCGCGGCGCCCCTTCGAAATTCAACAGGAAGCTGAACATGTTCGGATGGCCGGAGACCACATGGGGGATGCCCGCTTCGGCGAGGATGTCGCTGATCCCTTTCATCAGCCGCTTGCCCGCCTGGGCGGCCCGCTCCAGCGCATCCGTCGTCTCCAAGATCTCCAGGGTCGCATCTGCGGCGGCGGTGCCCACGACATTCCCGTTATATGTGCCGGCGTGGGCGACCGCACCCGGCTCGATGGTCATCATGATCTCCCGCCGGCCGCCGATGGCGGCGATGGGGAAGCCGTTCCCCATCGCCTTGGCGTAAGTGACCAGGTCCGCCCGCACGCCAAAGAACTCCTGCGCCCCGCCCCGGGCGATGCGGAAACCGGTCTTGACCTCATCGAAGATCAGGACGATACCGTATTCATCGCAGAGGCGCCGCAGGAAGGGGAGAAACTCCGGGTGGGGCATGATCGCCGCGCTGTTGCCCAGCATGGGCTCCACGATGATCGCGGCGATATCTCCCCACTTCGCCCTCACCGTCCGCTCGACGGCCTCGAAATCGTTGAAGGGGAGCGTGATGACCAGATCGGCGATCGCCCGCGGGATCCCGGAGCTGGCCACTACGGGAATGGGGTGACGACGGCTGCCCATCGCCTGCCGGAGGGCCATGGCGGTGGAGAAGAGCAGGTAATCGTGGTGGCCGTGATACTGACCCTCGAACTTGATGACCTTTTCCCGACCCGTGTAAGCCCGGGCGATCCGCAGGGCGTGCATGGTGGCTTCCGTCCCGGAATTCGAGAAGCGCACCATATCCACACCGGTCATGCGGATGATCCGCTCCGCCGCGCGGATCTCCCATTCGGTGGTGGCTGCGAAGATCACGCCGTCGCGGATCGCTTCGCTCACCCGCTCCACCACCCCAGGGTGGCCATGGCCCAGGATCACCGGGCCGTAGCCTAGGCGATAATCAATATAGCGGTTGCCGTCCAGGTCATAGATGTAGGGGCCTTCGCCGCGGCTGACGACGATGGTCTGATCATCGCCCCAGTAGCGGAAATTCGAGGTGACCCCCCATGGCATCACCTCTTTGGCGCGACGGAAACGCTCTCGGGTTTTCGGCCAGTGGCGCATGGCAGCCTCCCCCATACAGGTTTGCGGGTCATTCCCTTTCCTCAATGATCTCAATGCCCCTTCGCGCCAGCTCCTCGAAGAATCGCTCGGGCGGGATCGCCCGTTCCGGCGGCACCACGCCCCGGGCGGTGATCTCGCCGCGGGCGATCATCTGGGCCGCAATGCTCAGGGGCACACCGATGTTCCGGTAATAAGCGGCCTCCCCACCCCACACGTCCTGGGGGGGATGGCGGTTGTGCAACCTCACGGTGCGCGGACGTCCGTCCTTTCGGCCATGGACTTCCACCACGAGCCCATAGGCCCAGATCGGATTCGACCGGGAGGCGGGGAGGGCCAGCAGAAGGCGGGCGATCAGTTCAATGGCGGGATATGTGCGGTCCTCCATCGGAACCGGGGTGGAAGAGAGGGCTCCCATTTCATACAGGGTGCGCATCGCGCGCATCACATGGGGCGGGAAGCATCCCCGAACCGCCGCCCGGCGGAGGCCCGGAAAAGAGCGGGGTAAGGTTCGGGCCTCATCGTGGGGCACATAATACACCGTTTGCTCCCCGATCTGTTCGTGGAAGCGAACCCGCTTCTCTCCAGAGAACGGCGGAGCCGGCCGCCAGGCCCCATCTTCCCAGTAAACCATCGCGCGTTCCGGCTCCTCCGGGTTGAACTCCCACAGGGTGGTGCGCAGCAGACCCGGGGAAGGGGCCAGGCACCGGAACGCGGCGAAAGCGATCTCGATCGCCTCGACCTGGTCCAGATGGCGCGCCCCATGGGCGGCCATCACGTTCGTGGTCCCCGGTGTCGCGCCCACACCGGGGATGAACACCATATCCCTGGATCGGGCCTGCTCATCCAGCTCGAATTGCGCCTCATCGAAGGCGAGATCCACTCCACTGACCCCGGCTTCCACGCATGCGCGCGTCACCAGGACGTCGTAAGCGAAGGGGAGGCCGTTCATGACCACATCGAAACCGCGGATCTGGCGGACAAGGGCTTCTTCATCCCGGACGTCCAGGGGGATCACCCGGAGGCGCGGGTCTCCGATCTCGCGGGCGAGGCGCTCCGCCTTCTCGGGGTCGATATCCGCGATCACGATCTCACGGAAGAGGCTGCCGAATTGACACAGATCCCGGGTGGCCTCCCGGGCCACCGCCCCCGCTCCACCCAGGGCCAGTATCCGCATAGCGTCCTCCTGAAGGGGAAGAATGGAACCGGTGTTCGCACGGCCGGATCGACTGCCGGGGAGGTCCCTCTGGAAGGATGCCAGGTGCCCACCGCATGCCGCTCCGCCTGGCAGATCGGAGGAGCCGTCCGCCATGGAGGCCCGGCAACGGAGGAAAACAGCAATCAGCCCTCCGCCATTGCCCAGATAGTCCAAAATTAAGCTCCCCCTTCCCTCTTAGGGAAGGGGGTCAGGGGGTTAGATCCGAGAACCCCTCCGCGGCTCCGTCCAGCGGTGGCAGGTCAGCCAGGGAGCGCAATCCGAAATGCTGCAGGAAGAGCATCGTGGTCCCATATCGGATCGGGCGGCCGGGCCCCTCCGCCCGGCCCACCTCCTCAATCAGGCCCCTCGCCAGCAAGGTCCGCAGCACCCCCTCACAGTTCACGCCCCGGATCGCTTCGATCTCCGCCCGGGTGATGGGTTGCCGGTAAGCGATGATGGCCAGCGTCTCCAGGGCCGCGGTGGAGAGGCGGGTGCCTCCGTTGAGGCCCAGGAAGCGCCGCACATCCTCGGCCGCCTCCGGGGCCGCCACCAGCTGCACTCGATCCCGATGGCGCTGGAGCCGGAGCCCTCGCTCCCTCAGGCGCTCCTGGAGGAGGTTCAACGCCTCCTCAATGGCCTCTGGAGGCACCTCCAGGGCGCGGGCGAGCTGGGCGATGGTGGGCGGCTCCTCTGCCACAAAGAGCAACGCCTCCACCCGCGCATCCAGCGGGAGATGACCGTTTGGCAGAAGAGATGTCAGGAACCGCGCCTTGATTTCGGACATGGAGTCGCCTTCGACGGATCAGCCACAGGGGTATAGGGACCACATTACGATCCTGCTGCTCCTCAGTATAACGCATCTCAACGCATCTCGAGGAAAGCCCCATCCCGTTGCCGGCGAAGCGAGCGGCTCCCCTTATGCTGAGCGAGGACCACGCGCTGCGCGGCGCCCGAATCCGGTTTGAGATAGACCATGTTATCCATCCCCCAAAAACAGAGGGAGCCTCCATCAGGAGGCTCCCTCTGCCTGACACGGGAGAGCGGACACCGTGGTTATTCGGACAGGCGGACGACTTGCTCGGCCTGGAGACCCTTGGGCGTTTCGCGGATCGTGAACTCCACCCGCTCGCCTTCCTCGAGGTTGCGGAACCCCTGGCCGACGATGGCCGTGTAGTGGACGAAAACGTCTCGGTCCCCTTCGTCCGGCCGGATGAAGCCATACCCCTTCGTCCGGTTGAACCAGCGGACGGTGCCCTTGACACGCTGACCAGCCATTGCTGCAACTCCTCACAAAGGATTTTGAAGCCCGCAAGGGGCGGACTTCCATTCCCCCTGGATGGAACGATCCCACCGGACGAAGGGGACGCCCAGGCCTGAAACAAAAAAGCCGTCGGGCGAGTCCTGCGTTGACCCGACGGCCAAACTTTCAGAACATCCCCCTCACGCTCCGGTTACTCGTTCCGGAAATTATCATAACCGAAATGTCGATTTTGTCAAGTGGGCGCCCTGACCGTCGGGGCTTTTCCACGGGCTCAGGGCCTGCCTCGTTCGGACCCCATCCAGGTGGCGAGATGCCCCTCTCAGGGGGATGGACGATCTCCTCCAGGACTGCTGAGGAGAATCCTACACGATGGCCGCCCGACACCTGGCCAGAACCTCCAGAAGCTCCGTATGGATCAGGCCATTGGTGGCCACGATCTCGGTGCCCAGCGGCGGCAGTGGATCCCCCAGGGGGGTGGTAACGCGCCCACCGGCCTCCTCCACCAGCAAAGCCCCCGCCGCCAGATCCCAGGGGCTTAACTGGAACTCCCAGTATCCATCCAGGCGTCCCGCGGCAACGGACGCCAGGTCCAGCGCTGCGGACCCCACGCGCAGAACCCCATGGCAACGTTTTAACAACGCGATGAACTCACGGGTGTTATCCAGAGGCGATTCCTGACGATCATATGGAAACCCGGTCACCAGCAACGCTGCCTCCAGCCGCGGTGTTCGGGTCACCCGGATCGGCCGTCCGTTCAGAAAGGCCCCTTCGCCGCGCCGCGCGGCAAAGAGCTCGTCGCGCATCACGTCATACACCACCGCCAGCTCTCGCTGCCCTTCATGGAGCACGGCGATGGAGACGGCGAAAACCGGGAACCCATGGGCGAAATTCGTGGTGCCATCCAGGGGATCCACCACCCAGAGCCAAGGCGAGTCGCGATCGGTCCCCCCGCTCTCCTCCGCCAGCACCCGATGATCCGGAAAGGCGCTCTGGATGCGAGCGAGCACCGCCTGTTCGGAGGCCAGATCGGCTTCGGTGACCAGATCGATCTCGCCCTTATACCGGATTTCCAGGCCGCGCTGGAAATGCCAGCGGAGGATCCGCCCGGCCTCCAGGGCAGCCTCCACAGCAACCCGATACGCCTGATCTAACACCGAGGTGAAAGCCGTCATCCGCTATTCCTCCGTTACGAAAGACTTCGGAAAGCTTGCCCCTATCCAGTCAGAAGCCTCATCGGATTATAATTCGGGTTAGAGATTGCGCGGCGGGTCTTCTTGTGGGGCTTTGGGGGTCGGGCCGAACCGGCCCCCAGGGGAAGGCGAGGACTTCCGTCGATCGACCCTCAACCGCATAAGCCCTGCATGAGTGGCCATCTGCCTGGACTTTGAGCGAACCCGCCACCCCCCTCCAGGGGATCCGATGGCACCTGGGTTTGCCCCGATCCTCTCTGGAAGAATTCGCCATGAACGAATGGTTCGACGTTCGCTCGATCCCGGCTCAGAGATGGGTGGTGCTGATCCTGGGCCTGGCCGCCGCCTGGGGGCTGGGCTGGGGGATCGCCATGGCCGGCCCGGTTCTGGCCCTCGCGGGGTTGCTGGGCGCCATCCTCATCGTGCTGGTCGTGAGCTCTATCGATATCGCCTTCTTCCTGGTGCTGGCCGTAATCTTCCTGCTCCCCTTTGGGACGCTCCCGGTCCGACTGGGCTTCACGCCGACCCTGCTGGATCTGGCCGTTCTGGGATGGCTGCTGAGCGGGCTGGCATGGTGGGCCGCCGGACGTATCGGGGCGCCCCAGGGGACGGCGCTGGGTTTCCCCGTGCTGGCCTTCCTGGGCACCACGCTGGCCACCTTCATCGCCGGATTGGCCCACGCTCCCCTCACCCAGACCGTGGCCCGGCGGTTCGCCGAATTCCTGCTGGCCATCCTCTCGTTCTTCTGGGTGGTCACCCTCGTCCGGGACGAGATCCGGCTCGCACGTCTGATCCGATGGATCATCGGCCTTGGGTTTCTGACCGCCCTGATCGCGGTTGTTCTCTATGTGCTGCCAGATGCCCGGGCGGAGGAATGGCTGCTGCGGCTTCAACCGGTGGGATATTACCAGGAAGGCGGTCCCGTGCTCCGCTATATTCTGGACGATCCGGAGCAGCCGGAGCGGGCCATCGGAACAGCGGTGGACCCCAACCTGCTGGGGGCCACGCTGGGAACCCTGATCGCCCTCACCTTCCCCCAGATCTTCGCCCGCCGGCCAGCATGGCCTCGGGCGCTGACGGTCCTGTTCCTGGGGACGATGGGGCTGGCGCTGCTGTTGACGTTCTCGCGCGGCGCCTTCATCGGGACCGCGGTGGCGGTCCTCCTCCTCAGCCTGCTCCGCTATCGGCGGTTGCTTCCCCTGATCGCGGCCAGCCTGATCCTGATCTTCCTGCTTCCCTCCACGCAGGGCTACACCCAGCATCTCCTGGCCGGGCTCCGGGGGGAAGATCTGGCGACCCGCATGCGATTCGGAGAATACCGGGATGCCCTGACCCTCATCTCCCGTTATCCGCTCTTCGGAGTCGGGTTCACCGGAGTGCCGGATGTGGATCTTTACATGAAAGTGGCCAGCATCTATCTGCTGCTCGCGGTCCAGATGGGGCTCGTCGGGTTAGGGATCTTCCTCCTCGTGATGGGGATCTTTTTCGCCACCGCCTGGAACGCGCGGCACGCGGTGCGGAACCGCCCTGATCTGGAGCCCATCTGGCTGGGCCTTCACGGGGCCGTGCTGGCCGCCCTGGTCAGCGGCGTCTTCGACCACCACTTTGTGAATTTCGATTTCCACCATATGGTGCAGTGGTTCTGGCTGCTGGTCGGCCTGGGAGTGGCAGCGACCCGGATCGCCCAATTCGCCGATCGACCCCACGGGCTCGCTTCTGCTCACGCCCGGAAAGGACGCTAGGATGAGCTTCACGCAGACGCTGGCCCGATTGCTGACCGAGGGGCCCGCCTCGCTGTTCTACCATCTCATCCTGGGCCTGGCCCTGGAGGGCCTGGGGCTGATGGCCCTGGAGACCGCCCGGCGCGCCCCAGGAAACCGCCTGGCCCGTCGCCTGGTCCTGGCCGCCGGCCTGGGGCTGATCGGGCGCCTCGTCCTGTTCGGAGCCGCCTTCGCGGAAAGCCAGTGGCTGCCCGCCGGAACCCTGCTCCCCCCCCTGGAGCGCGCGGTGGACCTGGCCACATGGACCTGGATCGGATGGGCGATGATCGAGGAGGCGCCCGGGCTCTGGCTCCCCGCCCTTCATACCGCCGTCGTCCTCGGCATCTATGGATGGATCGCCCCCGGCTGGATGAGCCTTTCCATGCAGGACCCCACATTCTTTTATGCCGCCACCCCTTCCGATCGGGCGTGGATGCTGTGGACGATGGGGCTGGCCCTGGGGATCGGGGGATGGCTCCTCTCCCGTTCCCCCTCGGTGTTCCAGGGCTCCGGCGCCCTGGGGTTCTTCGCGCTGGCCCTGGGCGCCCTTCTGCAACTCCACATGCCCATCGCCGGAACCCATCTGGCCCCCTGGGCTCGCCTGGGGGCCCTGACCGCCCTCCCCCTGTGGCTGACGGGCGCCTATCGCCTGGCCCTTCAGACGGCGCAGCGGGTTTCCGGGGAGAGCGGCGAGGCCGCGGAAATGTGGCGCGTCTGGAGCCGGGGGCTGCTCCACGCCTTGCAGGCGCAGGGGGATCCAGCTCCCTTCCATGAGGCGCTGCGGGCAGCCCGGATGCTCCTGGGCGCCCGGTGGACGGCAGTCGGGCTCTTGCAGAACGATCGGCTTCTGATCATCGCGCGGGAGGGGGAAGGCCTGCCCCGGGCGGGGACGGATCTCACCCTTCCCCTGCCTGAATATCCTCAGATCGGGGAGGCGATCCTCCGGCGTTACCCCAGCTTCCTGACCCCTGAGGATCAACAGGGGGAAGCCGGCCAGCGGCTCTGGCAGGCCTTCGGCATGGGAACCATCGGCTTCCTTCGAATCGAGCCGCTGGTCGTTCAGAACCAGCTCCTCGGCGCCTGGTTGATCGGCCACCCGCCGGAGAACAGGCACGGGCTCTCCCGGGATCCGGGGGTGAGCCGGCCGATGGCGGAGCTCCTGGCGCAAACCATCAGTCTGCTCCAGGAACGGGAGCGGAAAGCGACCCTGGAAGCGGCGCTGCGGTCTCTGCAACAGGAGCATGAAGAGCAGGTGCAACGCCTGGAAGCCCGGCACGCGGAGGAGCGGCAGATGCTGCAGCGGGAGATCAACCGCTGGGCGACCCGGGCCGCGGAAGCGGAGGAGGAGCGGGAACGATGGCGGCGGCGGGCGGAGGAGCTGGCCCATCTGATCGAAGCCCGGGCTTCGCTCCCGGTGGGGGCCTCCGCTTCGAACCCCGGGGCGATCCCCCCTTCGTCCCCCGCCCCGGAAACCGCCCCCGAAAGCCAGCGGGAGGAATTGATCCTGGCGCTCCTCCAGGAGCTCCGAACCCCGCTGACCGCCCTCCTGGGCTACACAGATCTCCTGTTAGGGGAAGCGGTGGGCATCCTGGGCGCCACCCAGCGCCAGTTCCTGCTCCGGATGAAAGCCAATATCGAACGGATGGTCGGGTTGATCCGGGAAACCCTCCAGATCGTTGCGCTGGAGGCCGGGACCTTCCAGCTGGAGCCCGGGCCGCTCCCTCTGACCGAAATCCGGGATCAGGTGCTTCAGCAGCTCCAGCCGGTGCTTCAGGAACGGGGCCTGCGCCTAACTTTAGAATGGCCGGACGACATGCCGCCGGTCCGGATGGATCGGGATGCGGCCCAGCAGGTCCTCTATCATCTGCTGAACAACGCCGCCCTGTGCAGCCAGCCTGGCACGGCCATCGGCCTGCAGGCCCGCCTGAACCCCGAGGTCCCCGGAGTGCTCTTCCTCCGCGTGCGGGACACCGGTGGAGGCATTCCTCTGGAAGAAGTCGCTCGGGTGTTCATCCCCCGCTACCGGGCCACCACCCCCCTGATCCCGGGCGTTGGAGATAGCATTGGCCTCTCTATCGCACGGGCCCTGGTCGAGGCCAGCGGAGGCCGGATCTGGGTGGAGAGCGAGCCCGGCATCGGAAGCACCTTCACCGTCGTCCTGCCTCTTTTCGATGGATGATCAGATTCTGGGTAGCTGGCCACGGGGAGCCTTCATCCATGCACGGGGCTGAAGAAGGAGAAGGATGAGATCGGGACCCGCTTCCTCGTGGAAAACCATCCTGGAGCGCGCCCTGGGGCTCCTGCTGCTGGGGTGGATCCTGATCGGCGCCCTCTGGACGGCCGCCGCGGAGATGCGGCCTCGTCCTCTCGGAGGGGCGCGCAGCCCCGGCCTTCCCACCCGGCAGGCCACCCTGGAGCCCACGGCAACGTCCCCCATCCCCACAAGCCCAACGTCACCTCCCTCCCCCACGCTGCCGCCGGTGGCTCTATCGACGCCGAGCCCATCGGGTCCGACCGCCACGCCGTTGCCCAGCCCGACCCGCACGCCCTGCCGGCCGCCCGAGGATTGGATCCCCTATCGGGTGCAGCCTGGGGATACCGCCTTTCGGCTGGCGACCCTGGCGGGGATCTCTTTGCCCCGGTTTCTGGAGGCCAACTGCTTACGTGGACCCGCGCTGTTCATCGGCCAGCGGGTGTATCTGCCGGTGCGCCTGCCTACCCCAACTCCGAACCTGACCCCATGCGGCCCACCGTCGGAGTGGGTGCTGTATACCGTGCAGCCGGGAGAGACCCTCTACCGGCTGGCCGTGCGCTTCCAGGTTCCCCTCTACCTGTTGATGCAGGCCAATTGCTTAACCAGCCCGGCCCTGACCGCCGGTCAGCGTCTCTATGTGCCGCCGCTGGGGACGCCGACGGCCACACGGCCTCCGCCCCCGCCGCCACCGCCTCCACCCCCTCCGCCGCCGTCTTCTCCAGCTCCCTCCCCCACGGCGACGCCGACCCCTACGCCGGCGCCTCCGGCCCCGCCGACGGAGACCCCTTCTCCATCGCCGTCGCCCACCGCCACGGGGACACCTACCGGGACCCCGAGCCCGACCGCCGCCTCCTCATCTTAATGCTACAGCCGCACCTGGCCTTCGAGTGGGGCCACAACCACACCTGAAGGCATAGGGCAACTGCAAGCAGTTGCCCTACGCGGCATCACCCCTGATCCAGGGGAAGCGCCCGAAAGCCCCCTGGGAGAGGTCAGCCGCTGAACTCCTGAGGCAAGCAACCCGCATGCTCCGGGGGCAGGATCGCGGCTTTGGTGGCCAAAAGGCGGTGGGCTCATTCCGGGGGAAAAAACCGGAGGCGCCGGTTGCCGTGGGCGCCTCCGGATCCTGAGGGTTCTGGGGAGCGTGGGGCCCGGCTCACTTCCGGGCGGTCTTCTTGGCGGTCGTCTTCTTGGCGGTCTTCTTGGCCGCCGCCTTCTTGGCGGTCTTCTTCGCCGCGGCCTTCTTGGTCGGCTTCTTGGCCGCCGCCTTCTTGGCGGTCTTCTTCGCCGTTGCCTTGCGGGCCGGCTTGGCCGGGGCTGGAGCCGGCGCCGGAGCCGCCTCCTCCACAGGCGCCTCGGGGGCCGGCGCGACCGCGCCTTCCTCCATCTGGTAGTAGATCCATTTGCCGATCATCGCTCGCTCCTTTCCTCTCAGGGATAAGAAGTGGGCAACCGGTTTTCACGTTCATTGTATGAGCGGGCGTGAAATTTAGGCAAGACTAAATTCGTCGCGAGAGGCCTGGTTGTGGGGAAACCGGGAGCATGCCGGGCGCATTTGCTATAATGGCGGCGAACCATCGCCGGGTGGATCGGGCCAAGGATTCCCTGAGGGAAAGAGGCGGGATGCCGAAGGCGCCTGGCCTCGCTCCGGCAGGCCCTGAAGGCCCATTCGGAGGACAGGGATGCCCGGTCCGGCCTCATAACGGGGAGGTGATCGTTGCGGATCTGGCAATGGGTTCTGGGGCTTCTGATCAGCGCCCTGGCGCTTTACGGAGCGATCCGGGGCCTGGATCTTCCGACCCTATGGGCCGCCCTACAGGCCGGGAATTACGGCTGGGTGCTACCAGCCCTTCTCGCCCTGACCCTGAGCGTGGCGGCCCGGGCCGCCCGCTGGCGGCTCCTCCTGAATCGCCCTCGGGGGGTGCCCTTCTACCGGCTGTGGAACATCCTCAACGTCGGCTATCTGGTGACCCATCTCCTTCCCTTCCGGATGGGAGAGCTGGCCCGGGTCCTCCTGCTGGCCCGCTATCCCCAGACCCCCCCAGGCCTGGTGGCGATGTCCATTGTGGTGGAGCATGTCCTGGACCTGGTGGCCGTGTTGATGCTAACGGGGCTGGCCCTGGCTCTCCGGCCGGAAGCCCTGGGGATCGGGATCCTGAGCGGGGCCGGGTTGGGCTTGACCGCGGGGGCGCTTCTCATGCTCTGGGTCGGGGCGTTCCGTCCGAACTGGGCATGGAGACTGGCGGAGGGGCTGACCCAACCCTTCCCGGCACGTTTTCGGGAGCGCCTGCGCCAGGAAGCACGGGCCGCCCTCAGCGGCCTGGAGGTCCTGCGAACCCCATGGGCCCTGGCGGAGGCTCTGGGATGGTCCCTCGTGGCATGGGTGGCCGCCGGGTCCCAGCTCTATGCGATCATGGGGGCTTTCCTCACCGATCCAGACTGGCTGCCCGCCCTCTGGACGATGACGGCCCTGACCTTCGGGATGCTCGTCCCCTCCACACCTGGATACATCGGGGTGGTGCAGGGGATCACCGTTTGGGTCCTGGGTCGCTTTGGGATCCCCCAGGCGACCGCCTTCAGCATCTCCGTGGTCTCCCATGCCCTGATCTACTTCTACCTCTCCGCGCTGGGGGCCCTGGGGCTCTGGATGGAGACCGGAAGCCTCCGGCTTCGCTTCCTGCACCGGGAAAACGCGCCCCACTCCCAGTAGGGGGTGGCCTCTCATCGGCGGACCCTTTCCCAACCCAATATAATAGCCTCGGCGATGCCTTCGGATAGGATCCCGGCTGGCTCCACTAAGGAGGAGGTTTCGATGCCTGCTCATGCGCTGATCACCGGCGGCGCCGGTTTCATCGGATCCAACCTGGCGGACGCCCTGGCCTCTGAGGGCTGGGTGGTATGGATCTTCGACCTGCTGGCCCGCCCCGGCGTGGAGCGGAACCTGGCCTGGCTCCAGGCGCGCCATGGCGGGCGCATCCGCTTCGTCCGCGGGGATATCCGGGATTTCCCGGCGGTGGCCGAGGTGGTGCGGCAGGCCGAGGTGATCTTCCACCTGGCCGCCCAGGTGGCGGTCACCACTTCCCTCATCGATCCCCGCACCGATTTCGAGATCAACGCCCTCGGCACCCTGAATGTCCTGGAGGCGGCCCGCCAGGCCCGCCATCGCCCGATCATCCTCTACACCTCCACCAACAAGGTCTACGGCGCGATGGAAGATGTGCCCGTGGTGGAGGAGGCCACCCGCTACCGGTATGCCGACCGGCCCTTCGGGATCGACGAGCGCCAGCCCCTGGATTTCCATTCCCCGTATGGCTGTTCCAAGGGGGCCGCGGATCAATACGTGCGGGACTACGCCCGGATTTACGGGCTTCCCACCGTCGTGTTCCGCATGTCCTGTATCTACGGCCCCCGCCAGTTCGGCACGGAGGACCAGGGGTGGGTCGCCCACTTTGTGATCTCCGCGATGGCCGGGCGCCCCATCACGATCTACGGCGATGGCAAGCAGGTGCGGGATCTGCTGTTCGTGACCGACCTGATCGCCGCGATGCGGGCGGCGGTGGAGCGGATCGACCGGACGGCCGGGCAGGTTTACAACATCGGGGGAGGGCCAGCGAACGCCCTTTCGATCTGGCATGAGTTCGCCCCCCTGCTGTCCGAGATCCTCGGCCGCCCGGTGGAGCCTCCGGCCTTCGGCCCTTGGCGCCCTGGGGATCAGAAGGTGTATATCAGTGATATCCGGAAGGCGATGCGCGATCTGGACTGGCAACCCCGGGTCGGCGTGCGGGAGGGCCTGACGCGCCTCGCGGAATGGGTGCGGGAGGGGATCCCGCTCCCTGCCCCCGATTGACCGCAAGGGAGCGAGGGGTTTCGCCGTCCGCCCGAGGGCCTGGGGCTTTCCTGCGCATCTTCCGCCCATGGCCGTCGGGCCACGGGAAGCGCGGCGCCAATGATCCGGGCGGTCTCGAAATCCCATGGCGGATTTCAGGGCCCATGAAAATCCTGGTGGCATTGACGTATTACCGTCCCCACATCAGCGGTCTGACCATCTATGTCGAGCGAGCGGCCCGGGCGCTGGCCGCCCGCGGGCACGAAGTCCAGATCCTGACCTCCCGGTATGACCGGCGCCTCCCTCTGGAGGAGATCCGGGATGGGGTGCGGATCCGCCGGGTGCCCGTGTGGTTCCGGGTCAGCAAGGGGGTCATCATGCCCACCATCGGGGTGTGGGCCACCCGGCTGGCCCGATGGGCCGATGTGCTCTGGCTCCACCTCCCCCAGTTCGATGCGGCGGGCATCGCCCTGCGCGGACGCCTCTTCCGGAAGCCGGTGGTCCTCACCTACCACTGCGATGTCACCCTCCCGCCCGGCCTGGTCAACCGCCTGGCCAACGTCATGGTTCATCTGATGGACCATCTGGCCGCCCGTCTCGCCGACGTCATCGTGACCTACACCGAGGATTACGCCCGGCATTCCCCTTATCTCTCCCGCTATTTGCACAAAGTTCGGGTCATCCCGCCCCCGGTGGAGATCCCGATCCCCCAACCCGAGCGGGTGGCCGCCTTCCGGGCCCGCTGGGGGCTGGAGAACCAGGTGGTGATCGGGATGGCGGCCCGGCTGGCGGCCGAGAAAGGCGTGGAATATCTCCTGGAGGCCCTCCCCCAGATCCTCTCGGTCTATCCCAACGCACGGGTCCTCTTCGCCGGACCCTACCAGAACGTCCTGGGGGAAGAGGCCTATGCCCGGCGACTGGCCCCTCTCTTTGAGCGATACCGGGACCACTGGACCTTTGTGGGGGTGCTGGAGCCGGAGGAGATGGCGGCCTTTTACGCCAGCTGCGACGTGGTCGTGCTCCCCAGCCTGAACGCCACGGAATCGTTCGGCCTGGTTCAGGTGGAAGCCATGCTGTGCGGGACCCCGGTGGTGGCCAGCGACCTGCCAGGCGTTCGGGTGCCGACGCGCACCACCGGGATGGGGCGGACGGTGCCCCCGCGGGACAGCGCAGCCCTGGCCCGGGCCATCCTCGAGGTGCTGGCCAACCGCCCGGCCTTCTGCCGGCCCCGGGAATGGGTGGAGCAGCACTATAATACGGAGCGGACCGCCGCGGCCTATGAAGCGCTCTTCGAGGAGCTGAGGGCATCCCGGGGCTGAACGGAGAAAGGAGAGGGAAGATGAGGATCCACCGGCTGATCGTTGAAAACTTTCGCTCGATCGAACATGCCGATCTGGAGCTGGCTCCCCTCACGATCCTTTACGGGCCAAACGGAGCCGGGAAATCCTCCCTCCTCTACGCGCCGCTGGGGCTCCGGAATATCGCCATGTCCCCCAATGCTCCCCCCTCCGCCTTCTGGAATTACGGGTTCGTCTCTTTAGGCGGGTTCCGCGAAGTGGTCTTCGGCCATACTCCAGGGCGGGAGATCGCTATCGGTGTGATGGTCTCCGTGCCGGAGGACGCGCTCATTCGGGGGAAGAGCCCTCAGGCCCTGGGATATCGAGTTCGACTTCAGGAGGAGCGGGGATGGCTGGAGCTTCTGATCGGCTCGCGGGAGGCTATGGAGACCCTGGCCGCTCTGGAGGTGACCTTTCCATATAGTGGGACTCAGAGCGTGGAGATCCCGGAGGTCGATCCGGGGATCGAGGCGGCCTGGAACGGATTCGTTGTCCAGGTCAAGGCCAGGGATGCCACAAGCGCCCAGAGGGCGCAAGCTATTGCCCGCGCCCTCAACGCCCCCATAGAAGCCCTGCGGCGCATCCGCTTCGTCCCCCTGCGTCGGGGATTCTCCCAGCCCATTTACACGCCCGTCCCGATCACCCCTCTCCCCCTCACGGAGGGAGAGATCGCCACTCTCCTGGCTCAGGATCGAGATCTGGAGTATCGGGTGGAGCGCTATCTGGAACAAATCGCAAACCGGAACTTTCGCGTGCGACCCCAGCTGGGGACGGCGGTCTTCGAATTAATCGCTGGGGATCGGGAGACCGGGCTGGGGGTGTCGCTGGTCAATGAAGGCTTCGGGATCAATCAGCTCATCTATTTGCTCGCCCAGGCCCTGAGCGGAGACGCGGAATGGATCCTCATCGAGGAGCCGGAGATCCACCTGCATCCTTCAAGCGTCCGGCGGCTGGCCCGTGCGCTGTCGCAGATCGCTTCCCGACATCACAAGCAATTTCTGATCTCCACCCACAGCGAGGCGTTCCTGATCGCCCTTCTGGCCCAGGTGGCACAGGGCACGCTCCGGCCCGCGGATCTGGCGTGTTATTTCGTGGAACGAAAGGATGGCGTCTCCCTCTTCACGCGCCAGGCTGTGACGGAGGAAGGACAGATCGAAGGGGGCATGCGAAGCTTTATAGAAGGGGAGCTGGAGGATTTGCGGGAATTCCTGGGCCTGGAGGAGGAGCCGGAGGGAACTCCCGGATAGGCGGGATGTCGAATGAGCTCGCAATGCCTGGTGATCGATGAGTGGTTGTTCCATCACCTGAGGGGAGAGGCCGGCCCGGACGCAATCCGTCAGGCGGTTCGATTACTGGAGGAAATTGAACGGCGCTGCGATCGAAGCGCATGGCAGCCGGGGACGCCATGGGCACAAAAGGCTTTCCGTCTCTTCGACACCGATCAACCAGGGATCCGACTGGCCAGCAAGCTGCTCCAGCGGCTCCTCTGGGATCCGGCTAAAAGCCGGAGACCTCGCCAGTCGTTAAAAACGAATGCGCCCTGGATGGATCGGATACCGGAGGAGGACCGTTATCTGGTCACTCTCTATCTTGAGGCAGGGGCGGATGTTCTGATCACGACAGACGAGCGGCTCCTCTCCCGGATCCGGGAAACGCAGGCTCCTGTCCGGGCGCTATCGCTCCCGGAATGGATCGCTATCTATTTCTCCGGGTCGCCGTCCAGATGAGCGCTCCGGATTTCCTCTGGCTGCACCTGAAAGAAGTCCCCGCCTTTCGGGCGTTGCTTCGGGCGGTGGAAGCCCGCTTCTACCAGGGCCTGGAGATGCCGGAGCCCATCCTGGACCTGGGTTGCGGGGATGGGCACTTCGCCTCCGTGGCCTTCCCCGGGCGGGCATGGGTCGGCCTGGATCCTGAATGGGGTCCCCTGAAGGAGGCCGCCGCCCGTCGGGTTTACCGATGGGCGATCCAGGCCGATGGCGCGCATCTGCCGTTCCCCCCGGGGTCCTTCGGGACGGTGATCAGCAATTCGGTGCTGGAACACATCCCTCCCGTGGAGGCTGTCCTGCGGGAGGTGGCGCGGGTCCTTCGCCCCGGAGGCTATTTCCTGTTCTGCTCGCCCAGCCATCGTTTCGTGGAATTCCTTTCGCTGTATCGCCTGCTGCGGCGGCTGCGGCTGCAAGGGCTGGCGGAAGGCTACGGCCGGCTCTTCAACCGCATCTCCCGGCATCATCACTGCGATGCCCCGGAGATCTGGGCGTCCCGCCTGGAGCAGGCCGGGCTTCGCCCGCTTCGATGGTGGTTCTATTTCTCCCGGGGAGCCACCGCGCTGCTGGAATGGGGTCATCTGTATGGGTTGCCTTCCCTGCTCTGCAAAAAGCTTTTCGGGCGCTGGATCCTGGCCCCATGGCGCTGGAGCCTGGAGCCCGTGGAGCGGATCCTTCGACCCTTTTACGAAGAACCCCCAGGTCCGGAAGGCGCCTATTTTTTCATGATCGCGCAACGCTGATCCCATCGGGAGCGGAGGGATGAAACGCCGGTTTCTCCAGGGTGGTTCAGCGGCCGTCTGGATCGTCGCCTTTCTCCTGGCCGTTCTGGGTCAGCTCCGGCTGGACCAGAGCTCCCGGGAGGCTCCGGATCCGCTGGGGCTGGCCCTGTATGCCTGGGCGACGCTCGGGATCGTCTGGGCCCTCCGCCGATCCCCCGAGTGGCTGGATGAGGAAGGCCCTCTCCGGGAAGCGCCCCATGCCGCTCCGGGCGTTCGTCCCCTCTGGCTGGCCCTGAGCCTGGGAGGCATGGCCCTGGCGTTCCTGGACTCCGGAGGCAACCGGTTCCGCCCGGCCGGGGTGATCGCCTGGATCGCGGCGGTGATCGCATGGTTTCTCGCGTGGTGGAACGCTCCCCTCCCCCGCCTTCCGCGGGATGGACTCCTCCTGCGCGGGCATCATCTGGCGCTCCTCCTGATCCTGGCCCTCGGGATCGGGTTCCGCTACTGGGATCTCTGGAACCTCCCCCTCGATGGGAACAGCGATCACGCGGAGAAGCTCCTCGATGTCCGGGATGTCCTGAACGGCGAATACCGGATCTTCTTCCCCCGGAACACGGGGCGAGAGGCGTTTCAGTTCTATCTGGCGGCGGCGACGATCCGGCTCTTCGGGATGCCGCTGCACAAGTTCACCCTCCAGGTCGGGACGGCCTTCATCGGGGCCCTGCTCCTGCCCGCCCTTTACCTCCTCGGCGCGGCCCTATGGGGGCGACCCGGGGGGCTCTGGGCCATGTTCCTGGGGGCGGTGGCCTCATGGGCGGTCATCCCGGCGCGGGTGGGGTTGCGCTATCCCTTCCTGCCCACCTTCGCCGCCTGGTCGCTGGCGTTCCTGATCCGGGGGCTTCGTTCCGGAAAGCGGACGGATTTCCTCTGGATGGGCTTCTTCCTGGGGGTGGGGCTGTATGGCTACTCGCCCTTTCGGGGGATGCTCGCTGCCCTGCCCGCCGCCTTCCTGGCCGTGTGGCTCGCGCGGCGCGGCTGGCAGACGAAGGCAGGATGGCAGCAGGCATGGGATTTCCTGATCGGAATGCTAACCGCCCTCCCGGTGCTGGCTCCCATGCTGCGCTTCATCGTGGACTATCCCGAGATCTTCTTCTACCGGCTGATGACCCGGGTCTCCACCTGGGAGAAACCCATTGAAGGGAATCCCCTCCTCATCCTGGCCGATAACCTCCGCCGGGCGCTGTTGATGTTCCACTGGACCGGGGATGAAGTCTATGTGGCCACCATCCCCCTGCGGCCGATGCTGGATCCGGTGATGGGGGCCCTGCTGGCCCTGGGCGGGGTGGCGGCGCTCCTGTGGATGCTCCACCATCGGGATCCGGTCCCGCTGGCCGTGCTGGCGGCAGGGCTGGTCATGCTGCTCCCCTCCGCCTATAACCTGTCCTTCCCGCGGGAGAACCCGAGCACGGTGCGGGCCGCAGGCGCCCTGCCGGCCGTGCTCGCCCTGGCCGCGCTGGTCCCCGCTCAATGGACGGCGGAGTGGGGTTCCCCCCGCCGCGGGCGGTGGTTCCGGTGGGGAACGGCGGCCCTGCTGGCCCTCGCCCTGATTCGGATCGATGCGGATCGCATCTTCCGCGAATATGCGACGACCTACTGTCGCATCGCCCTGAACGCCTCGGATGCGGCGGAGATCCTGCGGGGCTTCTATGCGGGGGGCGGGCCGGAGACGAACGCCTTTTATGTAGCGTATCCCTACTGGTTCGATTCGCGGCTGATCGGGATGTGGCTGGGGGACATCGACTGGCCCTACACGATCTGGTATGAGGATCTCCCCCGGGTTCTGGAGGCCCATCGGCGCCTGCCCGGCCCCAAACTGTATCTGGTGCATCCGAAAGACCGTTTCTCCCTGGCCGCACTGCGAGCGGCGTATCCGGAGGGCTGGTGGGCGCTCCGACCCCGAGCCCACTGCGAGGGGCTGGGGATCCTCGTATTCCACGCGCCACCGGGCTCTCCGTAAAGAACACGGGCAGGAGCTTGCGGCCCCTGCCCGTGTCCGTGAGCGATCCTTCCCCTTCAAGCCGGTCGCCGCTGCAGGCGGAGCTCCTCCACCGGCTGGAGGATCACGCCGATCCAGAAGCCCAGGAGTATGAGCTGGGAGAAGAACATCACCAGGTTGATCCCCGAAGTGGAGGGGCTGGTGTGCCCCGCGGCCAGGCCGAAGAAAGCGTTCATCGTCATCCCGCCCAGCAGGGCGATCGCCACCAGGATCCCGGCCACGCGTCGCAGCACCCCGTTCAGGCGGTGGGCCAGGAACAACAGGTAGAGGGCGCCGGCGATCAGGCCCAGGCCGGCGAGCAGCTCGCCCCACTGGACCAGGTTTCCAAAGAGGGCGGCGTTGGCCGTGGCCGGTCCGGTAAGGAACTCCCTCATCCAGGGATACGGGTTCTTCTCCGCGAAGCGGGCCAGGGTCTGGGGCAGGCCCCGCACGAACCCGCCGCCGGTCTCCAGCTTCTCCAGCCCGCCCCGGAGCCATTCGTAGCCGAGGACGATCTGGATCAGCAGCAACCCGATGCGCGCCAGGCGATCCATCGCAGGCCTCCTGTTCCAGGGTCTTTCCGCTTCTCACGGTAACCGAAAAGGCCTTCCCCCGGCAGAGGCCGGCGTCCCGATTTCCCCGGGACATCTGTCCCGACCTTCGCTCCCACCCGTGGGGTCCGATAGAAGGCGCCCGGAGCGGGAAAAGGGACTTGATGGCCCTCCATGCCCGGTTTCAATCCCCCAAAGGCCATATCAGTTTCAATCCCACGCTGGTTCGATTGAGGCGGGGCGTAACTTTTTGGCCGCGCGCAAGCTTAAAGGTTTCAATCCCACGCTGGTTCGATTGAGGCACGTACCTGAAGGCAGATTGACGAACGTCGCACTGTAGTTTCAATCCCACGCTGGTTCGATTGAGGCAAGATCACGTACCCTGAGTTGCTCTGCGAGTACTACGTTTCAATCCCACGCTGGTTCGATTGAGGCACAAAACCACCGCTAACATCTGGAGATCCTATTAGACGTTTCAATCCCACGCTGGTTCGATTGAGGCAAAAAACGGTACGTGTCTTCATCTGCTCGACAGTTTGGTTTCAATCCCACGCTGGTTCGATTGAGGCCGTCAGGCACGATCGGTGACAGTGTTGTTTTTGCCAAAGTTTCAATCCCACGCTGGTTCGATTGAGGCCAATATGCGCGACGCCACGTCATTCCCGCGAATCCGGTTTCAATCCCACGCTGGTTCGATTGAGGCTTGCGCGACGCAGGGCCGTATGGGCGAAGGAAACCAGTTTCAATCCCACGCTGGTTCGATTGAGGCTTGCGCGACGCAGGGCCGTATGGGCGAAGGAAACCAGTTTCAATCCCACGCTGGTTCGATTGAGGCGCCACACCCAGCGGAGAGAATCGCGAAGCCTAAGGACAGTTTCAATCCCACGCTGGTTCGATTGAGGCGGTGCGAGCATTTGTTGTTGCAGAGGAACACTCTCTGTTTCAATCCCACGCTGGTTCGATTGAGGCAAATTGAGGAGAAGAGGATTTATTATGTGAAATGCCGGTTTCAATCCCACGCTGGTTCGATTGAGGCCGGGGGCGTAACTTTTTGAGCCGCGCGCACCGCCTGTGGTTTCAATCCCACGCTGGTTCGATTGAGGCTGTGTGAGAATTGCCTCGACAAAGAACATAATGAATGGTTTCAATCCCACGCTGGTTCGATTGAGGCACGCAGAACGCGCCACGCACGTATCATCGCCAGTCGGTTTCAATCCCACGCTGGTTCGATTGAGGCACTTACGGGAATCGAAAACGAGGGTTTTTCGTGATGGTTTCAATCCCACGCTGGTTCGATTGAGGCCGGCATCGAAATCACCAACGCACCGCTTGGTTGTTGAGTTTCAATCCCACGCTGGTTCGATTGAGGCAAAGCGAAATTTGAAATTCCCGAATTAGGCGAGGAAATGTTTCAATCCCACGCTGGTTCGATTGAGGCCAGGGGCGTTCAGGATCGTCAGTCGTCTTTCGTCCATAGTTTCAATCCCACGCTGGTTCGATTGAGGCGATGTGGTTTCGTGCCCCTCCCCTGTTCCACGAGCCCGTTTCAATCCCACGCTGGTTCGATTGAGGCCTTGCTGATAGACGTTGTGTCAGAGTTTTTATACAATGTTTCAATCCCACGCTGGTTCGATTGAGGCACGCCCGGGGAGCCAACCAAGGCAGCAAGGTTGTGTTTCAATCCCACGCTGGTTCGATTGAGGCTTGTGCTGGTGGATATAAAAGCTCCAGATCAGTCCCAGGTTTCAATCCCACGCTGGTTCGATTGAGGCTGAGCGCCTATATCACGTTAGCTGAAGCAATCAGCGAGTTTCAATCCCACGCTGGTTCGATTGAGGCCGAACTAAAAAACGTGCGAATCCCCTATACGTTACCCGTTTCAATCCCACGCTGGTTCGATTGAGGCCTTGTGAGGATCAAAAACGAGAGTTTTACGTGATGAGTTTCAATCCCACGCTGGTTCGATTGAGGCTTGTTCTGATTGTCACTGCGAGTTTGATAGCGCTCCGGTTTCAATCCCACGCTGGTTCGATTGAGGCAATCAACCGCATCGTAATTAAGTAGACATATTTCCTGGTTTCAATCCCACGCTGGTTCGATTGAGGCGTTGTTTCCGAGAAATCCCGTCGAGTCCAGGAACTTGTTTCAATCCCACGCTGGTTCGATTGAGGCGTCCGGCACGCTCGGTGATAGTCTCGTGTTCGCCAAAGTTTCAATCCCACGCTGGTTCGATTGAGGCTGGTGGGTTCGCCGGGAGTGAATGGGGGGTTTGCCTGTTTCAATCCCACGCTGGTTCGATTGAGGCCGGCATCGAAATCGCCAATGCACCGCTTGTTTGTCGAGTTTCAATCCCACGCTGGTTCGATTGAGGCGTCGTCTGGTATTCTTCGACATGAAGCTTGTGCTACGTTTCAATCCCACGCTGGTTCGATTGAGGCGGTCGATAGCCTCTTCCTTCGTCCAACCCCACCACTGTTTCAATCCCACGCTGGTTCGATTGAGGCCCTGCGATTTCAGGGTGTAGACGGGAGAGAGAAGAGAAGATGGATCTCTTGAAGGGATTGCTCATTTAGATTACCATATCCTGGACCATTTGTCAAGGGCCTGGAACGGGGGACGATCGATCGAACGATGGGGGGTCCGCGGATGTCTTTTCCCGGTTCGGGGAAAGAGACGCTGGATCGGGATGGAACGATGGGGGTTTGGAAAGAAAAGGATAAAGGATGGGGCAGGAAAAGGTGTGTTGAAACGGGGTCTTTTAGAGGGCTCCCGTGGACCCCCGATCGCCGGAAATCCTCAGGGGGTCCGCGGAAGATTTTTGAGGGAAGATAACGCAGGGTTT